>CDZQ01042027.1_pt1 | contig 15851 bp, 18 predicted proteins | sample 554831 | NCBI WGS metagenome assembly CDZQ01 (sample SAMEA3182112, study PRJEB8094) | gut metagenome | biome: human; feature: gut; material: Stool; isolation source: human stools | place: Canada | collected 2013-05-06
GAGGAAATCGCAGAATACAACGGCCTGATTGATGCAACATACGGGTTGCATGCACAGAAGTTAACCGGCATGCCGCATGGATGCGACGTATCAAACCCTACGGCTATTACGGCAGAACGTGCGGACAAGCTGCGCGACGCATATCGGCGCAGGATAGCAGACATAACGGATGACATTGCGAACCTGATGGACTTTTGCGCGGCCATTGACAGCCTGCTGCTTGATTTGCCTGTCGACCAGTACAAAGTTATCGATTTGCGATACAGGCGATTCAACACGGCGAAAAAGCCGCCATGGGTGCGCGTTGCGCGGATGGCAGGCATGTCGGAGGATAACGCTCGTCGGCTTGAAAGATGGGCGGTGGACAGGCTTACAGAAGAAATTGATATAAAAACATTAACATAACCGTTTTTAAACGTTTCCATGATGTATAGTAGTATCATCGGATTAGGCCAATGACAAGGTCGATGTTACTAAATACCTCCTGTGCGGAAGGGGCGGCGCTGTGTGCCGTCCCTTTTGCATACTGAAAGGGTTCGTATGGAAAACAGGATTAAATTCATCAGCACGCCAACGACATGCAAGGAATGCGCCCACTATGATGCAAAGGCGAAGAGATGTAAGTTGAAGGTATGCAGGTATCCGGCGCGGAGATGAAGCGGCACTATGATAGCGTGCGCCATCGGGAATGGGCGGCAAAGGTTTTGCGTAAGGACAAGTATCTGTGTCAGCGGTGCTTGCGATACGGGAAGAAGGTTCCGGCCAAGATAGCACACCACATCAAGCCGGTAGAGTATTCCCCGGAATTTGTCTACGACGTGGGCAACGGGGAAGCGCTGTGCGCGGCATGCCATAACAAGGAGCACCCGGAGAAGGGCGGGGCGAGATGGAATCCCCCCCGGTATTGAAAAATTTTGGCGGTCGGAAATTAACCGACGGCCGAACCTTTTTCCAACTGCGCGGGGGTTTTGACGAAAGGGGACGCGAATATGAGCAAGGTGAAATCGGCATCGAGAAGTGCATATAACGAGATATACGAAACCACGGTTGAAAACCTGAAAACACTAGGAACATACAAGCCAGAGTTTACGGCGTTGATATGCAGATACGCGGAAACGCGGCTGCAATTCGACCTGATAATGAAACAGTGGTACGATTCGGGATGCGCAGTCGCAGAAGAGTACACGAACAAGGGCGGCGCGGTGAATTACCGAAAAACAGCGCTGTATCAGGCAATCGAAACGCTCCGGCGCGAGCTGCTGGACGTAGAAAACGTGCTTGGATTGACACCTGTCGGAATACACAGGGTAAACAACAAGGCGCTTGCAGGAAAAAAAAGCGCAAGCGCAATAGAAAAGTTCTTCACAAATGCCTCAGATGGGTAAACGGGCGCACCTGCGCAAGTGTAAGAACGGCGCGGACGTTATCGATTATGCGCGCAGCATAGTCGATGGGAAAAAGAAAGCATGCAAGCCGCTGCGTGCCGCGTGTAAGCGATTCCTGAACGATCTTGAAAATCCAAAATGGGAATTCAGATTGCAGGATGCGGAGTTCGTTATCAGGTTTATAGAAACCTGCATCGCCCACAAAGAGGGCGAGCGCCTTGACGGAACACCACTGTTGGGGCAACCGTTCATTCTGGAACCGTGGGAAAAGTTTATTATATATAACCTTCTGGGATTCTTCATCGCCGGAACAAAAGAACGCCGATTCAAAGAGGCGTTCATTTTTATTCCAAGAAAGAACGGAAAAACGCCGTTCGTGGCAGCGCTTGCACTTGCACTTGCACTGTTGGAACGCGCGTCTGGTTCGCGCATCCTGATTATTGGCGCGTCCTTGAAGCAGGCAACACAAAGTTTTTCGCATATCGTGTTCAATTTGGAACGCATGGGCGAACTGGAAAACTTCCGCGTGCTGGACAACAACGCAGAGCACAGTTTGTCGCGGCAGTTCTACGATGAAAACGAGCAGGTAATCGGTTCGCTGTTCATTGAAGCGCTTGCCGCAAACCCTGACCGGCACGATTCCCTTGTATCGAATGTGCAGATTTGCGACGAGCTGCACGCCTACAAAAATGCGAAGCAGTACAACGTAATCCGCGAAGCCGGCAAAGCGTACACGAACAAATTGTGCATCGGCATCACAACGGCAGGTGATGACATGACATCATTCTGCTATCAGCGTCTGCAATATTGCCTGAAAATTGTGGATGGCATAGTGAAAGCCGACCACATCTTTGCGTTTATCGCCAAAGCGGATGAGGATGAGAACGGCAACGTGGACTATACCAGCGCGTACCAACACGAAATTGCCAACCCGAATTATGGCGTTTCCATTCGTCCGTCTGACATGATGAACGATGCGCTTGATGCGCAGAACGACCCGCAGCAGCGAAAAGACTTCCTCGCGAAATCACTGAATATCTACACCTCCGCAATGCGTGCGTATTTCAACATAGACGAATTCAGGACAAGCGATGCGAAGTATTCATGGACGCTTGAAGATTTGGCGAAGCTGCCAATCAAATGGTTCGGCGGCGCCGACTTGTCACGCTTGTATGACCTGACAGCGGGTGCGCTGTACGGGTGCTATGAAGATGTTGACATCATCATACCGCACTGTTGGTTCCCCATCGTGGCGGCGCACAAAAAGGCCGACGAGGACAATATACCGCTATTCGGATGGAAAGATGACGGATGGTTAGACATGTGCAATCATCCGACCGTAAACCATGCGGAGATTGTGAACTGGTTCAAGCAGCAGCGCGCGGCGGGGTTCAAGATTGCGGAAGTCGGACACGACCGTAAATTCTGCCGCGAGTACTTCATTGGAATGAAATCGGCAGGATTCAAGATAATCGATCAGCCCCAATATTTCTACAAAAAATCCGAGGGATTCCGCAGAATTGAGCAAAAGGCGAAAGACGGGCTTTTGTACTATCTGCATGCAGAGCCGTTCGAGTATTGCGTCCAAAATGTAAAGGCAATCGAAAAGACCGACGACATGATCCAGTATGAAAAAGTAATGCCGGAACAAAGGATCGATGTATTTGATGCGGCTGTATTCGCGTGCGTCCGCATGTTGGAAAATCTGGAAAAAGGCCGCAAGGCACAACAATGGTTGGAGGATTGATAATGTCAAAAAAGCGGAAACGTGCGGTGAGATCGCCCACCGAGCAAAGGAATAACGCGTCCAGCGTTGCATGGCTTTGCGCGCCGGAGGCGTGGGCGCAGCTTACGGGATATACACGGCTGACCGATAACCCGGAAATTCAAGCCGCTATACAGCGCGTAGCGGACATGGTTGGCAGCATGACCATACACCTGATGGAAAACACAAAGGATGGAGATAGGCGGATTAAGAACGAACTGTCGCGTAAAATCGACATTTCGCCATGCAAATACACGACGCGTAAGGCATGGATTGAAAAGATTGTGAAGGATATGCTGATCGGCGGCAATTCGTTCTGCATGCCCCATTATTCCGGCACACTGCTGGACGATATAGAACCGCTTCCAGCTTCCAGCGTGTCCATCATGGATCATGAATACGGATACCATACGATGATACGTGGGACGCGGTTTGAGCCTGATGAGGTTTTGCATTTTGCATATAACCCTGATCCTGATATGCCGTGGCGCGGGCGCGGGCATGTTGTCCTGCTGAAAGCAGTTGCAAAGCAGCTTGCGCAGGCACGAAAGACATCCGCCGCGCTGATGGAAAGCCCTTCGCCGTCGCTGGTCGTAAAGGTGGACGGTCTGAACGAGGACTTCGCATCCAAGGAAGGACGCAAAAAGCTGGGAGAACAGTACCTTGATAGCTCTGAGGGCGGTAGGCCGTGGTTTATTCCGGCAGAAGCGTTTGAACTGGAACAGGTGAAGCCGCTGAATTTGAACGATTTAGCGATTATAGACAGCATCACATTGGACAAGCGGACGGCTGCGGCGATCATCGGCGTACCGTCCTTTGTTGTGGGCGCGGGCGAATTTAATGCAGATGAGCACAACAATTTCATTCGTTCTGTAGTGTTACCGATAGCACGACTAATCGAACAGGAATTGACGCGCAAACTGCTGATTTCGCCGAATTGGTATTTCAGATTCAACCCGCGTTCACTGTATGCGTACTCCATCACGGAACTTGCTGAAGTGAACTGTAACATGGTCGACCGAGCGATCATTGACAGGAATGAGGCTAGGGACGCGCTGGGATACAATCCGCGTGAGGGGCTTTCCGATTTGGCCATATTGGAAAATTACATCCCTTACACGAAAATCGGAGATCAAAAAAAGTTGAAAGGAGGGGAAGAAAGTGGAACGAAGAAGCAGCAAAGCAAGTGAGTTTAGGGCTACGGATGTGGAAGGATCTCCGCAAATCGAAGCATATTTCGCAGTATTCAATGACATCTATGAGATGTATCCAGGCGGAACAGAGAGCATTGACCCACATGCGTTTGATGATGCGCTGTCGGATGATATCCGCTGCCTGATCGATCACGATACCACACTGGTACTTGGTCGCACCAAGGTCGGAACGCTTACGCTTTCGGTTGACAATTACGGCCTAAAGGGCGTTGTAAAGATCAACCCAGATGATACGGACGCAATGAACCTGTATGCGCGCGTAAAACGTGGGGATGTATCGCAGTGTTCTTTCGGGTTCGATATCATTAGGGATGAACTTGAAAGCCGCCCGGATGGCACATATCACTGGATTATCAAAGCCGTGAAGTTGTACGAAGTTTCCATTGTGACCTTCCCGGCCTACGAAAAAACGGAAGCTGAAGCGCGCGACAGGCGCGCAGGACAAGCCTTTGAGGTTTGGAAAAAGAGAATGAAAGCGAGGATTACCCATGGCACTGAGACAGTTGCTTAAACGGTCGCAGCTTGCGGCCGCACAAGCCGAATCGAACAAGCACAAGGAACAGCGCGCCGCACTTGATGAGCGGCGTTCTTCTTTGCAGAAACGCGAAGCAGATGCGGCGGCGGCATTGGAAGAACTGACCGCAGAATCTACGCCTGAAGAACGCGCAGCGGTAGAGGCGGAAGTTGCGGCCATTGAGGCCGAGACCGCGGCCCTTAATTCCGATGAACAGGCGTACGAAGCAGAGCAGGCGCGTCTTGACGGCATTGTGGCAGACATCGAGAAGGAAATCAAAGAACTGGACGAGCGCAGCGCGACGCCCCAAAAGAAACCCAATGAAAAACCCGTAGAAAGAAAGGATGATAAGATCATGGAAACCCGCACTAAATTTTTCGGCATGACGAATGAGCAGCGCGGCGCATTCTTTGCGCGTGACGATGTGAAGGGATTCATCGGCGCAATCCGTACGGCATGTCAGTCCCGCGCAATCAGCGGCGGCAAATTGACCATCCCGGAAACGATGCTTGAAATCATCCGGGACAACCTGGGCGAATACTCCAAACTGTCCAAGTTTGTGACTGTTCGCCGTGTAAACGGCACTACGCGCCAGAACATCATGGGCACTATGCCGGAAGGTATCTGGATGGAGGCGACAGGCGCGCTGAATGAGCTTGACCTGTCCTTGAATCAGGTTACGGTAGACGGTTATATGGTCGGTGGGTTCATTCCCGTGCATAATACCCTGCTGGACGACAGCGACCTGAACCTTGGCGCTGAGATCATGCGCGCGCTTGCGTATGCGATTGGCAGCGGCGTGGATTGGGCAATCCTGTTCGGTACTGGCTCCAACATGCCTATCGGTATTGCAACGCGCCTTGCGCAGACCACAAAGCCCAGCGGATGGAGCGATAACGCGCCCGAGTGGAAAGACCTGCACACTTCCAACATCAAGAAGCTTAACATTGCAACGTCCACGGGTGCGGCGTTCTTTGCTTCCTTGATTGAAGCACTTGGCATCGCAATCCCGAAGTACAGCAATGGGCGCGCGTTCTGGGTGATGAACCGCAAGACGCACATTAAGCTGATGGCAAAGGCGCTGGAGTTCAACGCGGCTGCTGCGCTTGTGGCCGGCATGAACAACACCATGCCTGTAATCGGCGGTGAAATCGTCGAGTTCGAGGATGATAAGATCGCCGATAACGAGATCATCGGCGGTTACGGATCTGTATATCTGCTCGCGGAGCGCGGCGGCGCTGAAATCACATCTTCCGAGCATGTAAGGTTCCTTGAAAACCAGACATTGTATAAGGGCTACGCCCGTTATGATGGCATTCCTGTATTCGGAGAAGCGTTTGTTATGGTGAACTTTGCAAACACCGATGTAACCACGACCCGTACATTCCCTGTGGATTATGCCAACGCTGAAATCGGTACGCTTGGCGTAACCGCAGCTGCTGGCACTGCATCTGGTGATACCGTCCTTACCGTGACCGGCGCAGAAGCATCCGGCACAACGTTAAAGTATGTTATCGGGGATCGCACCGTGAAGAACGGCGATAAGGTGACCGGATATACTGCGTTGACCTCCGGCACGACGCAGATCACTGCGACTGCGGGCAAGACCATTACCGTGGTGGAACTTGACGGCAACGCGCGCGCAATCAAGGTTGGCAAGGCTGCCGCTGTGCCGCGCGCGTAAACCAGCGGGGTAACGGGCATGTACGATCCTGAAACAGCATACGAACTGTTGAAAGCGAGGCTTGATCGGGGCGGCATGCCCGTCCCGATCGCGTTGGAAGATTATTGGCGGCACAGAATTGATGCGGCGGCGCAGGAGCTTAAAAAAAAAGGCATCCACCTTGAAAACACCGCAGATGACAACATACTTGTTTCCGATGTTGCTGCGGAAAACATCCTGAACCGAGATAAGCCGGGGCATCGCCCTGAATGGCTGCGGCTGGCGATCCGGGAGCGGTGGCTGCGCGAGCGAGGTGCAGAAAATGCGGATTGACTTGGTAACGCTGAAAAAGATGGTTCCAACAACCGCAAACGGATTTCGGGTTGATGTTGAGGACGAATCGGCGTGCGTTGAATGCTGGGCAACCAAGAAAGACGCGACGAGATCGGAATATTACAACGCGCTTGCTGCTGATTTTCGCGTAGATGCGGTGTTTGAAGTTTCCCCGATCGACTACGCAGACCATACGCATTTAATCCATGGTGAAGCGGAATACCGGATTGTAAGGGCGTATCACATACCCGGAACAGATAACACCGAATTGACATGCACAAAGGGGTGATGGTATGGCGACCATAAAAATGGACGGCGTAGACGCCTACATTGAGATGGTTTCAAGGCTCGGCAATATGTATGACCCAATCATGATGCGCGTCATCAAAGCGGGTCGAAAGGTAATACTTGACGCCATGCGAGCTGCAAATGCGACATTTGCGAATTTCTTAAAGGGCACATCGCCCAAAAAGAATGAATATGGGTGGTTCGCGCAGGTGCAGTTTAAAGGTAAAACCTCGTCCGGAGAAAGCGCTGCAAAGGCGGCATCGGTGTATGAATATGGCCGTGGAGCAGGTACATACACCGACAAGAAGGGGAATAAGCGTCCATACCATGCGCAACCGGCAAGGCCATGGATCCGTGCGACAATAAAAAACGCAGAGCCAAAAGCGGTACAGGCTATGCAGGAAGAATACGATAAGGCGGTGGCTGAAATTATGGGGTGATAGACACGATCACGACGGCGCTTGCTGGCATTGTCGCGGGATGCGCCCCAACAGTTGGAGAGTGGCCGGGCGAAACGAGCGCGAACCATATCACGATCATACCGGTGTATGACAGCGCGACGGAAGCCGACGATGAAGATTTGGTGGTTGATGAATATATCGACTGCCATTTTTTTATAGCGGGAGATTATACGGCGATAAAAGCCGCTGCAAAGGCGGCGCTTAGAACTGCTGGACTTTGCATCGACGAGTTCCGCTACGTCGAGTGCACGAACAATCAACATCATTTTGTCCTGTCCGTGATTGGCAGGGCGTGAACGAAAGGAGTAAAAATATGCCTGAAAACAAGGTTAAATTCGGTCTGAAAAAGTGTTACTACGCAGTTATCACTGAGAATGATGGAGCTTTCAGCTACGGCACGCCGGTTGCGATGCCGGGCGCTGTTAGTCTGGCCGCAAACAAATCCGGCGATAGTGAAGCGTTCGAAGCCGACGACAAGGATTTTTGGGTGGTATCGTCCGCACAGTACGATATCACGCTGGAAGTAGCGAAGCTTCCTGAATCGTTCTTCACGGATGTATTTATGTATACTGCGGACGCAAAAGGCGTTCTGTGGGAAAGCGGCGCAGAGTGCAAGCGCATTGCGCTGCTGTTTGAGCAGAACGGCGATCAGAAGCCGACACGGTATGCATTCTTGAACTGCTTGCCGAGCCTGCCGAACGTGGAAGCCGAAACCAGCAAGAAAAAAACACCGAAGCCAACCAGCATTTCCATGGTTGCAACGGAAGACCCGAACGGGCGCACGCTTGCGTTCTCGAAATCCGATACAGATGCGACCGTTTATAACGATTGGTTTACTACCGTGCCTACCTATACGGCAGTTGGGGGCTAATCCATGGAAAAAACAATCAAAATTGACGGGCGGGACGTAAGGTTCCGCTCGTCCGGCGCGCTACCGATATTGTACAGAAGCCTTACCGGCAGGGAATACTTCTCAGACATGGCGCAAAACACAAAGAAATTGAAATCCTTTTCAACGGAAACGATTGAGGATTTAATCTGGGTTCTTGCGCGTTGTGCAGATGAAGCCGTGCCAGATAAGATGACATGGTACGACAGTTTTGATGAATTCCCAATATTTTCTGTATATACAGACTTGAATGAACTAGTTGTTTCATCTATGAAAACAACAAAAAAAGCGTAGGCGACAGCACGGATACACTGACGGTTGCTAAATATATTTTGGCAACCGTTTCTTGTGGACTGTCGCTACATGATTTGAATATGCTTTCGATCGGGCTTGTTCTTGATATCTGCCTTGAAAAAACTGGTAAAGGGTATACGGAAATCAGTGGTAAAGCTGTGGATGAATTTTTCCTAGGGAGGTGATATATTGGGTTACAATATCGGACCTACAATTTCCGTAAATGGCGAAAAAGAATATATGAACGCGATGAAAAACATCCGTTCAGAGATGAAGCAGGTGAAGGCCGCAGCGGATGCTGCGACCTCCGCCTATTCTAAAAACGACAAAAGCATAGAGGCGCTGACAACGCGCAACAACGAGTTAAAAAAGGCATACGATGTTCAGGAAAAGGCTGTAAAAGCCGCTGAAAGTGTGCTGGAACGCTACAAGGAAAAAGGTCTCGATCCTACATCCAAGGCATACTTGGATATGGAAACCAACTTAAACAACGCAAAAGCCGCCTTAAACAAAACATCTGTTGAAATCCGCGAAAATGAGGCCGCATTGGAGGAGCAATCAGATGCGGCTACAGCAGCAGCACGTGCAATTGAGGAGCAGGAAGAAGCGGCAAGGCGCGCCGAAGAAGAACAAAAAAAATATGAAGAAGCTGTAAATGCGCTCAATGACACGCTTAACAATGTTGCAAATACAGGGCTCGTGGCTTGTACGGCTGCGTTTACTGCAATTTCAGCGGCAGTCGTGGCCGGTGTTAAGGGCTTGTATGACATGTCCGCAGCGGCGGCAGATGTTGCGGATGACCTATTAACGACATCTGCACAAACTGGCGTTAGCGTAGAAATGTTGCAGGAATACGGGTATGCAGCGCGGTTTATAGATACGGAATTAGATGTCTTAACCAAGACGATGGCGAAGAACATTAAATCCATGAAGGCTGCGCAGGATGGAACAAAGTTAAGCGTTGATGCCTATAACGCGCTAGGTATTGCAGTTACGGATGCAGATGGCAAGCTGCGCGACGGGCAGACTGTGTATTGGGAAGTAATTGACGCGCTTGGCAAAATGGAAAATGAAACACAGCGCGATGCAATTGCAATGCAGATTCTTGGTAAATCCGCGCAAGAGGTAAACCCGTTAATCAAGGCTGGAAGTAGCGCAGTTTCCGAATACGCAAATGAGGCGCATGCACTTGGGATTGTTTTGGATGATGAAGCAATTGCGGCGCTTGGAAGATACGATGACGCGCTTGAAACGGTTTCCGCTCAGATGGACGGATTAAAAAACTCGGTATCCGCGCAGCTTGCTCCGTATTTTGAATCCGCAGCAAAAACGATCAGCGAGGCCATGAAGCGCATATCGGATTCAGTCAAAAACGGAGCGTTAAAGCCGTCAATTGATAAGATAGGAAAATCTATTGAAAAAATGGCAAGAAAGGCTGCCGATGCGGCTGAAAAATGGATTCCGAAGCTGGCAAGCGCATTTGAATGGCTTGTGGACAATAGCGAGCAGCTTGTTGGAGGCCTAATTTCAATGATTGCTGCGTTTGCAACGCTGAAAACAACGCTATCTGTCATGAGGGCAATAGATGCGATGCGCGGCGTGATCGCTGCGCTTACGACCGTTACAACGGCGCAAACAGCTGCAACCACCGCTGCTACGGCAGCGCAAACGGGTTTAAATACGGCAATGGCGGCAAATCCGATAGGGATGGTTGTCGCTGCTGTAGCCGCACTTGTTGCGGGGCTTGTTGCATTCATCGGAACAAGCGCTGCAATGAGCGAATCACTGGATACGCTGGAAAACCAGATGGCAGAAACCAACAAGCAGGCTGAGGAAAGCGCTGCTGCGTTCGAGGGCGCGATGGATGCGATTGACGATTCAGAAGAATCTACAGTAGCGCTCGTTGGCCGTCTTGATGAGTTGGCGAAAAAGACAAAGCGTAGCGCGGCAGAACAGGCAGAGCTTGAAGGAATCATCGCAGAGCTGAACGATCGCGTGGATGGGCTTGGGTTGGCTTATGACGAAAACACGGGAATGTTGAACAAAAACATATCCAGTGTACGCGACATGATACAAGCAAGATACGATGAGGCGCGTGCCAATGAACTGGTACAGCGAGGAATCCAGCTGCTTGCAGAGCAGAAGAATCGGCAGAAAGACCATACCCGCGCAGTTGAAGAGGCAAAAAAGGCCGCTGAAAACTATGAGGCGGCAGAAAAGCGTTTAAACGATACCGCAGAAAACAACAAACGCAAGCGTGAAGCCGCGACAGGCGCACTAACGGTTTATAAAGCAGCAGCAGAGGATGCTGTGATCGCAGAAGAAGCAGCAGCGGCAGCGTTAGCGGAAACCAATGCGCAAATTGCCGCAAATGAAGAAGAACTGAATGGACTTCTTGGCACGGTTAGTAAGGCTACTGAAAATGAGATACCATCATTTGTGTATGCGAATTATGACCTTAGTGGTGCAATAGCATCTGTAGGTATATCAGCAGAAGAAGCCGAGGGAAAGATAAGCCACTATGCCGATTATACGCAGAATGCGTTTGAAAAAATCAGCCAAAACGCAGCATTGTCGGTTTCTGATCTAATCGAAAATCTGACTAGCAATCAAGAAACTATAGAAAGATGGACAAATGACCTTGCAAGTTTGGGAGACAAGATTGATGAAGGGCTGATTTCAAAGCTGCGCGAACTAGGTCCAGAATACGCGAATACCGTATCGAACATTGCAAATGCAACGCCGGAAGAACTGTCTGAGCTGAATGCAGCATGGGAAAAAGGCGGTTCTGATGCAGTGGAGGCGTTTTTAAGGGAAATTGGCAGCGATACAATGATAAACAGCGGATCTGAAACGGTTGATAAAATCGCGGCTGGGATGGAGTCGAATACAAAACTGGATGAAGCCGCAGTAATCGTTGTTGAGAATGCTGAAGTTGCACTGTCTGACGCAATCAATAGCGCTGGTTTCGATTCGTATGGTGAAAGCATATCCCAAGGCATTGCATCCGGCATAACAAACGGAACATCAGCCGTGGAAAGCGCTGTGCGCAGCGTGGTAAACGCGGCGCTAAGCGCGGCGCAACGGGCGTCCGACACACATAGCCCATCCAGATTGTTCCGTGACAAAATCGGAAAAATGTGGGGAGAAGGAATCAAAGTTGGGTTCATTGAAAGCATGGCTGAAATGGCAGACACTATGGGGCGTGCCGTTGATGGCGTTGTGGCATCCATGCCGTCAAGCGTTGCGACAAATGATTGCGCATCCCAAATCATCAACCTGACCGTAACCGACCCGTCGCCCGCGTACATGGACTATCTGTTCAACAAATTCAACGTGAAGCTGGGGGCGATGGTATGAGGCGGTTTTATCTGCAAAATGAAATCGGCGAAAGGAAGAATCTTCAATCCCGCGGGGAACTGTTTTTCAGGTCCCCCACGGGGATGGGGTTCGCCAACACGAATGCCTATGCCCAAACGGGCGGATTTTTCACGCGCACAAGCGCGGAGCAGGTGCAGGGCGCAATCGCCGGGGAACTGGTGTTTGGCGGCTACGCAGAATATCGCGCGCTTGCGGACTGGATTTTCAGCGGGTATGAGCTGCAAATCGTATATGCCCCCGCAAACGATGAATACATTGCGGACATTGATATTGTGTCGATATCCAAGGGTGAATTGTCGCGCGGCGTGTTGGTGTGCCCAGTTTCAATCAGCATGAAAACGCCATGGTACAGGGCGAATGCCGTTCGCATTGCAATTGCGCCGCCCGAATCTGAAACGGGATGGGCAACACTCCCGTTTGCGCTCCCGGCGCAGCTTGCCGCCGCTGGCGTAAGCAGCGCGGTTTCACTGTCTCCGGCTGGGCATATGCCCGCTGCAATTCGGGTAGAAGTGCCGGGCGAGCTGTTAAGCCCGTGCCTGACGCTTAAAGGCGCGGACGATGCAATAATCGGAAAGATGGACTTACAGAACGTTTCAATCCCGGCAGGCGGGCGGCTTGTGTTTTCGACGCGTCACGGGGAAATCGGCGTGCGGAACGGTCAAACCGACCTGCTTGAAGCGCTAGACTTGGCGAACAACAACTTCTTCAGCGTTCCACAGGGCAAAACAAGCACACTTGTGCTAAGCGCATCAAACACGATCAGCGCATTCGCGGAGGTGACGCTGTATGAGTATTTCAGGACGGTGTAAACATGCAGTGCTATGTGAAACGGCGCGGTGATTTCAAGACGGTATATGCGTTGGATGTGTACGATTATGATGTAGTAATCGATAGCATATACGATGAAAACGGCAGCATATCCGTTGTGGGCGAAGTCAGCGGAATTGAAGGAAATTTCATCTATTTCAATGGGTGGATTGGCATTGTCGACAGCGTCGCGCCAGAGCGCGGAACAACCGTTATCACGACAAAAACAATCTTGTCTGCATTCGCACGTCCACTTGTCCCTGTCGCGGATGGAAGCGCGATAGAACCGTTTATAAAATTAAAAATCGAATCGGAATACAAAAACTTGTCCGATGCGGTGTACAGAATGCCGTATCTTTCCGTTTCTGCGGACAGCACCACTGGTTTCGTATCGCCGGATGTGGAAGATGGGTTCTGGAACCTAAAAAGCTATATCGCAAAGGTTAGGCGGTTAAAGGGCGTATTCGTTACATGGGGCATTGATGGCGACACGCTGACGTGCGCCATTGGCGCGAAAACCGTCCCAGTGCGCATCGTTGATTTCGCAGACACGGCGCACAGATTGCAGTCTGAAAGCTATTCGCGGTATACGGTTGGAAAGATAACCGCGATTCAGACAGTCGACAACATAACCACGCAAACCCATTACTACGCACACGCGGACGGCACATATTCCACGACGGATGAAGATCGTGTATCCGGTGAATGGATTGTGATTGCAACCGATGCGGATGGAGAATTGGATGCTGTCGCGGAGGAATTCGCAAGGTCAAGTTATTCACACCTGATCGAATTTTATAGCGATCGGAAGTTTGATTTTTACGATAGCCTGCGCGTGCGCGTCGGAGGTCGCGTGCTTCAATCCTATATATCGTCTGTGCGCGTCACAAAATACGGCACGCTGTACCGCAGCGGCGAACTGCGCCGAACCCTGACAGACAAATTGAAGGAGTTGATTTGATGAACGGAATATTTTTTGATTTGCGCACGCTGCGCGCGTTGGATTTGGGCGCTATCTTCGGCAAGATTCTAGGAGATGGCAAGGTACGTGGGTGTACGCTGTCATATTCCGGGGCGAACCTGACGATTGCAAAAGGCCACATGGTTGCAAAGGGCAGGCTGATCGCATTCGACAATGCTGAAACAATCGCATCCGAAACTACTGCCGCGAACGGGTATGGGCGGCTGAAACTATCCATTGATCTGTCGCAGGCTGCAAGCGGTACATCGTTCGCGCAAGCGCTGTTTTCGTGGGATTATGCGGACACAAACAGTTTCGCCGCATTGACGCAGAACGACATCAACGATGGAACGAACACGGCATATCAGGTTGAAATCTGTCGCGTTTCGTTCTACAACGGTACGATTTCGGGTATTGTGTCGCAGTTTGGTGGTGCGGAAGTGAAAACGGCTTCCACATCCAAGCTAACCCCCGCGGGCGGCACAGTAAACCTAACCCTTGTGGACAACACTGAATACCGTTTTACTTCCGCCGTGACCTCGCTTACGCTGACCTTCCCATCCGGGAACTTTGACTGCTGGCTGAAATTCACCACGGGCAGCAGCATCACGGTGACATTTCCATCCGGAACGAAATATGTGGGCGGTGCGCCAACCTTCGAAGCCGGAAAGACCTATGAGATGTCAATTAAGGACGGTTCCGTGATCTGCGCGGAGGTGACAACCGAATGAGCTATTGGATGGCTGTACGCAGGCGGCTTGCAGCGGCAGCGCTTGCGGCGGTTGACGTTTCCGCGCTCGCCATTGCCTATACCGGCAACATGACGGACGAAATCGTCACAATGGGGGACGGAAAGCAATACCGGCTGCTGACGCTGATAAGTTCCGGCACATTGTCAATTCCGGCAGAAGTTAAAGCGGATGTGTGGCTGTGCGGCGGCGGGGCTAATGGTGGCAATGGAAGAACCTATCCGCAATATAGTTCGGGCGGTGGCGGCGGCTATGTGAATTCCGCATCCGGACAATCCATAAAAAATGTTGTGGCAGTAGTCGGCGCGGCGGCTGGAGCAAGCAGTCTCGGCAACCTGACCGTGAACGGCGGAAGCGGTAAAAACGGCGGCAGCGGCGGCGGTGGTGGTTACGGTGGAAATGGCGGAACTGGCGCTGGCGTTTCCACATATCCGTTTAATGATACAACGTATTTTAGTGGAAAACCGCATTGCGCTGGCGGCGGTGGAGGCGCATCCATATCATACAACGAAGAAAGGGACGATGCCGGAAAGGACGCATACGCATGCGGAGATGGCGGCAATGGCGGCACAAATGGCGGCAGCGGTGAAAATGGAGATCAACAGCGCTACTATTGGTCCAATTCAGATTATGCAAACGGAGGCAACGGCGGCGCATTTGGCGGCGGGCACGGTGGGGATACAGACTATTATACTGGAACAAGAGACCCCGTAAACGGCACATTTTACGGCGCAGGAGGCGGCGGCGCGTATGACTATGATAGCAGCTATAGAAAACAAGGCTACGGCTACCAGGGCGTTATATACGTGCGCATACCGATGAAACAGTGAAGGAGGGGTAAGCATGAAATACGCAGTAGTAAAGGAAAACGCGGTTGAAAACGTGATTGTTGCAGACGAAGCGCAGAAGGCAGAACTGGAAGCCGCGCTCGGCGCGGAGCTTGTGGACGCGCAGCCGTTCAATCTGCAAATTGGCGATATGCGCGTTGGCGCAAACTGGACGCGCAATCAGGACGGGGAACAGATTGTGCTGACCGGGCAGCCGACATATGACGAACTGATTGCACGATTGGAAGATGCAGAGGCAGCGCTTGCGCTGCTTGGCGTGGAGCCAGAGGAAGGGGCATAACATGGGCAGATGGTTAGAC
>CDZQ01004729.1_pt1 | contig 15816 bp, 18 predicted proteins | sample 554831 | NCBI WGS metagenome assembly CDZQ01 (sample SAMEA3182112, study PRJEB8094) | gut metagenome | biome: human; feature: gut; material: Stool; isolation source: human stools | place: Canada | collected 2013-05-06
ATTTTGGAGATGGTGGGGCCGTACTTCTCCCGGCTGGAAAGGCACTTGGGGCAGATGAAGAAGTATCAGGCCACCATCGACTATCTGACGCAGGAGAACGAGGGCTTGAAAGAGAAAGTCAACAGCGAAAAGAGCATACAGAAACAGATGGAAGTCCTCATGCTGAAAAAGGAAAACGAACAGCTCCGGCGGTTTGTCCAGCGCATACCCCCGGAGGTCAGGCAGGCGCTCAAAGAACAACAACAGGGCCAGCGGCGGGGCAAAGACCGCCAGCGGTAAATCTTTAGAAACACGGAGGTACATTTGGGAAGAAGAAAAAAGCTCATTAACAACTCCGCCATTCCCCAGCACCAGATCGAGGCGATAGCCCGCTGTATCATGCCGGACATTCTCGCTTTCTACGAGAGCGAGGAGGGCCAGCGGGAATTTGCCGAATGGAAGAAGCAGAGGGAGGCGGAGAGGCAGGAGGCCGAAACGAAGAAGTGACGAAAAGGGCGGGCGCACCGTGCAAACGGCTGCGCCCGCCCTTTTTGCGTTTATGGGGTCGCTTTCTTCTTCCGTGGGCCTCTCGGCTTGGAGGTGGGCCTGCGCCGTACCCCGTTGCGGAAGTAGGTGCTTTCGTAACGGTCAAAGAAAAGCAATAATCCGAACCCATCGCCTATCGGAAACGGGTTCGGATTATATTGGTTTGGTGCCGGTGGGGGGACTCGAACCCCCACGGTGTCGCCACCGGCGGATTTTGAATCCGCTACGTCTACCAATTCCATCACACCGGCAGGTGAAATGCTTTTATATTATAGTCTATGCTCTGCCGGATTGCAAGAAAAATTTTTCCGCACGGCGGGAGAGGCCTTTGTAAATCTTTTGTGAATCAAAAAAGTGGGGCTACCAAATGGACGGGATTTGTGGTAGATTATATTGTAGAAAATAGGGTAGTTATGCTCTGGCAGAGGAGGCGGCGCTGTGGGAAAAAAGCACATCGTATGGCTGGTGACAGCGGTGCTGCCGCTGCTGCTTGCGGGGTGTATGATGTCCGCCTCCGCAGATGAACTCTATGCCCTGCCCCAGCTGCCGGAGGAGTACGAGACGCTCAGTGCCCAGATAGAGGACATTTTGGCCAGCGGCGCGGAGTATGCTGCCCCCACGGCGGGGACCAACCTCCAGTCAGTGCAGCTGGTGGACCTGGATGGAGACGGAGAGGAGGAGGCGGTGGCCTTCTTTCGCAGCAACAGCGAGGAGAAGCCTCTGAAAATCTATATTTTCCGCACGGTGGAGGGTGCCTATCAGCAGTCGGCCATCATTGAGGGCAGCGGCACCTCCATTCTCAGCATCCGCTATGTGGATATGGACAGCGACGGTGTCCGGGAGATTATCGTCAGCTGGCGGGCCAGCGCGGAGGTTCAGGCCATGGACGTCTACTCCCTGGAGGATCTCACCGCCCCGCTGGTGTCTACCGCGTATGCCCGGTATGAGGTTGCCGATCTGGACGATGACGCGGTGCAGGAACTGGTGGTGCTCCGTGGCGACGGAACGGACACCGGGGGCAGCGTGGCGGATTACTACGACTGGGATGGCAGCAGCCTGCTGCTCCAGTCCACGGCGCGGCTTTCCATGACGGTGGCGGAACTGCAGTGGATGCAGGTGGGGCGGCTGCAGGGGTCCGAGGCGGCAGTGTTTGTCACCGGTGTGGTGGCCGGCGCGGAGGAGACCGCCCGGGCGATTACGGACATTCTGGTTCATCGGCAGGGGGAATTGAGCAACATTGTGCGCAGCAGTGCCACCGGCGTGTCCACGGAAAATTTCCGTTACCTCTCCCTTCAGAGCGCCGACATCAATGGAGACGGTGTTACGGAGGTGCCTATGCCGGCCCAGCTGCCGGCGGTGGATGGACAGGATCTCTACTGGAAGATCTACTGGCGCAGCTACGCCGCGGATGGCTCCTACCGGCAGGAGGCCATCACCTATCATAATCTGACGGACAGCTGGTACCTGCTGATTCCGGAGGAGTGGGACGGCCACTTCACCGCCCGCCAAATCAATATAAGCACCACGGAGCACGCCACCCGGTTTTACGATGTGTCCGGCGGTCAGGTGGGGCCGGAACTTTTGACCATCTATACCCTGACCGGTGCCGAACGGGAGGCTCAGGCCACCCGGGATGGGCTGACCATTCTCCGCCGCCGTCAGCCCGGAACCATCTATGCTCTGGCAGTGGAGGAGGCTTACGCCGGCTGGCGCTACGCCGTGGAACAGGATGAACTGCGGGAGAGATTCAGCGTAATCGCGGCCCAGTGGACCACGGGCGAGAATTAGAGAGAAAGGGGTACGTTATGGCGAGAAAGGTTTTGGTATTGGAGGATGAGTCCAGTATCCGGGGATTCATTGAGATCAATTTGACCCGGGCCGGCTACGAGGTAATCGAGGCGGAGACGGGGGAAGAGGCCCTGGAAAAGCTGAAGGAGCACCCGGATGTGCGGGTGGCCCTGCTGGATATTATGCTGCCCGGGATTGACGGGTTTGAGGTGTGCCGCCGGATTCGGGCCACCAACACCCGCATTGGCATCATTATGCTCACTGCCCGCAGCCAGGAGATGGACAAGGTGACTGGCCTTATGACCGGTGCGGACGACTATGTGACCAAGCCCTTTTCCCCGGCGGAACTGACCGCCCGGGTAGACGCCCTGTTCCGCCGGGCCGGCGGTGTGGTAACGGAACAGGCGGGGGATATCTGTCAGGAGCCGTTTCTGCTCAATACCCGCAACCGGACCCTGGAGAAAAACGGTCAGCGGGTGAAGCTGACCCAGGTGGAGTACTCCATTATGAAGATGTTTATGGAAAATCCCGGAAAGGCTCTCAGCCGTGAGGAAATTTTGGATATGGTGTGGGGGCGGGACTACTTCGGGGAACTAAAGATTGTGGATGTGAATATCCGCCGCCTGCGGCTAAAAATTGAAGACAACGCCCAGAACCCCACCTATATTAACACAGTGTGGGGGTACGGCTACAAGTGGGGCTTCTGACCTCCGCGGAAAAAGGCGGGCTGACCGTCTGCCCGGGTGTGGAGTGCCCCCGGTTTTAGGGGGACTGCCCCTGTACCCCGTCCGGCGGCGGAGACATGACAGCAAGGAGGCCCAGCGATGAAATCCCGAAAAATCGAAATTACAGGCCTCCGCAAGCGTTGGCTCATCAACTCCCTCAGCCCCATCTTTGCTGTGGCGGTGCTGCTGGCGGGGGTGTTCTGCGCCGGGATTGCCAACTACTACTACAACGCCATGCTGGACGGGCTGAAGATCCGGGCCAGCCATGCCAGCGACTTCTTTTCCAACTACACCATGAACAGCTACGGCGAATTCTTTCAGTCGGCGACCACGTATACGGAGGAGTTTACGGAGAAGGACCGGCTGGAACTGCAGTTTATCGGCAGCAGCGGGAAGATTGTCATCAGTTCCTATGGCCTCACCTCCGGCCTTTCTCCGGGGACGCCGGACATTGCCGACGCCCTGCGCACGGGGGAGGTCTCCTACTACCGGGGGGTGGACCACAGCACCGGGGAGCACATTATGGCCGTCTGCGCGCCGCTGCTGCTCAACGGACGGGTGGAGGGGGCCATGCGCTTTGTCACCTCCATGGCCAATGTCCAGCGGGAGATTTGGGTTACGGTGGGGGTGGCGGCGCTGCTGCTGGTGATCGCCCTGGCTATGGTCTATGTCTCCAATATGGTGTTTATCAACAACGTGGTGGAGCCGGTGGCGGAGGTAACGGAGGTGGCCAAGCGCATTGCCGGGGGCAGCTATGGCACCCAGATGGAAAACCACTACCGGGACGAGATCGGCCAGCTTATCGACGCTATCAACAATATGTCCAGCCAGATCAGCAAGGGGGAGCGGATCAAGTCCGAGTTCATCTCCTCTGTCTCCCACGAACTGCGCACCCCCCTTACCGCCATCAATGGCTGGGGGGAGACCCTGCTGGAGGACAACGACCCGAAGCAGCTGAAGCGGGGAGTGGGCATCATCCTCAAGGAGTCCCGGCGGCTGACCACCATGGTGGAGGAACTGCTGGACTTTTCCAAGATGGAGGATGGCCGCTTCACCCTGCGCATTGAGCAGGTGGACCTGCAGGCGGAGTTTGAGGACGCCATCTACACCTACAGGGAACTGTTCAAGCAGGAGGATATTGCGCTGAACTACGACGGCGGGGAGGATGCGTTCGATCCCATCCCCGGGGACCCGGAGCGGCTCAAGCAGGTGTTCTGCAATGTGCTGGACAACGCCGCCAAGCACGGCGGAGCCGGCAAGCGCATCGATGCCGCCGTTACCGGCGATGAGCACAGCCTGACCATTGCCGTCCGGGATTACGGCCCGGGCATTCCGGAGGGCGAATTGCCCTTTGTGAAGCAGAAATTTTACAAGGGCTCCTCCAAGGCCCGGGGCAGCGGCATTGGCCTTGCGGTGTGTGATGAGATTATCCGCCTGCACGAGGGCACGTTTACCATCGGCAATGCGGATGGCGGCGGCACGGTTGTGACCATCCGCCTGCCCAGAACCTGAAATGAATTCGAACGGATGTTGCAAAACGGCCATGTCCGTGGTATACTATAGATTGAGAAAGGCAGCACATATGGCAGACAAGCAGAGCGGCGCTTTCCGCACCACCATCGGCGGGCAGGCGCTTATTGAGGGAATTTTGATGCGGGGGCCGGAGAAGCAGGCCATCGTGGTCCGGGGCCCTGAGGGGCTGGTGGTCAGGGAGGAGGAACTGAAGCTGATCCGGGACAGGTACCCGATTTTGGGCCTGCCGCTGATCCGGGGCAGCGTCACCTTTTTGGACAGCATGGTCAAGGGGGTGAAGGCCCTTATGTTCTCCGCCGACTACTACCCGGAGGAGGCGGGGGTGGAGGAGCCCTCCAAATTTGAGAAGTGGCTGGACGAGAAGCTGGGCAATGAGAAGATGGAGAAGGTGCTCATCGGCTTTTCCGTGGTGCTGGCGGTGGCCTTTTCCATCGGCCTTTTTATGCTGCTGCCCACCTTTTTGGCCAGCTTTGTGGAGTTGGTGACGCCCAGCGTGCTGGTGCGGAATCTGGTGGATGCGGTGCTCCGGATCGCCATCTTTATGACCTACCTGATCCTGGTGTCCCGCATGAAGGATATCCGCCGTGTGTTCTCCTACCACGGGGCGGAGCATAAGACGATTTTCTGCTATGAGAAGGGCCTGGAACTGACGGTGGAGAATGTCCGCGTCCAGCCAAAGCACCATCCCCGCTGCGGCACCAGCTTTATGCTGGTGGTCATCATTGTGGCGATTCTGGTGAACACGGTGGTGTTCGCCCTGTTCCCCGTGGGAAATGTGTTTTTGCGGATGCTGGTCCAGCTGGTGCTGCTGCCTCTGGTGGTGGGCATCACCTATGAGTTCAACCGCTACGTGGGAGGCCACGACAATCCCCTCACCAACTTCCTGGCCCGCCCCGGCCTCTGGATGCAGAATTTCACCACCTTTGAGCCGGACGATTCCATGATTGAGGTGGCCATTCAGGCGCTGGAGCTGGTAATCCCGGAAGAGAAGGGGAAGGATCGCTGGTAGAGTCATTACAAATCGGAATATATCAAACAAGAAATACGATTAGCAATCATAGGGGGGCTTGTGTGGGCCTCTGGGAGAGATACGATGGCTATTACATACAACAATCTCTATCTGGATGTACGCCGGCGGCTGCGGCAGGCGGGGATCACCTCCGCCGGGCTGGAGGCCCGGGAACTGGTGTGCTGCGGCAGCGGCAAGACCCGGGAGGAGTTCTTTCGGGACGCGCCCCTCTACGTGGCCCCGGAGACGGAGGCGGCGGTAAACGCCCTGGTGGAGCGGCACCTCCATGGGGAGCCGGTAGCCTACCTCATCGGAGAGTGGGAATTTTACGGTTTGCCGCTGGACATCAGCGAGGCGGTGCTGATTCCCCGGGTGGACACGGAGGTGCTGGCCGCCCAGGCCATCGCATATGCCCGGAGCCAGGGGAAGTGCCGGGTGCTGGACCTCTGTGCCGGCAGCGGCTGCGTGGGGCTGGCGGTGGCCGCCAACGCCCCGGAGAGCCGGGTGCTGCTGGGGGAGATTTCCGAGCCTGCGGTCCGCATCTGCCGGCAGAATATTCGCCGCAACGGCCTCACCGCCCGGGTGTCTGTCATGACCATGGACGCCCTGGCGCCGCCTCCCAAGGCGATTGGGGAGTTTCAGTGTATTGTCAGCAATCCGCCCTATATTCCGCGATCCGAGGTTGAGAAGCTGGGGAGCGCGGTAAAAAATTTTGAACCCCATCTGGCCCTGTGCGGCGGGGAGGACGGCTATGATTTTTATACCGCCATCATCCGCCGCTGGCGCACAGCCCTGTGTCCCGGCGGGCGGCTCTATTTTGAGGTGGGGATCGGCCAGGCGGATACTGTGCTGCGGATGATGCGGGCGGAGGGCTTCGGGGACATTAACATCGTTCCCGACGACCAGGAGATTCCCCGGGTGGTGTATGGGACCCTGCTGGAGAACTTGTAGGCGCTGCCGGTGTGGGAAAGGAAGCGGAAGGTGGAGGGTGCGCACATGAAAAAAGAGAAGCTGCTGCCGGTCCTTGGGCTTCTGGTGACAGTGGCCCTGGCTGCTGCATCCTGGGTCCTTTTGCCTGAGACGGTTATTACGCAGTTTTCCCTCAACGAAGCCGGTGTAACGACCATGCCGAGGCCCGCCGCGGTGGCGCTCCCTACGATTCTTGGAATGGGCGGCGGCTGCTGGCAGCTGAGCGGCAGGGACGGCAGGGGAAGGGGCCTGCTTCTCTCAGGGGCCGCGGCGGTGGTATTTGTGGTGATGCTGGCTGTGAACCGTTAGGCGGACGCGACCGGCTGGAAAACGGGATCAAAAAACAATTCACATACAAGAGGAGAAAAGAACATGGCAGAGAAAAAGTCGGCCCCCGCCAAGACGGCTGCCCCGGCCAGCGACAAGAAGCAGGCCATCCAGACCGCCATGAGCCAGATTGAGAAGATGTACGGCAAGGGATCTATCATGCGCCTGGGAGATCAGACCAACCTGAATATCGAGGCAATTTCCACAGGCTCCCTGGCGCTGGACCTGGCCCTGGGAATTGGCGGCGTGCCCCGGGGGCGCATTGTGGAGATTTATGGCCCTGAGTCCTCCGGTAAGACCACGCTGGCGCTCCACATCCTGGCCCAGGCCCAGAAGGCCGGGGGCGAGGTGGCCTTTGTGGACGCCGAGCACGCTCTGGATCCCGGCTATGCCCGGGCGCTGGGGGTGAACATTGACGATATGCTGGTGTCCCAGCCGGATACCGGCGAGCAGGCCCTGGAGATCACCGAGGCCCTGGTCCGCTCCGGGGCTGTGGACGTGGTGGTGGTGGACTCCGTGGCGGCCCTGGTGCCCCGGGCGGAGATTGAGGGCGAGATGGGGGAGAGCTATGTGGGCCTCCACGCCCGGCTGATGAGCCAGGCCCTGCGCAAGCTGGCCGGCGCCATCAGCAAGACCAACTGCATTGTGGTGTTTATCAACCAGCTGCGGGAAAAGGTGGGGGTTATGTACGGCAACCCGGAGGTGACAACCGGCGGCCGGGCACTGAAGTTCTACGCCTCCATCCGCATCGATGTGCGCCGCATTGAAACCCTGAAGGCCGGGGGTGAGGTCATTGGCAACCGCACCCGGGCCAAGGTGGTAAAAAACAAGATGGCGCCCCCCTTCCGGGAGGCGGAGTTTGATATTATGTACGGCGAGGGGATCAGCCTGCTGGGTGAACTTTTGGACCTGGGGGTGAAGCTGGACCTGGTGCAGAAGTCCGGGTCCTGGTTCGCCATGGGGGAGACCCGCCTGGGCCAGGGCCGTGACGCCGCCAAGCAGTATCTGAAGGAGAATCCGGAGGTGGCCGATGGGCTGGAGGCCGCGATTCGTCAGAATTTCTTTAAGCTGATGGGCAGCCAGTCCCAGGTGGCCGCCAAGGCCGCGGGCCGGGCGGTGGATGTATCCGCCGACGATTTTGACGACGAGGATTAAGACATGGGCATACCTGTTTCTGCCTGTGGGAAAAAGCAGTAAAAAGGATTTTTGATAAGGGTTATCTTATGAGGATCGATTCTGTAAAAAAATCTGAGCGCAAGCAGGGGAGATTCCTCGTGAAGCTGGAGAGCGGCGACCTGCTCCGGGTTACGGAGGAGGAACTGCTGCGCTTCGGCCTGCGGAGCGGGATGGAACTGGAGGAGGAGGAATTGAAGGCGCTTCGCTCCAGTGCGGCGGAATCATCGGTAAAGGCTCAGGCGGCGCACATGATTGGCAGCCGGGCCCTCTCCAAGCAGGAACTGCATCGCCGTCTGGTGAAAAAGGGGGCGGAGGCCTCTGATGCCCAGGCCGCCGTGGAGTGGCTGGAGGACATTGGAGCGGTGGACGACGCCGGCTACGCCGCCGCGCTGGTCCGGCATTACGGCGGGCGGGGGTACGGCGCCCGCCGCGTAAAGGAGGAGCTTCGCCGCCGTGGGGTGCCCCAGACGCTGTGGGACGCGGCGCTGGAGGAACTGCCGGACAGCGCCCAGGTGCTGGACGCCCTGATTCAGAAGCGCTGCCGGGGGGATCTCAGCGATCCCAGAGAGTGCAAGCGCACTTGCGATGCGCTTCTCCGTCGGGGCTTTTCCTGGGGCGAGGTAAAATCCGCCCTGAGCCGCTACGGAGAGATTGAGGAGGATATCTGACAGGGCCGGTCGGCCCCTGCGCCGTGCCGCTGTGGAATGCAGAATGAGTTTTGCCGCGTAAGCCGGCAAAAAGGAGGTAATTTCATGCCCTATACCATCCATTTTATCTCTCTTGGCTGCGCGAAAAACGTGGTCAACTGTGAGCAGATGATGGAACTGTGCCGTCAGGCCGGCTATACCGTGGCCGCCGATCCCGCCGGTGCCGACGTGGCGGTGGTGAACACCTGCGGCTTTCTCACCAGCGCCAATGAGGAGGCCATTGAGCATATTCTCCGCATGGCGGAACTGAAGCAGGCCGGGGCGCTGAAAAAAATTCTTGTCACCGGCTGCATGACCCAGCGGTACCAGAAGGAGATTCCGGCGGAACTGCCGGAGGTGGACGGAATTCTGGGCACCGGCAGCTACAAGGACATTGTCCCCGCGATCCAGGCTGTTATGGCCGGGGAGCGCCCGGCCCTGTTCGGTGATATTGACGCGGCTGTGGACGAGTTTGACCGGGTGCTGACCACGCCTCCCTGGTATGCCTATCTGCGCATTGCGGAGGGCTGCGACAACTGGTGCGCCTTCTGTATCATTCCCAAGCTGCGGGGCAGGTACCGCAGCCGCCCCATGGAGCGGGTGCTGGAGGAGGCCGGGGATCTGGCCCGGCGAGGGGTGAGGGAACTGATCGTCATTGCCCAGGATATCACCCGCTACGGAACCGACTGGGACGGGCAGCACCACCTGGCGGATCTGCTGGAGGCCCTCTGTCAGCTGGATTTCCACTGGATCCGTCTCCACTATCTCTATCCCGACCAGATGGACAGCCGCCTGATTGAGGTGATCGCCCGGGAGCCGAAAATTTTGAAGTACCTGGATATTCCTCTCCAGCACTGCAACGACGAAATTCTGCGGCGGATGAACCGCCGGGGGGACAAGGCCTATATCCAGGGGCTGCTGCGTCAGTTGCGGCAGCGGATTCCCGGCCTGGTGCTCCGCACCAGCATCATTACCGGCCTGCCTGGCGAAGGGGAGGCGGAGTTTGAGGAACTCTGCGATTTTCTGCGTCAGGAGCGGATACTCCGGGCGGGGGTATTTCCCTACTCGCCGGAGGAGGGGACGCCCGCCGCCCAAATGGACCGTGTGGACACGGAGGAGGCGGTCCGCCGGGCGGAACTGGTGGTGGACATCCAGTCCCGGATCATGGACCAGTGGAACGAGGAGATGCAGGGTGAGGTGGTGGAGGTCCTCTGCGAGGGCTTTGACGGTCAGGCCATGTGCTATGTGGGCCGCAGCTGGGCGGAGAGCCCGGATGTGGATGGAAAGATCTACTTTACCGCGGAGAAGCCGGTGGAGGCGGGGGCCTTTGTCCCGGTCCGCGTCACAGGAGTTATGGATGGAGAGTTGACCGGCGAGGCAGTGGAGGCATGACGGAGCGGATCGGGAAAACGGAAGCGTTCCTTCGGGAACAGCTGGCCGGGAGCCTCTATTTCGCGGAGCATCCCGAGGCCCTGGCCTACCGGCTGGAGCACACCTTTCGGGTGGCCCGCATTGGCCGCGCCATTGCCGGGGTAGAGGGGATGGATCAGGAGGCCATGACCATCGCCTGTCTCCTCCACGATGTGAGTTACGGCCGGGACTTTACCGGGGAGGCGGACTGGAAGGACCATGGCCGGGCTTCCGCCCGTATTGCCCGCCCCTTTCTGGAGCAGCTGGGACTTGCGGCGGGGACGGTGGAGGAGATCTGCTACGGTGTTGCTATCCATGTGGACGACAAGGCGGACTTCCCCGGGGACCGGACGGCTTTCGCCTGTACGGTGGGGGACGCGGATAATATTGACCGCTTCGATGTGTATCGGCTCTATGAAACCTTGGAGACCATCGGCTTTCGCAAGCTGAACCTGGCGGAGAAGCGGACCCATGTGGAGAAGACTCTGGAGCGGCTGGAGGGATATTTGGCCCTGCCCTTCGCCACAGCTACCGCCGCTGCCATGTGGCGTGAGCGCATCACCTGCTATCTGGATTTCTACCGGCGGCTGGATGACCAGCTTTCGGCCAGCGTCTCTTTTTCCAGGGAACCGGCGGAGATCTCCTCCGGTGCTCCCGGGCCGGCGGCCAGCCGGCTCTGATACCATCAAAGGAGAGTTCTGCCATGAATTTGCCCAATAAGCTGACCCTGCTGCGGATCCTGATGATCCTGCCCTTCCTGCTGGTGCTGTATCTGGATGTGCCGGGGGCGGCTTATATCGCCTTGGCTATCTTTATCCTGGCCAGCCTCACCGATCTTCTGGACGGAAAGATTGCCAGAAAATATCATTTGATTACCGACTTCGGCAAGTTTGCGGACCCCCTGGCGGATAAGATGCTGGTGACGGCCGCCATGCTGTGGTTTGTGGAGAATGGCCAAATGCCCGGCTGGGCGCTGCTGATTGTGATCCTCCGGGAGTTTGCCGTCAGCGGCCTGCGCATGGTGGCCAGTGACCAGGGCCGGGTGATTGCTGCCGGCTGGTCCGGCAAGGTAAAGACCGCCTCCACCATGGTGTGTATTGTCCTCATGTTCCTGCCCATTGCCAAGTGGATGAATACCCTCTGTGTGGCGGTGATCGTGGCGACCACCCTCTGCTCCGGCGTGGAATATTTTTTAAAAAACCGGGACTGCCTCAGGGATATGTGAGGCGCCTCTCCACAAAAGGGCCGGGAGCAAGATGAATTTCTTGCTCCCGGCCCTTTTATGAAGGTGGTTAAAAATTCTCCCGATTGATCCAAAGACCCAGGGCAGGGGTGGGGATGAAGAAGACGCGCTCGCTGTGGGGTGAGGTGTCAAGCTGCTCTTAGGGCCGCTGCGGGGCGGAGGGGGCCAGTTCATTCCACAGGGTAAAGCCCAAAATGAGGGCGCCCCCCAGCAGCTGGGTGGGAGCCATGGGTTCCCCCAGCACCCATACAGATATCAACACCGCCACCAGCGGGTCCATATAGCTGAGGATAGCGGCCTCCTGCCCGGGCAGCTGCCCCAGCGCGGAGAAGTAGAGGCAGTAGGCAATGCCCGTGTGGACCAGGCCCACCACCAGAAGGCATGCCCAGCCGGTGCTGTTCAGGCCGCCCAGGGTCACGCCGCTGGTACCCGCCACGTAGGGGATCAGCACCAGAACAGCCGCCAGCAGTTGAAACAGGGTGCGGCAGATCCCTGTCGTCCGTCGGATGTATTTGTTGAGTAGAATTACCGCTGCGTACAGTACGGCGGCACCCAGAGCGAAGAGAACGCCGGTGCGGTTTGCCTGCCCCCCGTCCAGATCGGCTAGGCCGATAACCAGGATAAGTCCGGCAGTGGACATGACGAAGCAGAGCAGCTGCCTGCTGCTCAGCTTTTCATGAAAGAGCAGGGGGCAGGCGGCGGTGACGATGACCGGGGCAAAGTAGTAGCTGAGGGTGGCCACGGAGACAGTGGTGTGCTGATACGCCTGAAAGAGCAGAATCCAGTTGACCCCCATGGCCGCTCCGGAGGCCAGCAGCAGCACCAACTCCCGCCGGACAGCCGCCCAGTCAACCTGCCGCCTGGCGGCCAACAGGTACAGTGCAATGACCAGAGCGGCCATAGCAGCCCGGTAGAGAGCCAACTCACCGGAGGAGACGGGGATATTTCGGACAAAGGGACCCAGTGTACCGAAGATTACCATGGCGGCTGTCAGCATTAATTTTGCGCGCTTTTGACCTTTCATATGCAGCCCACCTCTCTCCCGCATGCCGCCCGGGAAGCGGGGGCGGCTGTCCCCTATCATAGCGTGGTTGGAGAATTCTGTCAATCCTGGGGCGCTTTTTCGAGGGAGGGCGGAAAGGGGGCCTGGTAATTTTCCTGTGGAGGAAGAGGAATGTGCTGTTCAGATGGAATTATACGCTCTCCCAGCTTCCACTGAATCGCACCCCGGCCGGCCCCCATTGCCGCGTACCCCACTGGCGGCAGACCCCTGGCATACAAAAATAAAAGAGGTCTCGCCGATTTTGTAAGTCGGTAAGACCTCTTTTGCATACCTGCCATACGCTGGACATCTATAAAAAGACGGTTATTGGCTGTAAGCTAGCTGCTTTCCGGGAATAAGAGTCCCCCTAAGTTCCCCTTTACCCAGGCAAACAGCTGCATATCCAGTCTGCCCTGCATGGACGCGTCCGTGTGGGTGATGAATGCCTCCAGCGTGCGAATCAGATAACCATTCGACCGGCTGAAGCCATCCTTGCCCAAATGGGCATAGGCGGCTTCCAGCAGCCGGTATTGCTGTGGAGGAATGATCTCATTGATTTTCTTGAGACCAAGGAACGCATATTTTTTGTCATAGGGATAGCGGAGCAGAATGGCTGCTTCGGCTATGGCGTTTCCCATGATTTTTGCCGCCCACGCATAGTTTTTCCGCTTGTATGCGGTATCGGCTTCCACAAAGCAGTACAATACGTCCGAAAAATATGCGGCAATTTTCTCTTCTGCCATATCGGCCCTGTGGTATGTATAGTTATTAAACAGCCCCTTGGGGTCATACCAGACTTGAATTGGGTCTGTATGTCCAATCTGTTCCTTGCGGGCAACATACAAATCCACATGAAGCGCATCCGCATATATGGTTACTTTTTGTGGCAGGCCAAAGTCAACATCCTCAAGATAAACAATTTCCTTGTATGCTGAAAGGTACTCGCACCGCTTTTGTAAAACAGCATCCATGTTTTCGGGGGCAACCACCAGGTACATATCGACATCGGAGTATTCATCATCATCTCCGCGCCCAATGGAGCCCTTCAGGAGAATTGCGTCGCACAGATTATCCCCAATGACCCTGTTGCCAATTGCACGAATCGCGTCATATGTCCGCATAACTCACTCCATATGTTCTGCTCCAAAGAGCCTGCAGGCGCCATAAAATTCCTTTTCACCATTGACAACGAGGATAAAGGACTCATCGTACAGGCCGTATATCGGAGCATGCTTTGCACCCTCCTGAATTTCTGCAATATGCGCAGCTGTTGATTCATTCAGATGCGGCTCAATGAAAAAATCCACCAGCCCAATGCCATTGTAAATGCTGAGTTCCGGTTTATCATCATTGATGTTCTTTGCCAGCACAACTCTCTGCGCCATGTTGATGGCCCCTGCGCTGATACCGAATGTGACGCCCGCTCTGTCCCGGAGGGCCTCTTCAAGACCGTACTCGCGAATGGACGCGATCTGTTTAAGCGTGGACCCGCCGGGAAGCAAAACCAAATCCGCATTTTGGATAAGCGTATTTGCCTCCTCCGGCGTTATTTCATAGTCCACAATGGTGGAGTGATCAAACACAATGCCATTCCTCTCCAACTCGTGGAGTGTCAGGTTCAGAAAATGGAGTGAGCGTGGATGACAGGAGAAATCAGATGCAACAAGTACGAAGCTTGTCGTTTTTGTGAGATGCTGTTTGAGTTTTCGCACAAACAATTTGTATAGCCATTAGGCCAGTCACTTGTTGAAAAAACTGCCTTCACAATTGATCCCTCCTACATGAGCACGAGCAGTGGGTGATTTGTTTACAGGTCTGGTGCAATCACTCCCACTCTGTTTCCGCTTACACTGAACATAGCTGAAAAGTGTGTCTTTTGCGGAAAATATGGGGCAAATCCGGCAAAAAGTTCATGATATTCAATCTGAAATAAACGCTTAAAACAATCTCTGAACTTCAGGTAGTACGGTTTTAGTACGCTATTTTTTCATCCGCCCTGAACTCAATACACCACATCAGGATCAGGGTATAAATCCACAGCGGGAAAGGTTTCGATCAGAAGGTTTTTACCTTGATCCAAGCTGGCTTTCATAATAGCTTCAGGATCAGCAATATTTTCATCCAAATGATAATCCCGGCCCCTGTGGGCATAAATGGGCCAACCGGAAGGGCAGGCATAATACATCCGCCCACCGAACCACCCAACAAAATCTTCTTCAAGCTGTTTCCTAATTCCATCACCATAAAGAACAGCTTCTTCAGGTGAAGAAAGGTGAATGTTCCCGGCCTGATCCACCAAGATTAGACAGGGCAACCCGGTTGGTGGAACAGCTTCACCAACCGGAAGATCATAGAACGGTGCATAGCAGAAGAAACCATGATACCGCCCTAAGTATTCAGCGCCATCATAGCCTTCTGATTTTGCATATTCCAAAACCTTTTCATAGTTCATAATCAAAGCCCCCGTTGTCTATCTTTGAAAAAGTCAGCCCAAAATGGATTTTCTTGATCAAAGATTTCCTTTTGTTCCGCTGTCAGCTTGTGGGGATAATCGGCAAACAGATTGAAAACTTCTTTCCGGTCAAAGCTGAATAAGAAATATCCATCCCATTCCGAAGTGTCTACCCACCAAATCTGATCGGTTTTATTTTGTTTGTAGAACAGCACCGATCCCACCGCCCTTCAATCCCACATGGTAACGGCTATCAGATCAGTTGCTTCAAAGGGGTGTTTGCATTTGGGGCAAACAATATCTTTCCCCGCTCTGATCCGGTGCATGATTTTCCCACACTCACACCGCTGGTGAATTGGAACCCGAACAGCGGCCTTTATAGTGACGGCCAAGCGGCTTTCCAGCTTTCCACAGGCTCCGCATTGGAATAGGGCGTGTTCTACTTCCAAAGCGGCTTCAGGATGGGCTACAAGGGCCGCTTGTGCCTTGGGGCCATAGATACCCGCCAACACGCTTTCCCGCTCTGTGGCGGCTTCCAGCAGGGACATGAAGCCTATACCCGTAAGCAATTCCTTTTCCAACCCACAGTTTGGGCATCTGTATGTATATCCTTTCCCCAAGGCATTCACCCCCCCTTCCGGTATACCAACAGCATACCACAGGCGGCAAGTGAACGCAACGGCAACAAAACGGGTGCTTTTATCACACAATAAACGCAAAACAGCGGGAATCCCTTGACTTTTCAGGTGTTTCCCGCTGTTCTTGTTACTATCGTATTCCCAAAGGCAGAAAAAGCCCCGGATCAATTCCAAATGATCCGGGGCTGAAAGAATGAGAGGTAATGTGTATCATCGGAAATTCCAGTATTCATGTGGGTTTGCGGATTAAAGTGGAACACATCACAGATGTAAAGCCCCATTCTCTTATATAC
>CDZQ01027393.1_pt1 | contig 15731 bp, 16 predicted proteins | sample 554831 | NCBI WGS metagenome assembly CDZQ01 (sample SAMEA3182112, study PRJEB8094) | gut metagenome | biome: human; feature: gut; material: Stool; isolation source: human stools | place: Canada | collected 2013-05-06
TATTCGATGCGCCTTCAGGCGCTCGCCTGTAATATGCCCTTTTAGGGCTGGTGCATACCACCAGTTCAACTGGTGGTTTTGATTATACGCATAAATATTATTGACACGAGTTGCGATCTATTTTTGACATAGGTTGTGCGCCGCTACAATATCATACTTCCAAAAGAAATTTGGGAATAATCCGAAAACTTTTTCAAAACAGTTCTGAAATTGTCCCATCAAATCTCCTATAAGTAGAGGAAGCATTCATCTTTCAAGCGTCCGCAATCATTGCGGGCGCTATTTTTGTTTTTGGAGGTTAAAGGAAATGGCAGTTTTCAGAGTAGAAAAGGCAAGAGACTATACCGTGATGGCAAACCATCATTTGAGAAATACAGCGCTGTCCTTAAAGGCAAAAGGGCTCCTGTCCCTGATGCTGTCCCTGCCGGATGACTGGGACTATACCCTGAAAGGGCTTGCAAAAATCTGTCGTGACGGTGAAGACAGTATTGCCGCAGCGGTAAAAGAATTGGAGGAAGCCGGATATATCGTCCGTCAGCGTGTCCGGGACAGTAAAGGTCGTGTTGGAGAAATGGAATATACGATTCTGGAGCATCCAAGAGATAACACTTCGCCTAAACGGGATTTCCCCGCTCAAGAAAACCCTGTTCAGGATAATCTTGTGCAGGAAAAACCTGAACAGGAAAAACGCCCCCAATTAAGTATTAAAGAATCAAATACACAAAAATCAAATATACAGGAATCAATTCCTATCCTATCAAATCAGATGGGAACGGATGAGATGCAGAGCCGTGAACAGTATCGAGAGCTTTTGAAAGAGAATATCGAATACGACATCCTGACAGAGAATCACCCGCTTGATCGTGAGCGTATAGACGAGTTGTTGGAGCTTATGACGGATACGCTCTGTACAAGGAAGGAAACGCTCCGCATTGCCGGAGACGATTATCCCGCCGAGGTGGTCAAAAGCAGGCTTTTGAAGCTGAACAGTATGCACATCGAGTATGTGCTTGACTGCATGACAAAGAACACAACGGATGTTCGGAATATCAAGAAATATCTGCTTGCGGCACTGTACAATGCGCCGGTGACTATTGACAGCTACTATACCAGTCTTGTATCTCATGACATGGCGCACCCTCCCAAAAAATATTTTTAAGACTTTTTCAAAACAGTTCCGAAACATCCCTGCCAAACATCCTATAAGTAGAAGGGGAAAAACACCGAGGGATATTATCTCCCTAAAAACACAGATAAAGGAGGGCCTGCCATTGAAGAAACGATAGCAAAATATACGACACATGCACATGACACACGACATAAGTCCTGCGTGAGCAATTCCGCGGGTTTCCCGATACATCCGAAACTCCGCAGCAGCGGGGCTTCGGACTTTTTTATTTCATAAAACATTACGCAGCACAGCAGTGTGCAGAAAGAGAGGCACTATGGAAAAGAAAGCAGAAAATTCCTATGGATATATGACGCGCCGGATCGGAGCGACCACTTTTAAGGTCAAGGTGGTGTTCAGCGATACCGGTCAGGAGACCATGGAGGATAAAATTTTACGGATTGTTCACAATGAATCTATGGAAACGGGTGATTTTTGTGGTATAATGAATATACCACAAATGAGCCGACAGTCTGAAAGGAGCGCATCATGAGCGTAAATCAGACTGAGAGCAAGATCACAGCTCTATACGAAAGACTGTCCCGTGACGATGACAACGCCGGGGATAGCAACTCTATTGTAAATCAGGAAAAATATCTCGAAGGCTATGCCGGACAGAAAGGCTACTCTAACTGCGTCCATTATACGGACGACGGATGGAGCGGCGGCAATTTTGAGCGCCCTGCTTGGAAAAAGCTGGTGGAAGATATTGAAGCCGGGAAAGTGGCTCACGTCATAGTAAAGGACATGAGCCGCGTCGGCAGGGATTATCTCCAGACCGGCTTTTATACGGATGTCATGTTCCGTGAGCGGGGCGTTCATTTTATTGCCATTGCAAACGGTGTGGACAGCGACGACCAGACTACAAACGAGTTTGCGCCCTTCCTCAATATCATGAACGAATGGTATCTGAGAGACCTGAGCCGCAAGCAGAAAACCGCGATCCGGGTCAAAGGCGAATCCGGCAAGCCCATTACAAACTGCATGATCTACGGGTACAAGAAAGACCCGCAGGACAAGCATCATTGGCTGATCGATGAGGAAGCCGCCGCTATTGTCCGCAGGATATTCCGTCTGACCATTGAAGGCAAAGGCCCTTATGACATTGCCCGCATCCTGTTTGACGATCAGGTGGAGACCCCTGCCGTCTATTGGGGCAAACAGAAAAAAGGTCTCTGGAAAAGCAAAGAGGAGTTCCCGAACCCGTATAACTGGAGCGGCTATATCGTCGGAAATATCCTCTCCAAACCGGAATATATGGGCGATACCGTAAACTTCCGTTCTCACAAGAAATCCTACAAGGATAAAAGTAGCGTGAAGAACCCGAAGGACGAATGGCTGATCTTCAAGGATACTCACGAACCCATCGTTGACCGTGAGACCTGGGAACTGGCGCAGAAGCTCCGCAAAACGCCGAAGCGCATCGACACCATCGGAGAGGCAAATCCGTTCACCGGGCTTTTGTACTGCGCGGACTGCGGAGAAAAGATGTATAACCACCGTTCCAGAGGCAATGCGGAAAAAGGTAATTATCCGTCGGACTTCTTTGACTGTTCCTCTTATACACTGGCAAAGCAGAAGCGGACAAGTGCCTGCCGTGGGCATTATATCACGACAAAGAATCTGCGCACCCTTGTTCTGGATACGATCCGCACGGTCAGCACCTATGCCATCTCCAATCAGGCGGAGTTTTTGGAAAAGGTACGGGCAGCGTCGCAGCTCCGACAGGAGGAAACGGCGAAGGACGCAAAGCGGAAGCTGAACAAAGACCGTAAACGCATTGCCGAGCTGGATACCATCATCAAGAAGCTCTATGAATCCTTTGCCGTGGGACGAATCTCCGAGGAACGCTTTGACAGTCTGTTCAAAGAATACGAGGACGAGCAGAAAGCACTGACGGCATCCGTATCCGAAACGGAAGCACAGGTGTCTGCCTTTGCGGAGGATACTGACCGTGCCAAACAGTTCCTTGCGCTGGCAAAGAAATACACGGACTTCTCCGAGCTTACCACGCAGATGCTCAATGAGTTCGTGGATAAGATCATCGTCCACGCCCCGGAAAAGGTGGACGGAGACCGTGTGCAGGAAATTGAGATCTATCTGAAATTCATCGGTCGCTTTGAACTTCCCATCCCGGAGCTGACACCGGAGGAAGAAAAACGGCAGGAACAGCTGAAAAGACAACGTATCAGGAGCCGGGAACGGTATCAAATGCTGAAAGCCGGAGAACACACTGTCGGAGAGCCATTCAAGCTGACCTGTAAATGCTGCGGGAAAGAGTTTGAATCCAAGCGGTCAAATACACTGTTCTGCGGTGCAAACTGTCGGACGAAGTATTACAGAATGGAAGCGGCAGAAGAACGGAGCCGGGAATGTCTCTGCGGATACTGCGGAACGGTTTTTACCGCAACAAGGTGGAATGCCAAGTATTGCAGTGAAGATTGCCGCTATAAGGCGCAGATCAGACGGCAGGGCGCGCGGAAGGCGGCGAAAAGAAATCCGGAAGCCGTACAGACGAATGAGGGGGTGATGGCAGGTCATGTGGAATAATAGTCTTTGGGAACAGGAGAATCAGGAAAAGCTGCGGGAGGATTACCTGTATCAATGTCTTAACGGAGGCCCGGAAACCTTTGTTCAGCCCGTTCGCCGGATCATCTGTGAGGGCTGCGGCAACACCTTCTATACTGCGGTACCGACCAAGAAATACTGTAACGAGAGATGCTGCTATCTGGGCTTCTGGAAATACAAGCGGGAAAAGCGGTTGGAAAAGAGAAAGGACATGATCTGCAAGACCTGCGGCAAAACCTTTACGCCCAAACGCTCAGACGCTGTATATTGCAGCAACGCCTGTCGGCAGAAAGCATACAGGCAAAGTGTTACGGTTGATACCAAGTGATCATTTTGATCACTTGGCACTATCTGTAACGCTTTCAGCTCAGCTTCAAAGCCGGTGCTGTTACGATTGCTACTAAGACCTCATTTTGAGAACTTAGTGTTACCCGCAACGGTTGTTCCGGAAACAAAACCTTTTTGTTACGATAAAATCAGTGGATCATTTTGACCCACTGATTTTTTGCGTTTATGCGGTCTGGGTCATTTTGACCCAGACCACAAGTGAGTAGGCTGATTATGTAACATTACTTTGAACTTTGCATGGATGTATTGACATTAGGTCGGGCAACCGATATAATATGATATAGAAGTCATTTAGGAGGTGTTTTTCCGTGAACCTCAGAACGCTATTGAATGAAAAGAATATGTCTATGTATCGGTTGGCACAGCTAAGCGGTGTCCCGAAAACTACTGTGATAGATATTTGCTCCGGAAAAAGCTCGATTGAAGGCTGCAACGCCGGGACAGTTCTTCAGCTTGCAAAAGCTCTTGAATGCAGCATGGAGGATCTGATGAAAATAGATACAGCTAATTACGACAGACAGACAGGACTTCCTAAAGATATGTCCTATCTGGAAAAAGGACTTCCGCCCTATTTGGAGAAATCCCTTTGTGCCATGCGGCGTTCATGGGAAATTGAAGATAACGGCGGAACGGATATTCATTGGGATGTTTATTGGAGCGAATTGAACGCTGACATCAATTCCGCCGAAAACGAACAGAGTATATCCAAAGAACAGGCGGGGTATCTCCGCCGCAAATATTTACGAATGGAGAATGAATTATGATAGATTTTACAGATATGCCTACCAGAAAGAAAGCATACGCAGGAGCAAATGGTGGAAAGATCGCCATTGTATATGAGGGTGAGCAGTATATGCTCAAGTTTCCGCCTCACCCAAAGAGAAATAAAGAAATGAGCTATACGAACAGCTGTATTTCCGAATACCTCGGTTCCCACATTTTTGAGATCATCGGTATTCCCGTGCAGGAAACGATACTCGGAACCTATAACGTGAACGGTAAGGAGAAGGTAGTTGTGGCCTGTAAGGATTTTACAAGTCACGATACCGTGATACAGGACTTTGCATCTCTGAAAAACACGCTGATAGATTCCGGACACAGCGGGTACGGGACTGAGCTTTCCGAAATATTGGAAGCAATCGAAGAACAGTCCGCTGTTAATCCGTCAGAATTGAAAAGGCGCTTCTGGGATATGTTCATTGTGGATGCGTTGATTGGCAACTGGGACAGACACAACGGAAACTGGGGGTTCCTATACAACAGCAGAACGGACGAGATTTCCATAGCGCCGGTTTATGACTGCGGTAGTTGTCTGTACCCGCAGGCAGACGAAAGCGTTATGAAAGTGACCTTGGAGAATTCGGCAGAAATGGATTTCAGAGTATTTGAGATACCTCTTTCCGGCATCCGGCAAGACGGTGAAAAAATCCGTTATTTTGATTTCATTTCGTCTTTGAAGAACAAGGACTGCAATGCAGCACTCAAAAGGATTATGCCAAAAATCGACATGAACAGAATCAATGCTTTGATTGACGAAACTCCTTCCATTTCCGATTTGCAAAAGACTTTTTATAAGAGAATGCTTGCCGAACGCAAGGAAAAAATACTGGATAAATCCTTGCAGCTTCTCCGAAAGAGAGAACGGGCGCTCGAACGATAACTAAATCACACAAACGCTTATGGGCGGCTTACAGGAATCATTCTGTGAGCCGTCTTTTTTGTGCCCGAAAACGCCGGCACCTTTCTGCTCCCAAGGGGAAAAGTTTTCCCCTTGGAAAACAGAACAAGTACCTAAAGGGTAAACTCTGCCCTTTGAAAAAAATCAACAAATATGAACAGCCGCAAAGCGGCAGAAAGGAACAACTATGAATTTTTACACGAACACTAACAAGCCCGTAATCATCGGCATTGACCACGGCTACGGCAACATCAAAATGGCGCACACCTGCTTCAAGACCGGTGTGGCAGCCTACGACAAGGAGCCGACCTTCAAGAGCAATCTTTTGATCTATGAAGGCCGGTTCTACCTCATCGGAGAAGATCACAAGGAGTTTCTTGCGGACAAGATGACGGACGAGGACTATTATATTCTCACCCTCGCCGCCATCGGCAGAGAGCTGAACATCCGTCAGCTTTCCTCTGCCCGTGTCCATCTGGCAGTCGGTCTGCCCCTCACCTGGGTGAGCGAGCAGAAGGACGAGTTCCGTTCCTATCTTCTGAAAAACGAGAAAGCGGATTTCAATTTCAGAGGAAAGGATTATCATGTGGAGTTTGCCGGAGCCGATGTGTTCCCGCAGGGCTTCTCCGCTGTTGCGGACAGGTTCCGTGACTTCAAAGGCGTTAATATGCTCTGCGACATTGGAAACGGCACCATGAATGTCATGTATATCAATAACGGCAAGCCCATCCCCAGCAAGTGCTTTACCGAGAAATACGGCACGCACCAGTGTATGCTTGCCGTCCGGGAAAGCCTGATGCAGAAGTTCGGCACCGCCGTGGATGATTCTGTGATTGAAAATGTTCTCCGTTTCGGCACGGCAGACATCGGAGAAAAGTATCTTGCCGCGATCTGCAGCACCGCCACGGAATACGTGTCCGGCATTATGCGCAGGCTCCGTGAGCATGAGTATAACCTGGAACTGATGCGCCTGTATGTCATGGGCGGTGGGAGCTGCCTTGTCCGGAATTTCGGGGAGTATGACAAAGACCGTGTGACGATCAATGACGACATCTGCGCGACCGCCAAGGGCTATGAGGCCCTTGCTGCCCACACGCTCCGTAAGGCGGGTGAACCTGTATGAGCAATCTTTTCACGACCACGCTCCGCTTTAACTTAAACCGCGAGGATGACCGCAGGGCGCTGGAATATCTCAGGAGTGCAGACGGATACAGCTCCTACAGCCGCGCTGTGATCGCAGCCGTCAACGACCACTTTTCCCGCATGGAAAGAATGAAGGATGATCCGTATCTGGAAACACGGGAAAAGGAGGATGCTTTCCTTCGGCGGGTACAGGAGACCATTGAAAAGAGTCTGTCCGCTGCTCCCGCCTTGCAGCTGGCACAGATCTTTCAGAATGTGCAGCCGCAGGCAACACCGCAGGAAGCAGCGCCGGAGGATGACGAGATCTTTGACGCGGCAATGGACTTCATCAACAGTCTTTGATACCACTTTGCGCCGGGATTGGTACTGATGCAGTATCACTTCCGGCATTTTTTAGTATCAGAAAAAAGAACAGAAATCAAGTAACACCAACTTCCCGGCGTTTTGGTATCAGCGAAAGAAAAGCTGGTATCAATTCGCCGGATTTTTACTATCAAGGAGGATTTTACGATGGATGAAAACGAAAAGAAACTGATTCAAGCACAGCACAGACTGGAAGAAGCGCAGGCACGGGACAGAGTAAAGGAACGCAAGGCAAGAACACGGCGGCTCATTCAACTGGGTGCCATTCTGGAAAAGGTCTATCCGCCTGCGGCAACAATGGAATTGAAGAAACTGGAGGATTATTTGTTTTGGACGCTAAAATGAAAACGATAACGGAGGGCTTCGGGAGACCGGAGCCTTTCTTTTTTCCCTGTAAAGGGCAACTTACTCACCACCCGCCAAAGGCGGGCAGTGGTATGCCTTACGGCATCGTTGCGCTCTCCGAGGGGGACTGCGGCTGCTGCGGCAGCCTCCAGACAATGCCACAGCACTTGCGGGTGCTGCTGTCATCGTCTGCGCAGACGGCAAACCACAACCACGGATGTGCTTGTGAGGTAGGTTACTATAAGTAACCCACCTGCCGCCTGCCTGCTTCAAACTCAGCCAAGAACAATCCTTCGGATATGTTCAGGCAGCTTTGCCGCAGAGAGAGTGTCGCTGTGCGCAGCACTCTTTTCTTTTTGCGAAAAGGAACAAAAAGCCGGAGCGCGAGGACGGATGGAGTCACGGTTCGTTACCCCATCTCCGACGACAGGGTGCAAAGGGATGAACGGTTCATTCACCCCCGCAGAAGAATACCGTCACGAATCGTTACGGATTTGCGCAAAGAGTCTGCGTTCAACGCATACCCTTTCTTCTTTGTCAGGAGTTGCAACACAAGGGCGCAAAGGGTGTGAACTGAATTCACACCCTTTGTTTGGAAAAGCCGCGCAGGGGTCACTGTTTTAATGACCCCTTGCAGGCAGAAAGGAGATCGTTCGGCAATCTATCATCTGGAGGCGAAGGTGGTCAGCCGGGGCGCGGGGCGCTCCGCCGTGGCCGCTTCCGCCTATATGAGCTGTTCCCGTCTGTATAGCGACTACGACGGGATACAGCACGACTACACAAAAAAACAGGGGCTTGTCTGGCAGGAGGTGTTCCTGCCCTCCATGGCTCCGCCCGAATGGCAGGACAGAGAAAAGCTCTGGAATGCCGTGGAGGAAAACGAAAAGACGAAGGACAGCCGACTTGCACGGGAGTTCATCGTGGCACTGCCGCGAGAGCTTGACCGGCAGGCACAGATTTCCCTTATTCAAGAATATGTTCAAGAGCAATTTGTAGCGGAGGGTATGTGCGCCGACGCAGCCATCCACGACACGGACGGGCAGAATCCCCACGCGCACATTCTCCTGACAGTTCGCCCGTTGGACGAACAGGGACGCTGGCAATACAAGACCGAGAAAGAATATCTCTGCGTCAGAGATGGAGAGGAACGGGGATTCACCGCCGCCGAGTTCAAGTTGGCGCAGGATGAGGGCTGGGAGAAACAGTATCCCTACTATGTGGACAAAAAGAAAAAGGAATATCTTCCGTCTTCCGAAGCAGAAGCGCGTGGTCTCATCCGAGCGGACAAGCATCCCAAGAGTACCCGCTACGGCAGGCAGAACCCCATCTCCGAACGTTGGAACAGCGAGGAACAGCTTGTTGCGTGGCGGGCGGCGTGGGCTGACGTGGCAAACCGCTATCTGGAACGCGCCGGTTTTGCGGAACGCATCGACCACCGCAGCAACGTCGCACGGGGGCTGGATGAGATTCCCACCATCCACGAGGGTGTGGCAGCACGGGCTTTGGAACGCAAGGGAATCGTCTCTGACCGCTGTGAACTGAATCGACAGATCAAGGCGGACAATACGCTGCTGCGGGAATTGAAAGCCGAAGTCAAGAAAATGGCCGCCCTAGTTGCCAGTACCGTCCCCGCCATAGCGGAAGGGTTGGAGAAGCTGCGCAGCCGTGTGCTGATCTTCTGTTACCAGATATCCCATATTCACAGCGGCAAATTTCGTATTCAGAAATCTCTCGCCGTATGGAAGCCGGAGCTGGAGCGTTATACCAGCCTGGTGCAGCAAATCAAGGAAAAGAGCAAGGAACGCAAGGCGTTGGTTGCCGAGAAAAAAGAGTTGGCAGTTTACCATATCAAGCAGCACAAGGTGCTGACAATCCGCATTGTAGAGTTGACAGAAGATTTAGAGGAACTGCGCTCTGAAAAGGCTCGACTTTTGCAAAAATTTGAGTATGCGGAGAATGCAGGCGCAGAGGCGTTCCGTAAGGATATTGCCAACATGGAGGTTGGCCTGAAAAAGCTGGAGACGCAGGAGCAGAAATATTCTTCCGAACTGGATAAGGCACTGGCCGAATACGCCGAGCTGAAAACGCAGGCTGCGGATTATGATCCGGTGGAGCTGTACGAGGCACGGCAGGCCATTCGCCCCGAACAGGAAAAAGCAGCAGAAAAGCAGTTGGAGAAAAACTTGCAAAAGAAGCCTTTGTTCAGTCTGCTGCTGAACGCCAAGCAGGAAACGTCCCGGCTGCTGGGCGAGGATGTCGAGGAACGGCAGCCACGGCAGATTATTTCACAGCGGCAAAGGCCGCAACGTCAGATACAGGAAGGGGGTCGCAAATCCAAGCGGCAAGAACGGGAATGATAAAGCCTTTGAGGGGAGTGCAATTTTGTACAATGCACTCCCTCCTTTTTTTGACCTATTTCCGCAAGCAGCGCCCTATACGCCTTTTCGTCGGCCTCCTGCCATGGCAGCCCTTTTTTCTTGTACTGCTCGGCAAGGGGCTTTAGGCGGTTCACATAAATATCGTCGGCATTCATTAGGTCATAGCCTGTGACGATCCAGCCTCCTCCGCGTTTCTCGAAGGTCAGGATGATCTCCTCACCTACGCCCAGCATTGGTCCCGATGCGATCTCGGTCTTTACATGGAAACGGGCCGTCATACGCTCATCGTCGCTTTGGATTGTTTCAAGTAGCTCTGCCGTACCTTTTTCTACCGTGTCAAGGGCGGTTAAGCTGCCGGCAAGAACTTTGTCCACGGCAAGCTGCACGTCATAGAAGAACAGATCCGTCTCTTTGCTGCGCTCCATTATGTCGGAAAAATCCTGCATTTCCATCAGCTTTTGACCAAGGTAGTAGCGATACATGACCTCCGCCGCCAGCTCCTGTGCGCTCTCTATCTGGCAGGCGTCCACCAGCTACCGCAGAAGCTCTCGCTTCTCCGGCATCATCCCACTCTTCCTTTTCCTTTCCATTTCCTTCGCTTCCTCCTGTGCTTATTCTATCACAGTTCTCCGCTTACAGAAATTTTTGAGGAGGGTCAACGCACCTTTTTCAGCCATTATTCATAATTGCCTGAACCCATAACACTAACTACTCAATGAATAGAATCATATAAGCCTATCCGCAAAACAGCAATAAATCCTGCAAAGCTACATCACCCATGTTCATTGGGATGGATTAGTGCATGTGCTGTCCATTGTGTTCACGTTCGAAGGAAATATCGCATCTAAGCTCTTTTTCGGCTTCTTCGTATTCCTGCTTCCAGCCATCCGCAAGCTCCTGTACTTTTACGTTTACAGAAAAACCGATGCACTTTCCTTCAAGGTTGCCGGGACTGACAGGAAGCTGTATCTCCCAGCAGGTTTCCGCGCTATCCCCCGAACACAAATCCACATCATCAGGGAGAACCCTTTTTACAAACAGGTTTTCTCCGATGCGATAGGTCGTTCCGTCGATATTGACGGTAATGTTGTTGAACCTGACGCTGCCCGATGATCCTTCCGCGGCTGTTAGCGACAACATTACCGTTAAAGCGGAATTATCAATGGAAATGTCCTTTACGTCAGCAGTGATTCCCTTTACGGTGACGGGAGCTTTGTCAAAATCAACTTTCAACGGAAGGCCTACTTGCTCCGAAAGCCGTGCGGACTCCGAAAACCACGCTTGCCGTTCCTGCTCATCTTTGGGAAGTAGCGCTTTCTCCCTTTGACGGTCATATTTGAAGCAGAAGTCGCTCTCCTGTGTACGGGCCGTAATAAGCATAGCGTCGGGAAGTTCCTGCATCCATGGAATAGAGTAGATGGCGTACCGCTCTGTATCGCTGCCTTTCAGCGGAAAGTTCTCCTTCCAGGCCTCCTTCGCATGCCCGTTTACGGCAATTTCAATCGAGTCCGGCATTTCCTTTTGCAGCGGCGCAACCATTCCCACAAAAAGCTGCTGCATAACCGTGTCCTTCGTTCCCGAGGGAGTATAGAAGCAGAACTCGGAAAGTATCAATGATCCTTCCTGCTGCCCCACGGCAACGGCATTATCCGAAATCGCTTCCATTACACGGAGCATACCCGCATCCTCTGTTGCCTGAAAATCCAGCCACATATCTATTTTGCCTGCCTGCTCAGATGTGTCGTTTTCTATTTCGGCCCTTATTGAAGGATAGGCAGCCTCATGCTGCTCCTTGGTTTCCCGCATCTGTTCCTTTGCTTGGCCGAACACATTTCTATATAAGGATACCGCCGCATATGCAGTGCAGGCGCACAATAGAAGAAGAAGCGCAACGATAGCCGCAAAAGCAAACGGCCTGCGGCAGCGGAACAGGCGTACACCATCCCATCTTTTCTCTGATAAACTGCCGAGCGTAGATCGTACACAGGAAACAAAAGCTGCATCGGGCAATGGTCGGCTTTCCTTCATAAGCTGCGCAAAAACATCGTTTTTCTCCAAAATATAACTATACTCCATATTCCTTAAGCTCCTTTCTGAGAATGTCCCGCCCGCGGGACAGCCGTGCAAGCACGGTTCCTCTGGGTAGTCCCAATATGTCCGCAATCTCCTGTACCTTCATGTCCTCATAATAAAACAGCATTATGGGTATTCTGTATATCTCCCCAAGCTTCAGCACGGCGCGGTTTACATCCGAACGCATATCTGTATTGCACTCCTTATCCGGCAGATTTTCCGGCAGCTCCGACCATCCTTTCCTGCGCCTTATTCTACGGCTTTCGTTCATTACTATCTTAACGATCCATGCTTTGAAGTTCGATTCTTCCCTGAGAGTGAAGCGCTTTTCCCATGCCCTAAGCAGGGCGTTCTGTACGGCATCGTTACATAACTCCCTGTCCGCCAGCAGAGAATAGCTGACAGTGAACAGTAACCCTGTAAGCTTGCCTATCTCTGCCGAAAAGCCTTCCTCTGTCTGCACATAGAAAGCAGTATTCATTGGTGCCTCCCTTCCCTCTTATGTATTCACTATTATAGAGCAAAAAAGCGTCATAAATATTGCACCCAACAAAAAATAAGGGCCGCATAGTCGCAGCCCTTAAATCTATATGCCAGTGTTACGGTGAAATTAAGAATAGTAACCTTCAATTTTTAAAAGACGGATATACCGAGCAGAGCCAGTATATTCCTCCGTATAAAATGTGCTTTAATTGCATTCAGCATAGTATCTGTAAGCATCATGCATACACACATACACGGAGCCTGAAGAAGTTTTTGATGATACGATTGCGGTATGCGTCCAGTCGCTTGAGCTCTTGGAACTAAATTGTACGATATCGCTTTTTTCGGTAGTTTGCAAATCGGACGAGGACGGATATGCGTTTGCCGAATAATATGTTGAACCATAAAACCCTTTTTCCGTACTATTCTTTGCTCTTTTGAAATATGAGTAAAAGCCATCTAAGTTATACCATGAGTAAGTATTTCTTTTCCATTTATTTATATGTACCCGTATTATCCTCCGGTATGTTGCCACCGCTGCTATAATTCAGACAAAATGACACGAAATTTGTGCAATCTAGTGTAACTTGAGAATATCCTGACGGATATGAGTAGGTATAACCGGAACCCGATGTCCAGTTAGTGGGATCATCTGGAGCAACATAGTTTTTTGCTGTATTGGCGGCATTGTCCTTTGCAGTAGAGCTATATGTAACGTTTCCTTTCAAGTTGTTAGAGTAGATTTCCGTATAATCATTAACGGGTTCTTTTATGACTGTTCTGCTATCGATTGCTTCCAATATGACTCTGCTTCTTTCTATAGCCTTCTCATAGCTTGGTGTCTCATCTTCCCAAAATCCGCTTTCGAATATTCCAGGATAGCTTCTTCCAACAATTTCCCATTTCCCGTTATCAGCCTTGCTTAAATCAAATCGGTATATCAGCCCATATTCGGAAACTATATCCGGCGTTTGGGTATAATGAAAACGACAAACCACAGATGCATAGACTTCCGCCCTGCCTTTTTGAGAAAACACAGGATTACTATAGTCAACATTGACAGCATAATCCTTATAGCTTAAGTCCTCACTGGCAGCATTTAGAGCAGCAATCTCGGAAGATAAAAGCAATGTCTCAATACGAAGAAATACCTTTGCATCTGCTGAAACAGACTTCATTTCCATTGTTCTGAAGCTACCGGAGGTAGCTTCCACACTGGCGATAGCATCATAACGAATGTCAATAAACTCCTTTATGGGTAGATAAAGGTCTTCTCCATCTCCTTCCGCCATAACTGGTATAAGAACTGGTAAAAGAGCAGCCATCATAAGGCTCAGTGCAAGCAGCTTTTTCATGCATTTTTCATCATTTGTAAGCACCTCCATTTTTATAATGATCATAGGAACTTAGAGAATCAGACACAAGACAGCATGTTTACAATGTGTCTTTTTCTTTGTAGTTCCTTATAATTAGATACATGAGAAGTCTAAAATATTGCAAAATCTCCTGCTTTTTTATTGATATAGGCTAAGGATTTATTACTATACCTTTTCGCACATATACTTGTCATTCTCCAACCATTGATTTTAACATTCATGATCATCGATCTTCACCGAATTTTGTTGCAATGCACTTCTCGCCGAATCCACTGCATGGTAAGTTCCATATGGGCGTTCCTCTGTGTCCTCATTTGAGTTTCGACTCAGAATATCATGATAAAGCCCACAACGGAGCCGAATAACAAGAATAACAGATCAGCTTCATCATTTTCATTTTCGTAGGCAAACTAAAAAAATGAAATAAACTTGAGATTGGTGCAATATTTTGGTTTGCCGAAGAATCTTAATTCAATGTACAGATAGATAAATGGCGGACGCCATATCTGCAACAATGAAACAGCAAGAGGAGGGAGTGAAGGAGTGAATACGTAGAATTAGGTATAAATGGATGATGGGGTTGATGGGGTAATTATCCATATAGGAGCGATTACACCGATTTCAAAATTGAGAGTTTCGTAAAGGAGACAATCATTACAAAACTTCAAAAAATAAGGAGGAATAGTATGAACATAATCAAAAAAATAACCGCATTGAAAACAGATGGTTCGTTGTGGGAGGTATGGAGAGAAAGGGCTCAAACGGCGTCTTCGGCCGAATACAGAGAATTTGCTTTTGAAAGAAAAATGGAGAAGGTGCATGCGGCCTGGGTAAATCCGGTTTACAATACGCAAACCTATGTGTTGGGGGAATCGGGCGCGCTCTTTGGCTTTGGGGAAAATGCACGGGGACAGCTTGGCGTGGGCTTTGAATCCGGCAATGCCAAGCATGTTCCTCTGAAACGTTCTGCGAGAATCGCCAATTCGATCGTTTCGGTGATCCCACAGTCGGAAGGGTCTGAGATAGATATGCATACGATGGCAATAAAAAAGGACCGCAGCTTGTGGATGTGGGGGCGGGATATTATCTTTGAGCCTGATTCTGCGGCCGCCCGGTACGCTCCCGAGAACAGTTCTTTCTCGAATAAACATGTTAAGATCATGGATGATGTTGCGTTTGGCGCAATGGGTGTCAATCACTGCCTTGCCGTGAAGCAGGACGGCAGCCTGTGGGCGTGGGGTTATAATGACGCGGGGCAGGCGGGCGTGGGGCATAGCGGCAGCGTAAAGACACCGCAAAGGATTATGGAGCATGTTGTATCTGTTGCCGCGAGCAACAGGCATAGCCTGGCGGTGCGGGCCGATGGCAGTCTGTGGGCATGGGGAGACAATGAAGTTGGGCAGCTTGGAACGGGCGATACAAAAAGCAGAACTTCGCCTATCCAAATCATGGATGATGTGAGCTCCGTTTTTGTGGCTTCGACTTTGAACGCCGCCGTAAAATGGGACGGCAGCGTTTGGATATGGGGAAATGCTGCAATTACCCCCGGTTCTTTTGTGGCTGAAGAGAACTCCATCTTAGAGCCTGTTTGTATCCTGCGTTGACAAGCACCGGATTGAAGATTGCTTTATACCTTGCGATGATGTTCGTAATGCGATCTAATGCTAACGTTTTGATAGGATGAAGTTGTTCGTACAATCTAATGTACAAGATGAGGTGCCGTCAAGAGTTATGCGCAAATTAGTTTGCAGACTCCGGCTGAATGAAGTCAGCCAGCAATAGAGACGTCTTCCATAGCCGCCTCCAAG
>CDZQ01029836.1_pt1 | contig 15711 bp, 17 predicted proteins | sample 554831 | NCBI WGS metagenome assembly CDZQ01 (sample SAMEA3182112, study PRJEB8094) | gut metagenome | biome: human; feature: gut; material: Stool; isolation source: human stools | place: Canada | collected 2013-05-06
CCTGCTGATTACGAATCAGCTGCTCTACCAACTGAGCTAAGCTGGCAACCGACATGAAGTGCCAAAAAACAGGGCCGTTGTCAAGCGGATAGGTCTGTTCGGCTTACGCGCATTCCACCACGAGGGGGATGACGTGCAGCTCGCGGTTCACTTCTTCCGTGTGCCCCAGCTTCCACTTGGTGGATTCCACAGGCCAGCCGAGGTGGGAGGCAACATCGCGCGCAACGCCAGCCACATTCAGGATGGGGTGCCGCTGAAAAACCTGGGGCAGCCCATAGGTCAGGTTACAGGCAAGGCACTTGCCGGGGCGCTGGCGCAGTTCAAAAGCCAGTTTGGCCTTTTGCGGCTCAACACTGCGGCAAACAAGGCCGATGTCGTAAGCGCCTTCTTCTGCGCCGCCAAAGAGCGCGTCAAAAAATTCATCTGCACGGCCAGCGGGAAAAATCTTGTCCAAAAAGGTCTGATCCAGGTTCTGCATGGTCATAAACATCCTCTGTCATTACATGAGCGGTGTTTGTATTCAAATGGCCGTCAGGCCACAAGAGCGCGTAGCAGCTCGCGCCCAAGGCGGATATCATCGCCATCAAGGCGCGAAAGCGAAAAATACGGTATCAGTTCCGCAGGGCTGGCGGCATTGCCGCCGGGATTGCACCCGGCAAGTGCGCCGAGCCATCCGGTTATTCTGCGCGGGTCTGCTCCCATTTGTCGCAGGTTGCGCAGCGCGAGGCTCTGGTGCCTTTTGGCAAGGCGCTCGCCCTCGTCATCCAGAAGCAGCGGCACATGCGCATAAGCGGGAGCACCATAGCCCAGGAGCTTGAGAAGAGCAATCTGCCTCGGCGTTGAAATGAGGATGTCGCGCCCGCGCACCACCTGATTTATGCCCATGAGCGCATCGTCCACGGCCACGGCAAGCTGATAGGCCACAACGCCGTCAGAGCGGCGCAGGGCAAAGTCGCCTCCGCAGTCGGCAAGTGTGAATGCTCGCGGCCCAAATACAGTATCGGTGAAATTCACAGGCCCGTCCGGGCAGTGCAAACGCAGGCAGGGGCGGCGGCCTGACTCCAGCAAGGCTTGCCGCTGCGCCTGATTCAGGCTGCGGCATGTGCCAGGGTAGGGCGCTCCAGCATCATCAACATGCGGCGCACCTGCCATGCTGCGCAATTCCTTGCGTGTGCAAAAGCATGGATACGTCAGGCCAGCGCTTTCAAGCTGCGCAATGGCGGCCGCATAGTGCTTGCCCCTGCGGCTTTGCTCAAACGGTCCCATGCACCCGCCAGCCGGTTCCGGCTTGTCCGGGCCATAATCCCAATCCAGGCCAAGCCAGGTCAGGTCTTCAATGAGGGCTGCGGTGTATTCGGGGCGTGAGCGCTGCGGATCAATATCTTCAATGCGCAGTACCACCTCGCCAGAGCTGGCCCGGGCGGCAAGCCATGCAAGCAAAAAAGCCCAGGCGTTGCCAAGGTGGATATAGCCGGTAGGGCTGGGAGCCAGCCTGCCGCGAATAACAGGCGCGGCGTGCATGAAACTATTTTTTGTTCCAGGGCATGGCCGAAAGCAGTATGCCCAGACCGCAAAAGCCTGTCACACCTGCAAACACAAGCCCCGCGCCCACAAAGGCCGAAAGCCACAGCATCGAGGGCCACGCCAGAGAGCCGAGCACGCCAGCCAGCACCAGCCCGCCAGCGCCAATCTGAATCTGGCGAAAAATGGGCAGCGTCTGTTTGGAGGTTTCCACCGGCAGCGCCTGTTTGGCCCAGGCGCTAACGCCGCCTTCCATCTGCCATGCGGGGCCAGCCGCAAGCTTTTGCAGCAGGTCGCTGTTCTTGGTGGTGCGGTTGCCGGAATTGCAGGTAAATATGATGGGGAGTTCAGCGGTGGCGGGGCGCAGATCCATCCACGAAATAACCGAAAGGGGGGCCGCTTCGGCACCGGGAACGCGCAAGGCGGCGAGTTCGTCCGCCTCACGTACGTCAACAAGGCGGGCCTTGTTATCCTGCATCATTTTGAGGGCTTCTGCAGGAGAAATATTGGGAAGCATCGACTATGTCCTATGAATTCTTATCCCGGTTTTTGGCGGGAGTTTTTTTGCTTTTGCCATCGTCAGATTTGGAAGAAGCCACCTTGCCGTTGCTCTTGTCCTTCTTGCCGGATTCAGACTTGGCAGACTCGCGCTTGGTGGGTTCGCCCTTGGAGGCGCTGGACTTGGAAGAGCCAGACTTGCTGTCGCTTTTGGCGGCTTCCGGCTTGTGGTTTTCAGTCTTGCGCGTTTCAGCCTTGGGAGCGTCAGATTTGCGGGCTTCGCTCTTGCGCTCGGACTTTTCAGCTTCAGCCTTGGAAGAACTGGATTTGGACGACGAGGCGCTGCTCTTTTTGTCTGACTTGTCTTCCTTGACTGATGCCTTGCCTGAAGACCTGGAGGACGACTTGTCAGCCTTTTCCACCTCGATCTTGCGGGTGGAGCCGTGTTTCTTGTCCAGACTGGCCACTTCCACAAACTGGTCGCGCGATTTGGAAGGATTTTTATTTCTGGAGCGGTCTTTGTCTTTTTCCTTGCTGCTCTTTCTATGGTCGTCATTGCTGGCAACGCTGGAGCGGGAGGAGGGCTTGTGGCTGCGATAAATATCGCGCACGGCCTTTTCTTCCGCGTAGTCGTTCAGGCGGGTCTGGGCTTCGGCCACGAGATTTTCGGTGCCGTCCATTTTGACGCGCCGGGCACCGAGGAATGTGCCTTTGAAATATGGGTCGTCCAGAGAATTGACGCGCACGGTGGTGCGGCGGTGGGGGCTGTGGATAAACTTGCCGTCGCCCACATAGATGCCGGTGTGATAGCCCCGGCGGGGGTGGCGGAAGGCGACAATATCGCCAACCTGCATCTCTTCCACATTATTGATGCGCTTACCCACAACGGATTGTTCACGCGCGGTGCGCGGCAGGCTCACGCCAACGCTTTTGTACGCCCAGCAGACAAATCCCGAGCAGTCAAACCCGCCCGGCGACATGCCGCCGGGAACATATGGGGTGCCGATGGCAGACCGTGCCTTGCGCAAAAGCTGCTGACTGCCCTGCTGTTCGTTATTGTCAAAAGCAGCTTCATACGAACGGCGAAAACGCTGTTCCGCCTGTGTGCTGTAGTCATCACGCTGGTTGTTTTTTACTGCGCAGCCAAAGGTCATGGCGCAAGCCAGAGTCAGCGCACACAGTTTCAGGCATCTACCCATCGGCACTCCGTGTGGGTTGCGCCGCAGCACAAGGCAACGGCGGGTCACGCAAAAAAAACGGGAATAACCCCGTTTGTCTGTAGTTGGTCAAGCCTTGATGTCTAAAAGCGTACCCAGCATGGAATCACTGGTGCGCACTACTTGCGCGTTTGCCTCATAGGCGTGCTGGGTGGAGATCATCTGAGTGAATTCCCGCGCAAGATCCGTACCGCTGGGTGCGGATGCTTCCAGGGGAATACCGGAAGTGACATCAAGAACGGCGTTGGCGGCATTCCAGTTCGAGCTGGGGCCGACTTTTGATCCCGCGTCTTTCATCGCGGCTTCAAAACTGACGCCCTGATCGTTGGCGTTGCTGGAGTAGACGGCACGGCGCGGCTCAAAACCAGCCGTACTGACGTTGGCTACATTATGCGCTGTAACAGCCGTGCCCCACGAAAAGGCATTCAAGGCTGATGCGCCGATCTGTAGGCTACTGCTACTCATCATTCACACCTTACGGCTTAACTAGCACAAGTATTACCCGAATACAAAAACTTTTTTTTGGCCCGGTTGGCGGGTAATTGCGGTTTTTTGCAATCAAGGGTCGGGGCAGGTTTTCAGAGTATTATCGCGTACTCAGAACATGCTGCCGCATGGCGCCAGTGTAATCAGCGTCAGCAAGGCATGTCAGCGAACAGAGAGATCGCGCTCGATGCGGGCAAAGGCATTGTGGTTGTGGATTGATTCCATGCTCTCCACCTCAACGCTGAACCACTCCACCTGCCCGTGGGCCGTGAGCTTTTGCGCCACGTTGCGCACCACGTCTTCCACAAAGGTGGGGCGGGCAAAGGCGCTCTCTGTGACGAATTTTTCATCCTCACGCTTGAGCAGGGTGTAAACGGCTGAAGAGCCGGATTCTTCGGCAATGTCGATGAAATCCTCAAGCCACGAAAAAGCCCGCATGCGCAAACGCATACGCACCATGGCCCGCTGGCTGTGCGCGCCCTCGCGGCTGATGGCCTTGGAGCATGGGCAGACAGTCATGACCGGAACATCGGTTTCAAGAACGAACGACTGGCCCTTGTCGTCCAGCTCGCCGGTGAGGCGGCATTCGTAGGCTACCGTGGCCGGGCTGCCCGAGGCAGGGGCCTTTTTGACAATAAAATAGGGAAAGCAGAACCGGGCATACGCCCGCCGCGCGCCAAGCCGTTCCTTGATATTGACCAGCAGCCGCCGTACGGACTGATAGCTGATCTCGTCGTTCCATTGTTCCAGAGCCTCAACAAAGCGGCTCATGTGGGTACCTTTGAAGGATGAAGGCAAGTCCACCCCAAGGTCTACGGTAGCCACGGTCTGTTGCGTCCCCTGGCAGCGGTCGCGCACCAGCAGGGGCAGCTTCAGCTCGCGAACACCCACGCGGTCAATATTCAGGGCAACCTGCGGGGCGTGGCTCTGTACGTCTTCCATTATGCCAGATCCTGTCCTGTAGTAGTAGCGGTAAAAGTGCCGTGCTTGACGCCGCGGCAGGAGATCAGTTTGTCGGCAAGGGCGCGCAAACGCTTGGGCTCGCCCTTGAGCACCAGCACCTCTAGGCAGTTGTAGTGATCCAGATGCACGTGAAGCGTGGTGACAATAAGATCGTGGTCATCGTGCTGGATAGTCATGAGCCGACGGGCCAGATCGTTTTTGTGGTGGTCATACACCAGGGTGAGCGTACCCGCGCCGGAGGCGTCGTTGCTCCAGCGTTCTTCCACCAGCGCCTTGCGGATAAGGTCGCGTATGGCTTCAGAACGGTTGGGATAGCTTTTGCGTTTGCACAGCTGGTCAAAAGGTTCCAGCAGATCTTCATCCAAAGAAACGCCGAAGCGCGCCAGGTTTCCCATGGTATTTCCCGTATGGCCCGTGAGGGCTGATTGGTGTGGTTGAAGAACGCCCCGAACTCAGGCCCGGCGGCTGATTTCCCAAACGTGTACGGTAACGGGCACGGGCTGGGCGTAAAGGGGATCCACGGTTTCGTGGTACACCCGTCTGCCTTGCCAGCCGCCGTTTTGCAGCGCGTGCAGAAAAGCATCGTACACTGTGCGGCCCGGCTCCGCCACCCATGCCGCGCCGCCAGGGGCAAGGGCATGGTCAAGGAAGCGCAGCACCGGAGCCACAAAACGCTTTTCATACATGATATCGCCGCCCCAGATGCGGTGCATGCTCTGCGCCCGCACGGCGGGCCGCCGCCAGTCCATGACTGTCCACAACGGCTGCGGCACTTCGTTGATATCGGCGTTACGGGCCGCAAAGTGCAGGGCGGCTTCCTCATAGTCCATGGCAGTCATTTTTGCGCCAAGCCACTGGCCCACCATGGCGGTGAGGCCCAGGCCGCAGCCGATATCCAGACAGGGCTGCCCGGCTATGCATTGCCGTTGCTGCGCAAGCCAGCCCGCCAGGGCAACGCTTGAAGGCCAGAGTTCCGTCCAGTAGGGCAGGCGCTCATCGTCAAAATCATCGGGCGAGGCCGTCATGGCGTCCCAAAGCTGCTCAAGGTCGGCGGCCCGGCTGAGCCGCCACAGGCGGCCTGCGGCGCGCACTGAAATGTGCGGCGTGTATTCGGTCAGGCCGTGGGTTTCAGATTGGGAAAATTCGGAAGTCGGTTCGGTCATTCGGCAAGCATAGCGCAATGGCCTGTAGCTGTACAGATACGCAATAGTGGGGCAAACCCTGGGCCGATGTGCCCTGCAGCGTGAAAATAACGCGGCAGAAACAGAATTTAAGCCCGTAGAAGCAGCGCGAATTTTAAAAAGTAAGCACTTGAGAAGCATTTCTTGCGGGTATATAAAGATTGGCCTTACAAAAATGCGTTTTTCGACCGCAAGGGCGGCCATGCGCGAAGCCCCGCAAGGACATTTTCATGGACAAGCACAGCGAATACCTGAACCGTATCCTTTTGAGCCGCGTGTACGACGTGGCGGTAGAAACCCCCCTGGACGAGGCGGTCAGTCTTTCGCGCCGCACCGGCAATAATATTTTGCTCAAGCGCGAAGACCTCCAGCCTGTTTTTTCCTTCAAGATCAGAGGCGCCTACAACAAGATGGCGCACCTTACCAAGGAAGAACTGCGCAGGGGCATTATTACCGCCTCGGCTGGCAATCACGCTCAGGGCGTTGCCCTTGGCGCGCGCAAGCTGGGGTGCGAAGCTACCATCGTCATGCCCGTGACCACGCCCGCCATCAAGGTCGAGGCTGTGAAGCGGCTGGGTGGTCAGGTTGTGCTTTCCGGTGAGTCTTTCAGCGATGCCTGGAAGCATACACTTGACCTGATTCAGGAAACCGGCTGCGTGTATATTCCGCCTTTTGACGACCCGGATGTCATCGCAGGGCAGGGCACCATCGGCATGGAAATCCTGCGCCAGCACCCCGGCGATATACACGCCGTTTTTGTCCCCATCGGCGGGGGCGGCATGGCGGCGGGCGTTGCCGCCTACATCAAGAACCTGCGGCCTGAAATCCGCGTCATCGGCGTGGAGCCTGTGGATTCCGACGCCATGCGGCGTTCCGTCATGGCTGGCCAGCGGGTAGAACTGCACGATGTAGGTCTGTTTGCCGACGGCGTGGCCGTCAAGCTGGTGGGTGAAGAAACCTTTGTTCTCTGCCGCGACCTGCTTGACGACATCATCACCGTTGAAACGGACGCCATCTGCGGCGCTATCAAGGATATTTTTGAAGACACCCGCGTGGTGGCCGAGCCTGCGGGCGCGCTTGCCCTGGCTGGCCTGCGTGCTTACGCCAAGGCGGGTGATCTGCATGATGCCACCCTGGTAGCTATTGTGAGCGGCGCAAACATGAACTTTGACCGCCTGAGCCACGTGGTGGACCGTGCGGAGATAGGCGCTCAGCGCGAGGCTCTGCTGGCAGTCACCATCCCCGAAACCGTGGGCAGCTTCCGGCAGTTGTGCGCCTCTTTTGGCAGCCGCAACATCACGGAACTCTGCACCCGGTATTCAGACCCGGTAAAGGCCAGGGTGCTGGTGGGCATCAAGATCAACGGGCGCGATGATGTGCCCCAGGTGCTGAAAGAACTGCGCGGCAAGGGCTTTGAGGCCATTGACCTCACGGATAACGAACTGGCCAAGGTGCATGTGCGGCATCTGGTAGGCGGCAATGCGCCACAGATTCTGCACGAGCGTTTGCTGCGCTTCACCTTCCCCGAACGCCCCGGCGCGCTGCTGGACTTCATGGACGCCATGCGCGTGGATTTCAGCATTTCGCTGTTCCAGTACCGTTATCACGGCGCGGATTTTGGCCGCGTGCTTGTGGGATTTGAAGCGCCCGATGAGAAGAAGGAAGCCTTTGAGGATTTTCTCAAGCGTGTTGAAGCCATGGGCTATCCTCATGTGGAAGAATCCAACAACGATGCCTACAGGATGTTTCTGGGCTGGCACGAATAAGCCCGTCTGAAGCTGAATAAATGTAAAACACCGGCTGCCCTGCAAAGAACAGCCGGTGTTTTACATTACGGCCTGTTGAACAAAAGCCGCGTTAGTTATGTGCAGATACTGCTTACTGGCCGAGCAGCTTGCGCGCTTCCGGGGTGAGGCCCTTGAGGCTGGCAAAAACAGCTTCGGCCCCCCGCTGGTCAGGATCCTGAACAATGGCAATAATGACCTTGTCCGCCGTAGCGTTGACCTTGGTCACGCCGGGGGCGGGAAAGGCCTGGCTGCGCAGTTCGCCGTTAAACGTCCAGAACGGCCCCTGCGGGCGGGGCTGGGAGGCGTTGGCCTGAAGGGTGGCCAGCTTGTTGGCAATGGAGGCGCTGTCGTCTTTCTGCGTATTGGGCAGAACAAAAATGCTGATGAGCGCGGCGTAGTCGTCTTTCTTTTCGTTGGAAAGGCCCAGAATCAGCATGCATTCATCGGGATTTCCCGATTTGAAGCCCATTTTTTCCTCGCCGTCCCAGCCATGGGGCAGGTCGGCACTGAAAAGCGTAAACGAGCGCGGTTCAGCCTGGGCTGTGACCGTCAGGCAGAGCATGAGAAGGGATAGAAAAAACAAAGTCCGCATGGGAACCTCCGGGTTGCGGAAAAATCGAATCCGTATGTGCAGTTGGGTATACGCGCTGCCCGTGTGCGGGGCAAGCATCAGCGCCCGAGCGCCAAAAGGAACGGAAAGCTCGCGCCCAGCACAAGCAGCAGAAGCCCAACTACATTGAGCCAGTAGAGTTTGCGGGGTGCGCGCAGAACAAACAGGGCCACCCAGCAGGCAATGGCGAGGGTCATGGGCACAAGGCCCATTGCCTGCTCCGCCAGACCTTGCGGCAAGGGCCCCTGACGCAGGGAAAAGCCGATCACAAGCCCCCAGCGGTCAATGCAGCGGGGGATAAAGCCCACCATGGCCCACAGGGCGCACCAGCGGGCAGCGCGCTGCTCGTCCGCCAGTGTGAATGCGGCTCCGCTGTTGCGGGCCACAAGGGAAAGGATGATCAGCGCAACGCTGCCCGCTGGGGTCAATGCGGTAAAGTAGTCGTGCAGGGTTTTGGGAAGCACGGCCAAAGCCACATCCCCCATGCTCAGCCCTTGCGGCAGGCCGGAAAAGGGCCAGTTGGGCAGAACCTGCGCGGCAAAAAAGCAGAGGGCCGCCAGCAGCGCAAGGCCAACGCGCAGGCCGATCTGCCCTGGCTGCCAGTAATCCTGCGCAGCTTGCGGCATGGGTGCCGCGCGGTCGGCGGCAAGGTATAGCAGCAGGCAGATTATGCCAGCCAGCCATGCGGCAACCGCCGTTGTGTAGGGCAGCATGGCGGGCATCCACAATGATACGCCTTCAAACATGTGTTCCGTGCTGCGTATGCTTGCCAGCAGGGCAAGAACACTGCCTGCGGCCAGCAGCGGGCCAAGAACCGCCAGCCCCGCAGCGCTGCGGGCGAGGGTGCGCGCGCCATAGGCGCAGAGTCTGGCCTGGCCTCGTCTGCCTGTGGCCAGGGTGAGAGCGATAATAAGGGGCATGGCCGAAGCGGCGCTTGCGCCCAGGGTCAGAACAGCGGCAATCCATTGCCAGCAGAAAAGCCAAGAAGGAATAGTTTGCATACCCAGCCTTGTATCCCGAGGCCGTGCCAGCCGCAAGCGAAAGACCTCTCTTGCTCCTGAGCGGCCCTTGCCCTATAGTTCACGCCACTCTGCAATCACACTGGGCGGTCATTGCGCACCGCAGCATGGGGTTTTTATGTCGTTTTTTGCTGTTCTGCTCCTGGCCGTTGCCCTTTCCATGGATGCATTTGCCGTTGCTCTGGCTTCTGGCTGCGCCCTGCGCGTGCCGCAGGCACGTCATTACTTCCGGCTTTCCGCGGCATTCGGTTTTTTTCAGTTCGCCATGCCGGTGGTGGGGTGGTATCTGGGCATTACCATGCGTTCTTATATGGAGGCGTGGGATCACTGGATCGCCTTTGGCCTGCTGGGCTGGATAGGCGGCAAGATGGTGTTTTCGGGTTTTTCAGCCCTGCGGGCGCGTTCCTCCTGTCCGCGCCCTTCGGTGGATCCCACTGCGGGGCGCAACCTGCTGGTGCTGAGCGTTGCCACAAGCATTGATGCCCTGGCCGTGGGCCTTTCTTTTGCCATTCTGGGAACTCCTGTCTGGAGCCCTGCCCTGATGATCGGCCTGGTCTGCGCGGTTATTACCGCTGTGGGCGTGTACCTGGGCAAGGCGCTGGCCAATCTCTGCGCGGTCAACGGATGGGCTGAACTGCTGGGCGGGCTGACCCTGCTGGCTATTGCCTGTAACACGTTGCGCGAGCATAATGTTTTTGGTTAATCACCAGTAACTGCCGTTTGACCGGCAAAACCGCAGGAGTTTTCATGGCTACCGTCAGCGCAAAATATCTTGGAGATCTGCGCGTGGAATGCGTCCACAACCAGAGCAGCACAAGGATCATCACAGACGCTCCTTCTGACAATCAGGGGCTGGGTGCGGCTTTTTCGCCCACCGACCTGTGCGCCACAGCCCTTGGGGCCTGCGCCATGACCATTATCGGCATTTATGCAAAGACGCATGGTGTGGACGTGACCGGCACAGAGATGGAGATCAACAAAACCATGAGCGCCGACCCGCGCCGCATCGGCAAGATTGAAGTGACCTTCAAAATGCCCGACCGCGAATATTCCGCCAAGGAAAAGACGGTAATTGAGCGCTGCACTCAAAGCTGCCCAGTGCACCACACCCTGCACCCCGATGTGGAGCAGGTGTTTACCTTTATATGGAAGAACTGAAATCGGCGTGCGGGGGTGCTGAAAGGCGCGCCTTGAATCTGCCTGGTGCGCGTTATCAGCACTCCTGCATGGTGCTTACCCGGCATAACAGGATATCGCATGACTTCTCCTCCATTGGTTTCAGTAATAATCCCCAGCTATAATTACGCCGGTTTTCTCCCTCACGCTGTTTCCAGCGTGCTGCAGCAGCGTTGCCCGCAGGTGGAAGTGGAGGTGATTGTGGTGGATGATGGCTCAACGGACAACACCGCTGAGGTTGCCCGTTTGTTTGGGCCGGATGTGCACTATATTTATCAGGAAAATCAGGGGCTTTCCGCAGCGAGGAATGCTGGATTGCGTGCGGCGCGCGGTGATTTCATCGTCTTTCTTGACGCGGACGACCTTCATGCAAAGGGATTGCTGGCGAGCCAGCTGAAAGTTTTTACCGCTCAGCCTGAGCTTGATATTGTCATTTGTCGCTGCCTGGATTTTTCAGAAGGCGCAAATAGACAGGTCGATGGGTTGTGGTCGCTGGTCAACAGCCATTGGGATGTGCATGCATGCAACGCCAACCTTGCTCCCGTGCATTGCTATATGGTGCGGACAGATATTGTGCGCCGTGTCGGCTACTTTGATCAGGGCCTCAGATCCTGCGAAGATCAGGATTACTGGTTGCGATGCTACGGTCTGGGGGCCAAAGTGGGCATAAATACAGATGGGGTGGTGTTTTACCGCAAGCACGGCGGCGGTATGACGGAAAATCGCGCCCGGATGTATCACCATGACTCGCTTATGCACGAAAAGGTTGGCCGTATGCTGGCCGAGCTGCCGGAGTTCCCCTTGCAGGCCAAGTGTGCAGGCTGGCTGGCCCATGCCGCTGGCTGCCTTGTTTCTGCCGGATATCTCTGCGAGCTTGATCCTGAGCGCTCACGGGTCATGCAGGATTTTTTTACAAAGGCAGTGCTCGCAGCCGCGCCGCTGTTCAGCAACAGTTTGCCGCGCAATGATACGGGCAATCTGCGCTATGTTCAGGATTATTACGGGGGGCGGTGCCTGCGCCTTGCCACGTGGTCTGGCTTGCAACTGACGCCCACAGCCGCCAAGGCCCTAATGGTGCTCAAGCGCATGTTTCCCCGTATGGCCGATCTCTCGTCAGATGCGCTGAATGCGCGCCTGCGCAGCACCTATGCCAGACTTTGCGTGATTGGCCTGCCATCGCAGGTGGGCACGGGGTAAACGCCCGAGCAGCGCCGCACAGCGCAGACCAACTCTGCGGTCTTGCTGTTTGGCCCGCAAGAGGCTATTGGTCTGCCTGCACAGTTTCCCGCCATATGTGGCGAACGAAGGAGATATTCATGCCGAAGAACGCGGCTTTGATTCTTGCAGCGGGCAAGGGAACCCGCATGCACTCGGACAGGCCCAAGGTGCTGCAAACGCTGCTGGGCGAGCCAATGCTTGCCTGCGTCATTGAGGCTCTGCGCCCTGTTTTTGCGGAAGACGTCTGGATTGTGGCCGGGCATCGCGCCGAAATGGTGCAGGCCGCCTTTCCTGACGCCCGCTTTGTGTTGCAGGAACAGCAGCTTGGCACAGGCCATGCCCTTATTCAGGCTCTGCCCGCACTGACAGAAGCCGGTTGCACCCATTTGCTGGTGGTCAACGGCGACGCGCCCCTGCTTTCGGAATCTCTGGTTCGTTCTTTTCTTGCCGAGGCCGTTGGGGCCGATCTGGCTTTTGCCACCATTGAGCTGGACAACCCCGGCGCGTATGGCCGGGTGGTGCGCCAGCAGGGCAAGGTCAAGGCCATTGTGGAAGCCAAGGATTATGATTCCTCGCTCTACGGGCCGCCCTCCAACGAGGTTAACGCGGGCATGTACTATTGCAGTCTTGCTGCGGTGCAAAGCCTTTTGCCTCACCTGAACAACAGCAACAAGAGCGGTGAGTATTACATTACAGACCTCATCGGCCTTGCCGTTGCGGAAAAATACGAAGTTCTCGGCATCCAGTGCGGCCGCGATGATTCGCTCATGGGCGTGAATTCGCCAGTTGAGCTTTCCCGTATGGAAGAAACTCTGCGCGCCCGTATTGTTGATGATCTGCTTGCCTCGGGTGTTATCGTGCATGCGCCGGGCTCAGTGCGTGTTGGCCCCCTGGCGGAGATAGAACCCGGTGTGGAACTGACTGGCCCGTGCGAAATTTATGGACGCACCAGCATCAGCCGTGGGGCCAGCGTTGCCTCGCACTGCGTGGTGCGCGACTGCGTGATCTCCAATAATGCAGAGATCCGTTCCTTCTCCCATCTGGAAAAAGCCCGCGTGGGCGCAACCGCTTTGGTGGGGCCCTTTGCCCGCCTGCGGCCCGGCGCTGTGCTTGAAGAACAGTCGCATGTAGGCAATTTTGTTGAGCTTAAAAAGACCCATCTTGGCAAGGGCGCCAAGGCTAACCACCTTACCTATCTTGGCGATGCCGAGATAGGCGAGGGCACCAACATCGGCGCGGGCACAATCACCTGCAATTATGATGGAAAGCACAAGTTCCAGACCAAAATTGGGCGCTATGCCTTTATTGGCAGCAATACGGCCCTGGTTGCGCCTGTGAACGTGGGCGACGATGCCCTTGTGGGCGCAGGCTCGGTCATTACCCGCGACGTACCCAACGGCGAACTTGCCATAGCCCGCGAAAAGCAGAAAAATCTGCCCCGCAGGAATAAATAAACGGCCCTGGCGGCCTGTGCCGCAAGGGTTTTGGCTTTTTGCAGCCCGCGTCGGCACAGCCCGGCGCGGGTATTTTTTCGCCCGAGCGTATCCATTCTTGCCAAGGTCATGTCGCGGTGTTATTTACAAATCATGGAACTTTTGGAGCAGCTTGAATCGCAGGTCGAGGCGCTTTTGGCCCGACTTGACCGCCTCAAGGCGGAAAACGCGAAAATCAGTGCGGAGTCTGCCGATGTGGCAGCCAGAAATGACGCACTTGATGAAGAAAACCAAAAGCTGCGTGAAGCTCTTGAAAACGAAGAAAAGCTACGCACTGAGGCGCTGAATCGCATTGACGCCTTGCTGCGCAGGATTCAGGAGCACGACAGCGTCGAGTAGGTTTTTGTGAACCAGGATACTATCAACCTCACCGTTCTTGGGCTGAGCATTGCATTCAAGCCTGGAGCCGACATGCGGCGCGTACAGGAAGCCGTGCGGCTGGTGGAGGAACGGTTCGCAGACCAGAAGCTGAGGTTCCACGGAGGGCAGACCAAGGACATTCTGCTGACTTTTATGGCCCTTGGACTGGCGGATGATTTGCTGCAATCGCAGAAAGAGCAGGCGGACGTGCAGAATCGCGTCTCAACCTTGCTTTCAAAAATAGAGGAGTCCTCTTAGGCTCCTTTGGGCGCTTCCCTGGGACGCGCGTGATTTATGCCTCGGTGCTAACCTGACAAGAATATAAAAGGGAGCCGTCACTGTCTTTGTGTGTGCACGCCCGGCAAGACCGGGAAGCCCGGAAAGGACATACAGGCGCCCGACCTGGTTATCCAGGTTCTGTACCGCAAGCATGACACGGCGCTCCGGGGAACGCGCCTTCTTTTGACGTATCTGGCTGCCATTCTTAGTGGCCGATGCTTTTGCGCAGTTCATTCCAGACCGTTAATCGGTATCCAGCCAGGGTTTCAGCAGCCCCTTTGGGCTCATTTTGCTACGGTGTGCGGCAGTCTTGCCGCTTGCCGGTGTTCATCGGCCCGCGCCTCTTGGCGCAGGGTCCGTATCGATAAAAGAGAGAGGCTGGATTCATGGATCCATTGTTCATTGCAGCGCTTGTAGCTGCGGCGCTGCTGGGGGTTGCGCTGGGGGTGTTTGCGCACAAGCGTTCTGCCGCAAAACGTGTGGGCGACGCCGAAGATCTGGCGAAGCGCATAGTGGCTGAGGCGCGTAAAGAGGCGCAGGCCCAGAAAAAAGAGATATTGCTTCAGGGCCAGGATGATCTGTTCAATCAAAAGCGGGAACTCGAAAACGAATTCAAGGAACGTGAGCGCGAGGTCAAGGCCCGCGAACGCAAGCTTGAAGAAATGGGCGGTCGCCTTGAGGAAAAGCTTGAAAAAGCAACCACAAGGGAGCATGAACTGCTGACTTCAGAGAAAGAACTGGCCCGCAAGGAGCGCCAGCTTTCTGAATCTGAAATGTTTTTGCAGACCCGTATTGAAGAGCAGGAACAGCGGCTTTCTGAAATTGCTGGCCTCACTGCCGATGAGGCAAAGGTTCGGCTTTTCAGCGAAATTGAAGCCAAAACCCGGCACGAATCGGCGCGCATGATCCGCCAGATTGAAATGGAAGCGCGCGAAACTGCCGACCGCAAAGCCAAAGAAATTCTCTGTAATGTCATCCAGCGCTACGCGGGCGACTACGTCAACGAACAGACCGTTACGGCTGTGACCCTTCCGAGCGAAGACATGAAGGGCCGTATCATCGGGCGCGAAGGCCGCAACATCCGCGCGCTTGAAGCTGCCACAGGTGTGGATCTTATTATAGATGATACGCCTGAAACCGTTATTCTTTCAGCTTACAGCCCGCTGCGCCGTCAGGTTGCCAAAATGGCGCTTGAGCGTTTGATCCAGGATGGCCGCATTCATCCTGCCCGCATCGAAGACATTGTGCAGAAGTGTGAGCAGGAACTGGACACCCAGGTGCGCGAAGTGGGCGAACAGGCCACCTTTGACGCGGGAGTTCACGGTATCCATCCGGAAATCGTCCGTTTGCTCGGGCAGTTGCGCTACCGTACCTCGTTTACCCAAAACGTGCTCCAGCATTCTCTTGAAGTTTCGGCCCTGTGTGGCATGATGGCCGCCGAGCTCGGCATGGACGTCAAAAAAGCCAAGCGGGCTGGCCTGTTGCACGACATCGGCAAGGCCGTTGACCACGAGGTGGAAGGCCCGCATGCCCTTATCGGCGCGGACCTCGCCAAAAAGTACAACGAAAGCCAGGAGATCATCCACGCCATTGCAGCCCACCATGAAGACCAGCGCCCCTCAACGGCTCTGGCAGTGCTGGTGCAGGCGGCGGACTCCATCTCTGGCGCGCGCCCCGGCGCACGTAAAGAGCTGCTTGAAAACTACGTAAAGCGGCTTGAAGATCTGGAGGGCATTGCCACCAGCTTTGATGGTGTCAGCAAGGCATACGCCATTCAGGCTGGCCGCGAGATTCGCGTGATGGTCAACTCCGACATGGTTGATGACGACACCACGTATATCCTCTGCAAGGATATTGCTGAAAAGATTGAGAAAAACCTTACCTATCCCGGCCAGATCCGCGT
>CDZQ01055270.1_pt1 | contig 15624 bp, 12 predicted proteins | sample 554831 | NCBI WGS metagenome assembly CDZQ01 (sample SAMEA3182112, study PRJEB8094) | gut metagenome | biome: human; feature: gut; material: Stool; isolation source: human stools | place: Canada | collected 2013-05-06
GCGGAGCGCTTGTCGCCCCTGTCGGCCTCCGCCTTCAGGCGCGCACGGTTGAGCGATGAGAACGCTGTCTCTGTGGCTGAGAAATACGCCGAGAACAGCACCAGGACCGCCATTATGACGATGCTTGTAAGATAATCCATAGTTTATGTATGACCTCCAAAAATCATATCTATACGGATGAAAGCCATTTCAGGGCGCAAAAAAGCGCACCTGTGCCCGGCTTGGGTACAGATATGCGCAACATATGGCGGTCACAGCAGGGGTATGCCAGTTTCCGTCGCTACTATCGCTGTCCTCCATGGGACCGGGCTCGCTCCTTTCCTGATTCCGCGCCTGGGCGCAGTCAATGGCGGAATTATACACCACTAATAGCGCTTTGTCAACCGCACGCGCGGCGAATATGCAGTTATTGCCATGCGGAGAGTGATATGACGAGTTCAGAGAAAAACTAAAAATCAGCATAAACGCTGAGGGAGGCGGCGAGAGAACGCCGGTCAAATTTGCTGCGGCAGAGCTTATGGGATTGTTAATAATGCTGAATTAATGGCAATCAGCACAAAGCGGGCTTCGACGCTTTGTAAATATTGTGTTATGAAGATTAAAAAATATAGAATAGCAAAAGCGCTTGACCAATTCTCAAGTGTGAATATTGAAGTAAAAATTGAATCAGAAAAGGGCGAAAGCCACGTGTATTTAAAAAGATGATATGGAGGAGAAAACGAAATGAAAAAGCTATTTAGTCTTTTGCTTGTCGCAGCGCTGCTCATCGGTCTGCTCGCCGCCTGCGGAGAGCAGAAGGCGGCGCCCACCGGGGGCGAAAGCGGAGAGGGCAGTGGCCTTATCGGAGTTTGTATGCAGAACATGTCCAGCAGCATAGCGGAACTGGAATCCGCAGCATTGACCGAAACCTTCGAGGCGCTTGGCTACGAGGTGCAGGTCGTCTCTGCTGACGACAGCGTATCCAACCAGGTGCAGCAGATCCAGAACTTCATTCTGATGGACGCTGAAATGCTCGTCGTCCTGCCCTGTGAGATCGAGACGCTGGAGGACACCCTGCTGGAAGCCCGCGAGGCGGGTATAAAGGTCGTCATCAGCGGCGGCACCGGCACCATCTCTGAGGACGCCTATGACGCCGTCTCCGCCGATGATGAGTACATGATAGGCATGTACGTAGCCTCCGTTGCCAAAACGTGGGTCGAGGAGCATATGGATGCCGACGTCGACTGGCACGTTGCCTTACTGAGCAGCACTATAAGCGATGACGCTAAGAGCCGCTGCGCGGGCGAGGCGCAGATTCTGGAGCCCTGGCTCAAAAATGAGGCTGGTGAGTACGTAAACCTCATGGGCGAGGTCGTCTCCGAGGCTGAGCGCATCGAAAACCCCGTCTACTGCGAGATGATAGCCGAGCGCGTGACAAATCTGGCTGACTGCACCACTGAGATGGACATCTCCGGCGACAACCGCTCCGTCGTTGCGGGCGTGCTGACCGACGACCCGAACGTGCGTGTTATCATTGCGTATAACTCCCTTGTTTCCACGGCCGGCAGCCAGTACATAATGGACACCTATCCTGAGGATGAGCAGGATGAGTTTGCCTTCTTCTCCGGAGGAGTAATGGGCGACGAGTACGAATACCTCATAGGCACCGTGTCCGAGACTTCCGGCACCAAGAGCGTGTTCCGCGGTGCCTGCCAGTTCGGTGGCGGCGACGCGGCGGCCACCCTGGCGAACCTTGCCTATAACGTCATGTTTGGTGAGGCCGGCGTGGACTACGGCAAGTCCAACCCCAACAGCATCGGCCTGTATTTTCCGATAGACGCGGAGCTGAACGGCGGCAACGCGGCCCTCGTCTGCTTTGACACCTCGCCCCACATTGAGAGCTTCACCTATGAAGAAGTGCTTGCCCGCGAAAACCTGATGGTCTACTGGGATGAGCAGAACGGCTACAACGACACCCTGCAGGAGGAGCAGGGAAGCGGGGAGGCCCCGGCCACCGCTGGCGGTGAATTCGAAGGCGGCACGAGCTACGTCGCCATGATGGAGGGCATAGGCGGCCAGGAGGCTCATCAGTTCGACCTCATGGACGACGGCACCTGCCAGTTCTTCCTGCCCGGCAATGCCATGATAACCGACGTCTACGAGGGCAGCTATGTCCGCGAGGGCGACACGCTGACGATCACGGGTCTTAAGAATGTGGACGCCTCCTCAGAGTACGTCTACCCCGGCCTCTGGAGTTTCATCGACAGCGCCACCGGAGACGCCGTGGTTACGGTTGACGACGCATCGGGGACCTTTACTCCCGCCGAATAAACCGAAAGGAGCGTGCGGCCATGCTGAAGCTGGAGCACATAAGCAAGACCTATCCAGGCGTGGTGGCGCTCGACGACGTATCTCTCGAATACGAGCAGGGCGAAGTTCACGCCCTGCTCGGAGAGAACGGAGCTGGCAAATCTACGCTCATCAAGATAATCGCGGGCGCGATAGAGCCGGACGCGGGCGGCATCATCGACTTCGACGGCAAAAAGTTCACTCACATGACCCCCGCGCTCTCCGCACAGAACGGAGTTGCAGTCATCTACCAGGACATAAACCTGGTGACGCCCATGACGGTCGCCGAGAACATTTTCATGGGCCGCAAAATGGGCAAGGTGTACAGCAAGCGCCGCCTGAACGCGCTTGCGCGGGAGCTTTTTGCGGAGTACGGCTTCAATATGGACCCTTCCATGAAGGTCTCGCGCCTGTCTCCCGCGAACCAGCAGCTTGTGGAGATAGCCCGGGCCATATCGAATAACGCTAAAATAATGATAATGGACGAGCCGACAGCGCCGCTAGCGGCCCACGAAGTGGAACTGCTGTTTTCCATCATCCGCAAGCTCAAGGAGCGCGGCGTCACAGTGGTGTATATCTCGCACAGGATGGACTAGGTGTTCCAGATAACAGAGCGCATCAGCGTCCTGCGAGACGGCCGCCTCATAAAGACGCTGGACACAGCCGATACCGACCGGCGCGAGCTCGTGAGCCTCATGGTCGGGCGTGAGCTCAACGAGAGCTTCCCCGCACGCTCTCAGAAGGCGGGGGAGGTGGTGCTCGAAGCGCGCGACCTCACCGGCAACAGCGTAGAGCATATCAGTTTTCAGCTCCACAGGGGCGAGATACTGGGCTTTGCCGGGCTTGTCGGCTCCGGCCGCAGCGAGACGATGGAGCTCATAAGCGGGGCGAAGCGGCCGGACAGCGGCGAGATCTTGATAAACGGCCGCAAGGTGAGCATAGGTTCCCCTGCCTCCGCCATCCGCCACGGTATCGGTCTCATACCCGAGGACAGAAAAGAGCAGGGCGTCATCCTGCACAATACCGTGCAGTTCAACATCTCGCTCTCCAGTATGAAAAAGCTGACCAGACTGGGCTTTATAAGCGGCAGGCGCAACAGCGCCTTTGCGGAGAAATACCGCGGCGAGCTGAGGATAAAGGTCCCGGGTGTAAAGCAGATGGTGGTGAATCTCTCCGGAGGCAATCAGCAGAAGGTAGCCCTAGCAAAAGCCCTGGCCGCCGACCCGGACATCATCATCTTCGACGAGCCGACAAAGGGCATAGACGTCGGCGCAAAGCAGGAAATCTACCAGCTTATGAACGACCTAGTGGAGAGCGGCAAGGCCATCATAATGGTTTTGCTGGAGACGACGCTGCCTTTCTGGGTAGTCTGGCCGGTCTGCATCGTGCTGGGCTTCCTCATGGGTACGCTCAACGGCCTTATCGCTTCCAAGCTCAAGCTGTTTCCGCTTGTCGTGACAATAGCCACAAGCGAGGTGTTCAAGGGCATTGCCTATACGATAACCTCATCGAAGTCCTACTCCGGTATGCCGGACGCCTTCCGTGCGCTTTACAAGACGAAACTACTCGGTCTCCCGCTGGACGTCTACCTCGCAATTCTCGTCGTCGCCGCCACCTGGATAGTGTTGAACAAGACCCACTTCGGCCGCGACGTGCTGGCCGTCGGCGGCAACAAGGAGTGCGCAAGGCTCTCCGGAATCCGCTCGGACCTGGTTCAGACCCTCTGCTTTGCGCTGACCGGCGCCATTTTTGCCATTGCCACCCTGGACATGCTCGCCCAACAGAACCAGACCTCCGCCACTACCGGCCCGGGTACTGAGATAACCTGCCTGACTGCGGCGATAATCGGCGGCATCAGCATGATGGGCGGCAAGGGCAACGTCGTAGGCATGGTCGCTGGCATCTTCGTCATGCAGATGATAGCCAACGGCATGCAGCTGGCGGGCTGGGGGACCTATACCCAGTACATCGTCAAGGTCGTCATTCTTCTGTTGGCCATAGGCTTTGATGCCATCAAAAACTATCCCAAGCCTGTCGTGCGCATACACAAGGACAAGGTCGGCGCCGGCAAGGCCTCCTGAGGGGGTGGGTCCCATGAATGAGCCTAAAACCTCGACCGGCCTTGGCGCGCCGCCACCGGGCTGGACTCCGCCCATGGCGGATATCAGCTGGGTACGCCGGAAGTACCTTGACATTCCATATGCAGGGCAGAGCCCGAACCAGCGGCTAGACATCTATCTGCCGCAAGAGGGGGAGGGGCCGTTCCCTCTGCTCATACACGTCCACGGCGGCGGCTTCGCCTTTGGCGACAAGCGCGACGACCACATGAACGCCTACCTAAAGGCCCTCGGCTGGGGCTGGGCCGCCGCTTCTGTGGAGTACCGCCTGAGCGGCGAAGCGCCCTTCCCGGCAGCCGTGCTGGACTGTCGCAGCGCCGTGCGCTATCTGCGTGAAAATGCGGCTGAATACCACCTTGACCCTTCGCGCTTTGCGGCGATCGGCGGCTCTGCGGGCGGGAACCTCGCGGCCATGCTGGGCATGAATGTGCCTAACGGCGCCTTCCCGGGCGAGGGCGACTCCGGGAGCTATGCAGCAGAACCCAGTGTCGGCGCCGCCGTGGCACAGTTCGGACCCATGAACTTCCGCACTATGGACGAGCAGGCACGTCGCAACGGCGTCAGCAATGTAGACCATGACGAGCCCTTTTCGCCCGAGTCCCGCTATCTCGGCTGCCCAATACCGGACGCCTCCGAGGCGCTCTGTGCAGCGGCTGACCCAGCGAGTTACGCCGGGCCGCGGATGTGCCCCATCTATGTGCAGCACGGCACCAGAGACAGGCTCGTCCCCTATGAACAGTCTGTAGAATTCGTCCGCGCGCTGCGCGAGAGGGGAGTTGGCGAGCGCGTGAGCTTCCAGCCACTAGAGGGCGCGGACCACGAGGACAAGGCGTTCTTCACAGATGAAAATCTAAACCATGTCAGGGCCTTCTTGGAGGCCGTTTTGGGGGAGGGAAACAAATGACGAAGCGTATACCGGCCCTGCTCCTTGCGTTCTGTCTGCTGCTGAGCCTTGCCGCCTGCGGCAGCGAAGCGGCGCAGCCAAGCGCAGAGCCCACGCCTTCGGCTCCGGCCCTGCCCGCGGGCAGCTACAGCTTTTCTGAAGCCGCGATGGGCGGCGCCTTCACAGTCGAGTGGGAGCTGGAGCTGCGCGAGGACGGCACATACACCATCATCGAGCACAACCCCTTCATGGGCGACCTCAGCTACGAGGGCGAGTACACCGTGGACGCCGACGGCGTGGTCACGACCCTGCCCTTTGAGGGCGAACCGCCCATGGCCGAGTTTTTCGAGGCCGACAAGAGCTGCAAATGGACGCTCGACGGCGAAAACTGCAAGCCTGTCAACTATGTAGAGAGCGGAGACGCCCCGGCGGAAGAGGGCGGCCTTGCAGGCATAAAATACGCCGCCAATTCCGAGGCCCAGGTGCTGGATATCCACCTGCCGGAGGGTGAGGGGCCGTTTCCGGTCATTGTGCTCGTCCACGGCGGCGGCTTTCTCTTCGGTGACCAGGCCATGCCCATTATCCAGCCGGTCATAGACGCCGGAACGGCTGCGGGCTGGGCTGTTGTGAGCGTGGACTACCGCAAGTCGGGCGAGGCCGCATTCCCGGCGGCGCTAGTGGACCTCAAAACTGCCCTGCGCTTTTTGAGGCACCACCGCGCTCAACTGCCCGGCGACTGGGAACGCGTCGTCTCTGCGGGCTGGAGCGCAGGAGGGGCCATGAGCACATTGCTGGCCGTATCCGGCGACAATGCCGTCTTTGACGCCTATCTAAAAGAAAATGGCGCATATATGGACGAGAGCGACGCCGTCTGGGCAGCGCAGATCTATTGCCCTATAGTGGATTTGCAGCACGCGGACATGGCCTACGAGTGGTTTTTCCACGCTGACAAGACCTGCGAGGACTCTCCCGCCGGCCCCGCAGAGACGATGACGCCTTTTAAGGAAGCGCTTTCCGCGCTGCTGGCGAAGAGGTACGCGGAGTATTTTAGCTCCCTTGGCCTGCGCGCACCCGGCTCTGGTGATACGCTGAGTATAGAGGACGGGCGAGGCGGCTCCGCCCCCGCCTGTACCTCCGGACGCTCCGCCTCCGCCTCCTCTTGGTGAGCTGATGCTCCGCCCGCCTAAGGGCGTTGACGCGCCGCACTTTGAACCGCCCATGCTGCCCGTCAAGGGTACGGACAAGCGCGCCTGGCTAAACTGGGACGGTGAGCGGGCACATATTAGTGGAATAGACGACTACGTCCTTAACCACCGCCGCCGCATGAAGCCCTGCACCTCCTTCGACAAACTCAGCCGCGACAGCGGCGAGAACGAAGAATTTGGCTCCCCGGAGCAGAACCTGCGCCATTTCAGCCGCGATGTTGCAGAAGCGCTCTCAGAAATGTCCGCAGAATATCCCGAGGCAAAAGCGCTTGCCGCAGAATACGCCCGCGACATAGCGCAGCCGGGCCTGGAGGACATTGTGCGGCTCATAGACCCCTACAGCTATATCGGCCAGCCCGGCAGCAAGCAGGCTCGGAGCCTCCGCATAAGAGTAGGCGCCCGAGACGCCGACACCTCACCGATGATAGGCTTGACCCTGGCGCTCAGCCTGAGCGCCGCCGGCATAGACACCGACTACGCCCTGGTCTGGGACCAGCCTCACAGCGAAGCCGACTATCCCGGCGAAGTCTGTGACTGGATAGACTCACTGAGCAAATAAAACACAGGCCCCGAATACCCGGGGCCTGTGTTTTTAATTTATTCAGGCTCAGTTGCAGGTGAGCCAGCCGCCGTCGGTGGGCAGAACCACGCCGTTTATGTACTTTGCCTCGTCGGAGCAGAGGTAAACCATAGCCCAGGCGGAGTCCTCGGGCATACCCAGGGTGGGGAAGGGAGTAACGCTCTTGAACCAGGCGCTGGTGCGAGGGTCCTCGTACAGATAGGCCGTCTTGGGCGTCCAGACAAAGTTGGGCGCGAGGCAGTTGAAGCGGATGCCGGTCTTCGGGCTGACCTTCTTGACCATGTTCAGCGTTCCGTTCTGGATGGCGGCCTTGGATATGGGGTAGCTGCTGAAGCCGCTGCCGTTCCAGGAGAGGGCGGTGGAGGAGGAGAAGTTGAGGAAGTTGCCGCGGATCTCGTTGTCGATCATGTACTTGAGCACGGTCTGGTAGGAGTGCAGGACGGCGTCGAGGTTCATATCGAGCACCGCGTGCAGCTTTTCCACGGTGAGCGTATCCCAGTCGCCCGCATACTCGCCGACGGCAAAGCGGGCAGCGCCGTTTACGCAGATATCGACCGTGCCGTAGTTTTCGAGGGCGGTGGCGAGCAGCTTGTCCCAGGTCTCGCGCTGGGAGGCATCGCCGACAACGGCGACGGCCTGGCCGCCGGCGGCCACTATCTCGGCGCATTTTTCCTCGACATGGGGGTCAATGTCGCACATCACGATTTTCGCGCCCTCCTGGCAGAAGAGCTCGCTGGCCTTGCCGCAGATGCCGCCGTCGGCGCCGGTGATTATAGCAACTTTATTGAGAAGACGATTCATTTGTATTTCCTCCTTATCAGCCCTTATTGCGGTTCTTTATGCAGCGAAGCTGGTTTTCCATGACGCCGTAGGACAGGCGAACATAGGAGATGCGCCACACGCCATCGCTGCACTTGAGCATGTCGTCAACATAGAAGCCCCAGCCAGCGTAGACTTCTCCGTTGTCCTTGTAGGTGTGCCTGTCGTTCATGCGGGTGAGGACGCGGGCGTGGGTATCGTCTATGAACTGAACGATTTGGTTGTGACCGAAGTGCATGGGGACCATGTTCTCCTGCGGCCCGATCGACCACTGATTGAGGCCAACCTGCTCGTCAGGCGTGAGGTGCTTTTCACCGCCGCCCATGCTCACGCGGAAGCCCTCGGGGGCCTCGTCCGTGTAGACATCCTTGAAGACCTCCCAGTCGTTGAGGTCGTTGGCCCAGAAATAGCGCGCCTTGGTAGCAAGGATGGCGGGGATCTCCGCAAGCTGCTCCGGAGTATACGGACGGACGTCGCGTATGATCTCACGGGCCAGGGCGAGGGTCTCCTCGTTGTAAGGAATGGTGATGTTCTGCATGGCGATTTCCTTTCTATATGATATTTTGTTGCGCTCAGATGGAGGCTACGGCCTCATAGGCCTCAGTGGTGGCGGCCAGAATGTTGCGGCACTTGGAGCTGTCGCCAACGGGGATGACGCGGCATATGTCGGAGAGCTCCTCGCCTCTGGAGGCGTCGGGAGCCCAGCCCATGGCCAGTAGAACGGTGTCGCAGTCGATGTGCCGCTTGCCCTCGGCAGTCTCTACAACAATACCCTCGGCGTCCACCTCAACGAGCTTTGTGCCTGTGAGATAGGTTCCGGTTCCTGCGGCCATGAGTTCCTTGAGTACATTCGCGTTCTGAACAAAGGGCGGGTCGGGCATGAGCTTGTCGGCCATTTCAACCACGGTCACGTCATGGCCGACGGTGTTGAAGTGAATAGCTGCCTCTATACCAACCTGTCCGCCGCCGATTATTGCAAGGTGTTTTCCAAGCGGCACGTAGTTGCGCAGGGCTTCCTCGCAGGAGTAGACATTGCTGCGGTCGAGGCCAGGTATGCTCTTCGGGCGCACAACGTCGCCGCCGGCAGCCCATATTAGCACGTCGGGCGCAAACTCCGTCACAGTCTCGCGGTTGGCCTCCTTGAAGAAGCGGACGGGTACGCCGGCCTTGATGAGCTGGACGTTGTAGTAATTCGGCAGGCGGAGCATGTCGGCCTTCATGTACGGAGCGGAGGCCGCAAGTGTCTTGCCGCCGATGGTTCCGCTGCGTTCCCAAAGCTCGACCTCATGACCGGCCTGCTTGGCAAGCAGCGCCGCAGTGCAGCCGCCGGGGCCGCCGCCGACCACCAGAACGCGCTTCGGCGTCTCTGCGACGGGGGCCTTGCGCTCGTCCTCGAAACCGGCATAGGGGTTCAGCGCACACCTGAGATGCACACCCTTGAGTACACTGCCTATGCAGCCTTCGTTGCAGGAAATGCAGGGGAGGATATCTTCTGGTCTGCCCTCTGCGAGCTTGTTCGGCATGTCGGGGTCGGCAATGAGGCCGCGGCCGATCACGGCGTAGTCGCAAATGCCGTCGCGCAGGGCGGCGGAGGCCTTTTCGTAGTTGGAGAGGCGGCCGTGGGTCAGCACGGGGATGGAGACGGCCTCGCGCACGGCCTTGGCGCTGTGCAGCTGCAAAACGGCCTCCTGATAGAACACCGCGGGCATGGAGAGCTGCCACTTCTCATAACAGCCCGCGTCCACGTGGAGGGCGTTCACGCCGTTCTCCTCGAGGTATTTGGCCAGCTCCAGGCCCTCGGGCAGCTGGCGGAAGCCGGGATATGGCACGCCGTGGTCGGGGCAGAACTTGACGAGGATGGGCGTGTCCTCGCCCGCGCACCTGCGCACGGCCGCGATCTGCTCGAGCAGGAAGGTGGCGCGGCCCTTGACGTCGCCGCCGTATTTGTCGGTGCGGGTGTTCCAGGCGGCGGTCAGGAACTGGTCGTTCAGGTAGCCGCCGTAGGCGTGCATCTCAAAGGCGTCCGCCCCGGCTGCGGCGCAGAGCCTGGCGGAGCGCTCGGTCTCCGCGATGAGGCGCTCTATCTCCTCAACGCTCAGCTCGTGACACTTGACGTTGGGCGCGTAGAGCCAGCCGCAGGCCGAGGCGCTTATCGGCACGGGGTAGAGCTTGCTGGGCCCGGCCATGCGCCCGCAGCCGGCCATCAGCTGGACGCAGACCTTACATCCGGCCGCATGCGCGCGGTCGCATATCTCTTTGAAGTTCTCGAAGTTGTCCTCGGTGATGACGAGGGAGGCGCTGGTGTCCTCAAAGTAGTCCGTAACGGTCATGTTGACCAGTATCATAGCGGCTCCGCCGCGAGCGCGAGCCGCGAAGTACTCCACGGCTTTTCGGTTTATATCACCGAAATGTGGCCCCATTGGCGCCATGATGATGCGGTTTTTGAGTTTCAGCGAGCCAATCTCGCCAGAGGTCATAAGATTCAGCATTACGTTCTCTCCTTATAAGTGTATTGAAAACTGACTCAAGCGCGAAGTTTTTTAGCAGAGGAGAGCGCCATGAAGGTGCTCACGGCTATGAGAGCATAGGCGGCCATGCAAACGTACCAAGCCAGCTGATAGTTTCCAAGCGCGTCACGCAGTCCGGAAGTGAGCATGGGTCCGACCATGCACCCAGCCATAAAGGCCGTGTTGCCAAGCCCGTAAATAGGGCCGAAATCCTTGTGCCCGAAGCATATTCCAGTGAGCAGCGGGGGAGCGAGGGAAGCAATGGCGGATCCAAAAGGCAGGAGCACCATGGACGCGTAGCTGGACCACTCGCCAAGGCCCGGCACCAACACAAGGAACACGAGGGCGCCGATTCCGAGAATCGCCGTAATAAGAGAGCCGCGGCCAAGCCCCAGTTTGTCGATTATAGGTCCGACAATGAGTTTCGCCGCTATACCGACGCCGCTGTATACAGCGAATACAGGCGCATAGTCAATGCCGTTTTCGATGAGATAGGTAGGAATCTGTGTAGCAACGCCGGCGGCGACTATGCCGCAGCACACAAGGCAAAGCACGTAGAGCCAGAAGGCGCCGGTTTTGACGGCCTCGCCGCGGCTCAGCCCGGCCCAGCCGGAGGAAGCTGCAGCGCTCTTAGCGGCGTTTTCAGTTACGCCGGACTTCCTATAGGGTTCAAGCCCCATATCTTCGGGAGCCTTTCGAACAAACAGCAGCACGAGCAGCGCAGTACCGAATACTATGGCTGCGGTCACGCGGAAGCCGGCGCGCCAGCCCATATTCTCAATGATGCCCGACGCCAGCCCGGAGAAGAGCACACCGCCAAGGCCGGAGCCGGTGAAAACAATGCTGGTTACCAGGGCCTTTTTGTCCACAAACCAGCGGGAAATTATGTAGTTTATAGGTACATAGGTCATTGCCGAGAGCGAAAAGTTTGCTACAAAAAAAGTTATGTACAGCTGCCAAAGACTCGTGATGTAGCTTTGTGCCAGCATTGCCAGCGCTGCAACCGCGCCGCCAATGAACATCCAGAGCTTGGTGTTGCCTTTGGTCACAAATCCGGCGGCAAACAGACTGAAGACCATTCCGGCAATTGTAGAGGCGATGTTAGAGATGTTGAACTCAACATAGCTGCTTCCAAACTCGGTGCAAATGGGGACTTGGTAGTAGGAGTAGAAGTTGCTGATGAAAACCATTGGCAGCATCGTTACCAGGAACAGCGTTATAACAACGACCCAGCCGTAAAAGAATTTCCCACCTCGTTTTGCTTGCATTTTTATCCTCCTTGCGCGGAGCGGTACCCCGCCGCCGCAGCGTATTTTGACCTTGGGGCGGCCGGCTCGTCCCTGGTCCATGTCTGTTAAAAGGTTATCAGATTAAATGACTTGCCACAAATGAACGAGAATGACAAAAGGTGCCGCCATTGCCTGTGAGTGCTTAAAATTGCAGCAACATGAATCAATGAAAATACACAATTTAATATCAAAGTATCCGGCAATACGCCCGCTGTAAGACTTGTAATCTCAGATAGAAATGTTTATAATCAATAAATAGTTAAACAATTAGCATTATATCTTTCGGAGGGTCGGAGGACGCCATGACGTTTGGTCAAACATTGAAGCAATTATTGACCCTGAGCGGCATCAAGTCCGCGCACCTGGCGGACGCACTTGGATATGACACGAGCTATATAAGCCGCTGGGTAAACGATATCAAGTTGCCGTCGCTAAAGAACAATGAAGACCTGTTTTCTAAAATATCCCGCACGATAGAAGACGGCAGCGATGAGGCCGCGATAGAGCGGCTCTGTCTGGCGTGCGGCTCCGAGCACGCCTGGCTTGAGGAGTCGCTTGAAGCGGCGCTGAAGACCGCATACGACAATGCGAGCAAGCAGGCACAGGGGTCGAGCCTGACCCCAAACGCCTTGCTGCTGATGGGAGGCAGGCTTCCAGAGCTCACATCCGTGTTTGCCGACGCCATCATTCGCTCAGCGGAGGAGAAAGGCAGCGGCTCGGTAAACGTCACCGTTAACGTCCCGCTGCACATTTACAGCAACCGCAACATGGATTTTTGGCAGGACATACTGGCAAACCCCAAGGTCGGCGGAAACCTGTCTATAACAGTCGAGCAAGTTGTAGAGATGTCCTCTTTTGAGGCAAATATAGACAGCTACTGCGCCGCGATAATGACGCTGTTGCGCTTTGACAAGGGCGTGCGCTACGAGTTTCTGCTTGGTGACACCGTATCAAACGCTGGCTGCAGCTTTATAACTATAGAGAATACCCTCGTTTGTAACGTTCTCGAAAACTGGCTGACGCACGAGGAGGATCTTTTGATATGTTCAGACCCTGGCGTTGTGCGTCAACTGAGCTCAAAGCTCAGCAGTGCGCTGAAATTTTTTCAGCCGCTCATCAGCCATTCGGATAAAGACAACCTGGAGTCTAGTCATTTCCTGTATGACTTTGTCATGTCCGGCTCTCTGCGATATTTACTCACTGTTATGCACCCGATATATATGGATGACAACATTCTAGCCAAGCTTGCCGCACGCTACCTTACCGACCCGCCTGACAGCGACTTTCACAACTATTACAATAGCCTCTGCTCTAACATGGAGCGCGAGGTAATACTATACCGCACCGCGCTGCTTGAGTACATCTACAGTGGGCGCATCTATCTCTTCGGACGTGAGATGCAGTTGGATAAAGCGGACCGCACGGCGCATTTAAAGCAGCTGTTGGAGAACATACGCTCAGGAGCGTGCACGCTGAAAATTCTCAATGACGACAACCCGCTGCTCTGCCGCAAGGATGCGCGGCTGTCGGTATACCTGAGCCGTAGCGCGGGCTTTATGGCTTCAAACGAAAGCGACTGGTACTCCTCCTTCCGCTTCTGCTCGCACAGGGTTGTGGAGCTGTTCAACACCTTTTTCACTCACCTGTGGCAGCTGGATGACGAATATTTGCTGACAGGTTCTGACGCTGAGGAATTTATTCAACGCGGCCTTATGCTTATGTAAGGCGTGAACGCCATTAAAGCTGAGAAAGCGCCGGCCTTGGGCCGGCGCTTCTTGAACAGCAGCTTATTTGTCGAAAGCGGGATTAATTGCGTATACGTTTTTCTGGTCAAGCTTCTCCGTGGCTATGCGGAGGGCTTCGCCGAAGCGCTGGTAGTGTACGACCTCGCGCTCGCGCAGGAAGCGGATGACGTCGCTGACGTCTGGGTCGTCGCAGAGTCGGAGGATGTTGTCGTAGGTCACCCTGGCCTTCTGCTCGGCCGCCATATCCTCGGTGAGGTCGGCAATGACGTCGCCCTTGATGCCTATGGCGGCGGCGTTCCAGGGAGCGCCGGACGCAGCGGTGGGGTAGACGCCTGCGGTGTGGTCCACAAAAAAGGCTTCGTAACCGGCCTTTTTGATTTGCTCTGGCGTCATGCTGCGCGTCAGCTGGTGTACGATGGCGCCTATCATCTCGAGATGCCCCAGCTCCTCCGTGCCGATGTCCGTGAGCAGCCCCTTGAGCTCGGGATAGGGCATGGAGTAGCGCTGGCTCAGGTACCGCAGGGAAGCGCCCAGCTCGCCGTCCGGCCCGCCGTACTGGCTGATTATAAACTTGGCCAGGGCCGGGTTGGTGTTTTTGATTTTAACGGGGTATTGCAGCTTCTTCTCATATACGAACATTTTTCAGCCCTCCTTGACGTCGCTGTAATCCCAGGGCCAGGGGTCGTTCAGCCAGGTGTAGCTCTTGGCGCCCGAGAGGTCGGAGAGGCCGAGAGGCCCGAAGCGGGCGACGTATTCCTTGCGGCCCTCCTCGTAGAGCTTGAGGAAGGACTTGAACGTTTCAAAAGCCTGGGTATCCGAAGCGTGCGTGTCCAGATAGAGCCCCAGCTCCTTGGTCACGAAGCCGAGCGCCATCAGTTCGCGCAGCTCAGTGGTGTCGGCGGGCATCTGGTTCACGATGTTTTTAAAGGGCAGATCGAGGCCCGGGAACAGCGTGCCGCGGGAGAGCGCCTCGGCGCTCTTGTAGGCGGGCTCGCTGCTCTGCTGCGCAGGTATCTGCGACAGCGCGAGGGGCGCGCACGCGGGCAGGCTGCCCTGCTTGTAGGTGCAGGAGCCCTGTGTATCAGTCTTTTCCAATTTACCTTGCCTCCTAAATGTCGTCGTGTAGGGGATGGGACCCTCAAACCATGTTATGCGCGCCTGCCCTGAGCCGTGAAACGCAAAAACAGCGCCGACCGCAAGGGTCGGCGCTGCTTCTACTGTATTAGGGGGACTTGCTTACTTCGCAAGCACCTTCTTGAGCCTGGCATAGCGGGGCAGGGAGTTCTCGGTGGGGCGCTCGGGCTCACCCTGGATGAGGGGCAGAGCATAGTCGATGAAGTCCTGGGTGACGCCCTTGCCGTCGGGAAGTATCCACTCGGCCGGGACCTTCTTCTCGAAGTTGGCAACGCTGGTCAGCGGAACGAGCTTCGGGACGCAGTTGTACTGACCATCAACATACTCACGGGCAAAGGCGACCATCTTACCGGTCTCGCCGCCGACGGCGGAGAGGACGGCAACTTCGCCGGCCATGAAAGCCTCGCTGACGTCGGCCTTGGAGGCGAGGTGGGCGCCGCAGCGCTGGAGGAGGGAGAGCTCGATGCCGCGGACCTTGGCACCGGTCTTTTCTTTCACGACGGAGGCCAGCAGAGAAGCCAGACCGCCGAGCTGGGCATGGCCGAAGCCGTCGGTAGCGCTGGTCTTGGCTTCGGAGACGAAGCTGCCGTCGGCGTAGTGGATACCCTCGGAGACTGCGACTATGCAGTTGCCCTTCTCCTTATATATACGGGAGGCGTCGGCAAGGAACTTGTCCATGTCGAAGTCAGTCTCAGGCAGGTAAATGAGATCGGGCCCGCAGCCGACGAGGCCGGCAAGAGAGGCGCTGGCCGCGAGCCAGCCGGCGTGGCGGCCCATGATCTCAATTATGACTATCATGCCCGTGTCGTAGACATGCGCGTCCTTGTAGACCTCGGCGCAGGAGGTGGCGATGTACTTCGCCGCGCTGCCGAAGCCGGGGCAGTGGTCGGTGTTGTAGAGGTCATTGTCGATGGTCTTGGGCACACCCATGACGCGGCATTCATAACCGCTCTTCTCCATGAAACGGCTTATCTTGTCGCAGGTGTCCATGGAGTCGTTGCCGCCGTTATAGAAGAA
>CDZQ01056753.1_pt1 | contig 15590 bp, 14 predicted proteins | sample 554831 | NCBI WGS metagenome assembly CDZQ01 (sample SAMEA3182112, study PRJEB8094) | gut metagenome | biome: human; feature: gut; material: Stool; isolation source: human stools | place: Canada | collected 2013-05-06
CCCCAGTCAAAGCCCAGCCAGTGGATGTCCTCCTGAATAGCCTGGACGTACTCCACATCCTCCTTGGTGGGGTTTGTGTCATCCATGCGCAGGTTGCAAAGCCCGCCGTACTTTTCGGCGGTGCCAAAATCGATGCACAGGGCCTTGCAGTGGCCAATATGGAGATAGCCGTTTGGCTCCGGCGGAAAGCGGGTATGGACAGTCATGCCCTGGAACTGACCACCCTCTGCGATGTCCTCGTCGATGAACTGATGGATAAAGTTTTTGCTTTCGGCCTCCTCTGTAAGGGGGGTCCTGTTTTCCTCGGCCATGTGTCACACTCCTCTATCGTTTGTTTCTTAGAAATTCTGTCCAAAAAGTGGCAACATTTATTATATAAAATGACAACAGAAAACGCAAGGGGAAATTTTCTTTTTCCCTTTTTCCCGGTCTGTCCCCGGCTTTTCCCGCTTTTACCGGGTCCGGAGGGAAGCCGCCTCTCCGGGATGGCAAAATAGGAAGGCCGCCCGCCGCGGAGGTTGCTTCCGCGGCGGGCGGCCTCATAGGAGGTCAGAGGACAAAGTCCTCCTCCTTCAGCTTCCCGGTCCTCAGCTTCACCGGCCTGGGGGGAACCCGCTTGAAGGGGTCATACTGGAAGCCCATGCAGTGGTACTCCACCGCCACCACCCCCTTGCGGGGACATGCCACCTCCCGGTCGTTGAGTACGGTTCCCTTGGCGCAGTATGCGCAGCGGGGCTCCATGTTCTTGCGCAGCAGCATAGGCGGGGCCTCCTCTCTCCCGTTACAGGGTGTGCAGGACTACCCTACCCTCCTCCGCCGTAGCGGCAATCTGGGTAATGGGGTGGTCGTAGCTGTTGATGATGGCGGAGGCCAGAGCGTCCTCCACATCCTTCTGAATGGTGCGGCGCAAATTTCGGGCGCCGTAGGTGGCGGAATAGGACTTCTTCACCAGGTAGGCCGCCAGAGCGTTGTCGTAGGTAAACGTGAACCCCTTCTCCTTCAGGCTGCCCTTCAATTCATCCAGCATCAGCCTGGCAATGGGCAGGAAGTTCTCCTCTGTGAGCCGGTTGAAATAGACGATCTCATCCACCCGGTTGATGAACTCCGGCCGCAAAAACTGCTGCAGCGCCTTCATGGCCCGGTCCTTGCCCTGCTCGTTCAGCGTCCGGTTGAAGCCCACGCTGCCCTCCTTCCGGTCACTGCCGGCGTTGGAGGTCATGACGATAATCGTGTTCTCAAAATTTACCTTCCGTCCGTGGGCGTCGGTGATCTGGCCGTCGTCCAGGATCTGGAGCAGCACGTTCAGCACATCCGGGTGGGCCTTCTCAATCTCGTCAAAGAGGATCACGGAGTAGGGCTTCCGGCGGATCTTCTCCGTCAGCTGCCCCGCCTCGTCGTAGCCCACATAGCCCGGCGGGGACCCGATAATCCGGGACACGGAGTGCTTCTCCATAAACTCGGACATATCCAGCCGGATCAGGCTCTCCGGCGCGTTGAACAGGTCGTCCGCCAGCTGCTTGACCAGTTCCGTCTTGCCTACGCCGGTGCTGCCCACAAAGATAAAACTCACCGGCTTGTGCTTGGGGGAGATCCCCACACGGTTGCGGCGAATAGCGGCGGAAACCGCCTCAATGGCCTCATCCTGACCCACAATCTTCCGCTTCAGCCGCTGGTCCAGTTCGCTGAGCCGCTTATACTCCTCCTCCCGGATTTTGCTGGCGGGGATTTTTGTCCACAACTCAATGACCCGGGCCAGATTGTCCATGGTCAATTCCGGCTGGCCCTTGGCGGTGAGGGCATCCAGTTCCGTCTGGAGTTTCAGTTCCTTGCTCTTCAGTTCCGCCATTCGCGCGAAGTTGGGCTCCTCGGCCCCCTCCAGCGCCTCCCGCTCCTTGCCGTAATCCGCCAGTTCCCGCAGGATCTCCTGGCGGCGGTTGATATCCTCGTCCTTCAGATTCATATCGGAGCAGGCCTCGTCGATGAGGTCAATGGCCTTATCCGGCAGAAACCGGTCCGTAATATACCGCTCACTGAGCAGTACCGCCTGCCGCAGAATGCCGTCGGGAATCCGCACCCCGTGGAAACTCTCATAGTAGTGGGCCACCCCCCGCAGGATCTCCATGGTGTCCTCCAGATTGGGCTCGTTCACCGTTACCGGCTGGAAGCGGCGCTCCAGGGCGGTGTCCTTCTCAATGTGCTTGCGGTACTCGGTAAAGGTGGTGGCGCCGATAACCTGAATCTCCCCCCGGGAGAGGGCGGGCTTGAGAATGTTGGCGGCATTCATGCTGCCCTCCGCGTCCCCGGCGCCCACAATGTTGTGGACCTCATCGATCACCAGAATGATGTTGCCGCACTTGCGGATCTCCTCAATAAGGCCCTTCATCCGGCTCTCAAACTGACCCCGGAACTGGGTCCCCGCCACCAGAGCGGTGAGATCCAGCAGAAAGACCTCCTTATCCCGCAGCTTAAAGGGCACCTGACCCTTGGCGATGCGCTGAGCCAGCCCCTCGGCAATAGCGGTCTTGCCCACGCCGGGTTCGCCAATAAGGCAGGGGTTGTTCTTCTGCCGGCGGTTGAGAATCTGCACCACCCGCTCGATCTCCTGCTCCCGGCCCACCACGGCGTCCAGCTTCCCGGCCTTGGCCCGGTCGGTGAGGTTGATGCAGTAGCTGTCCAGATACTTGCGCTTGGGCGTCTTATCCGCCTTGCGCTCCTTTGTGTCATGGGCACGGCCGCTGTCGCTGCCGGGGGCGGCGGGGGTGGCGTCCCCGCTGCCGAAGAGGCGGTTGAGGAAGGGGAAGGTGGCGGTTTTGCCATCCTCGCTGTCGTCCTCGTCATCCCCCTGGGGGATCAGCCCCTCCATGGACTCTGCGCCGCCAAAGGCCTGCATCATCTCATCGGAGATGGCGTCCAGATCATCGTCGGTGATGCCCATACGGCGCATCATCTCATTCACCTGGGGCAGGCCCAGTTCCTTGGCACACTTTAAACACAGTCCCTCGTTGACGGTCTGCCCATTCTCCACTTTTGAGATAAACACCACCGCCACACGCTTTTTACATTTTGAACATAGGGTTGGTTGCATAACTTGTTACCTCCAGGGCCGGCCTCCAGGTCCGCCGGCAGCTGATTACTTTGCTATCTGTTATATCAAAACGGGAGGCCTTTGATATGAACAAATTGAAAATTTTTATGGGAATGCCCATATTTTGTGGTATCCGGCCAGCTACGCCACAGGATATCCCGCCATGCTGGCGCCATCCGCCAGTATACGCAGCAGGTAGGAGCCGGATTGGATCTCCGGCGTCACGAGGCCCATACTGCCCAGGACCCACAGGCCCAGCCAGATCAGGATCGCCCCCTTGGCGGCGCCGAAAAGGACGCCCCCCAGGGTATTGAGCTGATGGAGCACCGGGAGGCGGAAGGTCAGATCCAGCGCCCGCACCGCCAGGCGCAGCACCAGCGACACCAGGGCAAAGCACGTAAGATACAGCAGGGCATACACCAGGCTATGTACAATAGACTCCAGCACGGTATCCACCAGCTGTCCCGCCAGATCCAGCAGGGCCTCCCGGCCGGCGTGCTGGGCCGTCTGGGCGGACACCCCCAGGTCCCCCAGCAGCTTCTCCGCCTGCTGGCGGATGAAGTCGTTGGGGATGGCGTCCACCACCTGCTCCATCTCCTCCAGCGGGGACAGGGCGCCAACGCCCTCCGCCATCATCTCGTCCACCCGCTGCTCAATGGCCGCTTCGGTGGCCGGGCGGAGCATCTGCTCCACCACCAACTCCGTCCCATACCGGGCCGCCTGGGCCGCGGCCAGCAGTGCCACCACAATAATTGCCAGTTCCGCTAGGCTGCGGAACAGCCCCCTTTTTGCCCCCAACCACACACACAACAGAAATACCGCCGCAATCACAAGATCTATCATAACAGATGCGGACAAAAAAGGCCAACTCCTTTCTCTGGCAGCCGGGGAAAATCTCCGCAGCTACGGCAAAAAGCGCCAGGCGGACGTGCCGGAGAGCACCAGGGCCGTGCCGTCGGAGTTCATAATAACCTCCCCGGCGTAGTCCGTACCCTCCAGCCGGGCATATTCCGCCAGGTCGCTGGTATAGATTACAAGGCTGTCGCTGTACAGCACCGCCAGATACGCACCGGCGGCGCTGAGATCCAGCACCTCCTCCGTCACCTCCCGCATGGCCAGAGGCCGCCCCGCCAGGTCAAAGGTCATAAGCTGACACACATTCCCCGCCTGGTAGCGGCCCAGAAGCAGCGCGCAGAAGTCCTCCCCCGTCAGGGCGTATTCGTGCAGATAGAGGCTGCCGTAGGGGTAGTCCAGCAGCGCCTGGCCATCCAGGGTGTGGATGGTCAGGCGGGTATCGCACAGGGAGATCACCTCCTGGCCGCTGAGCGCCATATCCAGCACCAGCCCGTCCCGGATGACACACTGGCTCACCCGCTCCGCTGCCGCCAGATCGTAGACCAGCAGCGTGCTACCGAAGGCCCCATCCTGTGGGTCCAGGCTCACCGCCACCAGATAGCGGCAGTCGTCCGTCACCACGGCGTCGCTGATATAGGCGTCGTGGGAGTCGAAGTGGAACACCAGGTCTCCGCTGTCACTGTACACCAGCACGGAGGCCTTGTAGCCGCTCTTCTGCTCCGTCACCGCCAGGTAATCCCTGCTGTTGAGACGGGCTGCATAGTAGCAGAGTTCCCCCTCCATCTCCATGGTCCGCAGCAGCCCCGCTTCAGAGAAGAGGTAGAGGCTGGTCCCTCCCACGTCGCAGACTGCGGCCTGCTTGGAGCCCACAGAGACACTGGGCGCGGTGAGATTCACCTGCAGTTCATAGAGGGCGGTTCCGTCGTCCGATAGGATCTGGACCGTGTTGGGGTTTACCAGCAGCAGGTTCTCCTCCAGACGGGCAAAGCGGTTGTTCTGGTCGGCAGCATAGGCGTACTGGTTCTCCGTCCCGCCGCTGTCGCCGTACATAAGCCAGCGGCGCAACCCGGCAAAGTGGCTGCCATCCTCCATGGTGGTCAGCACCACTACGGCCAGCACCGCCAGCAGCACCAGCGCCAGCGCGGACAGCCGGCGAAAAACCGTCCGCCGCCCCGCCGGCTTCTCCCCGCCGTTCTCCGGCAGCTTTTCCTTTTTTTCCTCATTCGCCATTGAGCCGCTCATCCCCATACCAAAGTTTTGTCAGATACAGCCCCCCCGGCGGGACGGTGGGCCCCGCCAGTGTGCGGTTGCCGCTTTCCAGGATCGTCGGAATGTCCTCCGCCGCCAGCTTGCCCTCCGCGCAGTAGAGCACCGTCCCCGTAATGGCACGCACCATATTATACAGGAAGCCGTTGGCACAGACCTTCAACTCCAGAAGTTCCCCCTGCCGGGCTACCCGGCAGTAGTAGATGGTGCGCACCGTGGTCTTCGTCTCCGTCCCCACGCTGCGTACAGCCCGGAAATCGTGAGTCCCCTCAAAGGCCCGGGCTGCCCGGTCCATAACCGCCTCATCCAGCCGCTTGGGGTAGAAATACGCGCGGTTGACATAAAACGGATTGCGGATACGGGAGTTATAGATGCGGTAGGTATACTCTTTTTTGAGACAGGAGCCAATGGCATTAAAGTCCCCGGCCACCTCAAAGGCCCGGCATACCACAATATCCTCCGGCAGACGGGAATTCACAGCCAGAGGAATGCGTTCTGTGGGAATAGTGGAGGAGGTGCGGAAGTTGGCGATATAGCAGGCGGCGTGGACCCCGGCGTCGGTGCGGCCGCAGCCTGTGACCTTCACAGGATGGCAGCAGATGGCAGACAGGGCCTTCTCCAGGGTCTCCGCCACCGTGACCTCGGTTTTCTGCACCTGCCAGCCGTGGTAGGCGGTGCCGTTATACATCAGACGCAGGGCAATATTTCTCATGAAGGGGCTCCTTGACCCCCGCCGGCGGCGGGGAAAATATTTTTCCTACCCCGCCGGCCTCCGGCAGGGCAGGCGGCGCGATGGGGCGGCGGGCCGCCTAGAGGCCAAACCGCGCCAGGACAATTACCGCCGCCAGAACAGCGCAGTAGCCGCTGAACACCAGGTAGTCCCGCAGGGCATAGCGCAGCACATGCAGCTTTGTCCGCCCCTCCCCGCCGTGGTAGCAGCGGCACTCCATGGCCACTGCCAGTTCGTCGGCCCGACGGAAGGCGGAAATAAACAGCGGCACCAGAATCGGCACCAGCGCCCGGGCCTTCTGCAGCAAATTGCCGCTTTCAAAATCCGCCCCCCGGGCCTTTTGGGCAGACATAATCTTATCCGTCTCCTCAATCAGGGTGGGGATAAAGCGCAGCGCGATGGACATCATCATCGCCAGTTCATGAACCGGCACCTTTACCCGCTTCAGCGGCCCCAGCAGGCTCTCCAATCCGTCTGTGAGGGCGATGGGACTGGTGGTGTAGGTCAGCAGAAAGGTACCCATAATGAGCATGGTGATGCGCAGTACCATGAAGAAGGCGGTGACGACGCCCTGGCGGGTGATGGTGAAGATCCAAAACGTCACCAGCACGTCCCCCGGCGTATAAAACAGGTTCAGCACTGCGGTAAAGCAGATGATAAACAAAATTGGCTTCAGCCCCTTCACCAGGGCCCGGGGAGCCACGCCGGAAACCTTCACCGCCGCCACCAGCAGGGCGGCCATGAGGCCGTAGGACGTGAAGGACGCTGCGGTAAAGAGGCCCACGATGTAAATAACGGTCAGCAGCAGCTTGGTCCGGGGGTCCAAACGGTGGGCCAGGGAGGTACCGGGAAAATACTGACCCAGGGTAATATCCTTCAGCATCAGCCCCGCCCCCCTTTCAGCGCCGCCAGGGCGTTTTGCAGCTGCGCCACCGTATAGACGGCGGGGTCCACATCCACGCCGCGGCGCCGCAGCGCCATAGCCACCTGCGTCACCTGGGGCACATTCAGCCCCACATCAATCAGTTCCTGTGCCCGGCTGAACACCTGATGGGGGGCGCCGCTCATGACAACCCCGGCATCCGCCAGGACAATAATCCGATCCACGTTTTCCGCCACCTCGTCCATGCTGTGGCTGACCATGACCACGGTGGTGCCCTTCTGGCGGTGGTAGGCGCGGATATTCTCCAGCAGGCTGCGCCGGCCGGCGGGGTCCAGCCCCGCGGAGGGCTCATCCAGGATCAGCACCTCCGGCTCCATGGCGATGACGCCGGCGATGGCCACCCGGCGCTTCTGGCCGCCGGAGAGATCGAAGGGGGACTTATCCAGCAGTTCCTCCCCCAGACCCGCAAAAGCGGCGGCGGAGCGGACCCGGCGGTCAATCTCCTCCTCCTCCAGCCCCATATTTTTCGGGCCGAAGGCAATATCCTTATACACTGTCTCCTCAAAAAGCTGATACTCCGGGTACTGAAACACCAGCCCCACCCGGAACCGCACGTCCCGGATCTTTTTCGGATCCGCCCAGATATCCTGGCCGGACAGGTACACCGCGCCGCTGGTGGGCTTCAGCAGGCCGTTGAGGTGCTGGATGAGAGTGGATTTCCCGGAGCCGGTATGGCCGATAATGCCCAAAAACTCCCCCTCGTATATCTCCAGGCTCACCCCCTGCACCGCGCTGCGGCAAAAGGGCGTGTTCTGGCCGTAGGTATGGGTCAGATCCTCCACGCGAATGATGGGTTTCAATCTAGGTTCCTCTTTCTCACGCCGCCTCCGGCGTGGATAAATTCTCTTCCAGGTCCCTACCGCCCCAGGGCGGCGCAGATGGCGTCGGCGCATTCCTCGATGCCCAGAGCGTCCACCGGCACGTCGAAGCCGGCGGAGCGCAGGCCCCAGAGCAGTTCCACCGTGTGGGGCGCCGCCAGGCCCAGGGATTGGAGCGTCTCCTTTTGGGGCAGGATCTGGCGGGGCGTCCCGTCCATGACCACCCGGCCCTGGTCCATCACCACCAGCCGGTCCGCCAGGGCTGCCTCGTCCATATGGTGGGTAATGAGGATGATGGTAATCCCCTTCTCCCGGTTCAGCCGGCGCACCGTGTCCAGCACCTCCCGCCGCCCGCTGGGATCCAGCATGGCGGTTGCCTCATCCAGGACAATACAGGCAGGCTCCATGGCGATAATGCCCGCGATGGCTACCCGCTGCTTTTGGCCGCCGGAGAGGTGATGGGGCGCGTGCAGGACAAAGTCCTCCATGCCTACGGCCTTCAGCGCCCCGTCCACACGGCGGCGGATCTCCTCCGTGGGCACCCCCAGATTCTCCGGGCCAAAAGCCACATCCTCCTCCACCACATTGGCCACAATCTGGTTATCCGGGTTCTGAAACACCATGCCCACCCGGCGGCGGATCTCCAGCAGAAGATTTTCATCGGCGGTGTCCATGCCATCCACCCACACCTTGCCGCCGGCGGGCAGCAGCACGGCGTTCATATGCTTGGCCAGGGTGGATTTTCCGGAGCCGTTGTGGCCCAGCACCACCAGGAATATGCCCGCCGCGATGTCCAGACTCACCCCGTTCAGGGCCGCCAGGGGCGCCTTTCCCTCCTCATCCGGGTAGGAAAAGCTGAGATTTTCAGTTTGAATGATATCCGTCATCGATTGCCTCTTTTTTCTGATATATGTCGTATTTTCACCTGAAACGCCGCCGCGCTCCCCGGCGTCAGGCGGCAAAAAAGCCGCCACAGCCCGTATCCCGCCAGGACACCCAGGGTATTGAGCAGCAGATCGTCAATATCGAAGGCCCGGCCAATAAAAATCTGCCAGCACTCGATGGAGCCGGTGATGGCCAGGCCGGTGCCCAGCACCCGCCCCACGGTATATCCCCGCCACAGCAGAGCGGCGAAAAAGCCGAAGGGGACAAACATGATGATGTTGCCCAGATCAATAAACCGATCCCCCAGCGCCCGGAAGGGCACCAGATTCACAGCCCCCAGTTCAAAGAAGGGATACTCCCCTATGTTCCACGGATGGCCGTGGAGCAGGTCCAGGAGAGAACTGCTCACCCACCAAGGCGTCAATGTCAGCAGGGCCATTCCGCCGCAGAACATCCAAAATAAGGAAGCTACCGCCTCTCGAGGAGCGGAACTGCACAGGTTTTGAGACGCCAGATGCTTCCGCCGCAGAGGTAGCAGGCACAAATACACCAGCAGCGCCAATACTCCGCCGCACAGCAGCGTGAACAAATAGCGCGTCAGCCTCTGCATGGGCTTACTGTCCCATCCACCGTCCGGTGGCGCCGCAGGGCAGCACCAGCCCGGTCTCTGTGACGGGAAGGCCAATCTCCTGGCTCTCGGTGTGGCCGCCGTACTTCTTCGTCACCACCGTCTCCAAAATGTAGGTCAGCACGCTGGGAGCGAGCCCCGTGGTATAGGAGTTGATGAGAACAAAGAGGGGCTCGTCCGACAAGACCCCGGCACACAGTTCCACAAAGGGGTAGAGGTTGTCCTCCAACTTCCACACCTCGCCGGTGGGTCCCCGGCCATAGCTGGGGGGATCCATGATAATGGCGTCGTAGCGGCGGCCCCGGCGGATCTCCCGCTCCACAAATTTGGCGCAGTCATCCACAATCCAGCGGATGGGGGCGGCCTCCAGCCCGGAGAGTTTTGCGTTCTCCTTCCCCCAGGCCACCATGCCTTTTGCGGCGTCCACATGGCAGACCCCGGCCCCGGCGGCGGCACAGGCCACCGAGGCGGCCCCGGTATAGCCGAAGAGATTCAGCACATTGATGTGCCGCCCGGCGCCGCGAATGGCCTCCATGGCGAAATCCCAGTTTACCGCCTGCTCCGGAAAGAGGCCGGTGTGCTTGAAGTTCATGGGCTTGACCTGAAACGTAAGCGACCCATACCGGATTTTCCACTGTTCCGGCAGTCCCTTTTTCTCCCAGTGCCCGCCGCCGGAGGCGGAGCGGAGATACCGCCCGTCCGGGTGGCGCCAGCCGGCGGCCAGCCGGGGCGTGGCCCAAATCGCCTGGGGGTCCGGCCGCACCAGCAGCTTGCCGCCCCAGCGCTCCAGCTTCTCCCCCTGGCCGCAGTCAATGAGTTCATAGTCCTTCCACCCGTCCGCTACCCACATGGCCTGTCCCTCCGCCTATCTCGTCGCATAGAAATTCAATGTATTATATACCAAATTACATTCCATCGTCAACAATATTAACAGGAATAATTGGGATGCCCCCCAAAATCTCCCCGCGCCCCGCCGCCACACCACGCAAGGGGAAATGTTCTCTCCATTTCCCCCTTGACTTTTCGGCAAAAGTAGGGTATCATATTCCAGGTTGTAAAGCCGCCACACTTTACATGAAGGAGAAAACGCCGTGAAAAATCAGACCTATCGCATGACCATGCTGTTCGATTTTTACGGGGAACTCCTGACAGAGAGACAGAAGGAGTTCTTCGACCTCTATTACAACGAGGATCTGAGCCTGGGGGAGATTGCGGAAAACAACGGAATCACCCGTCAGGGCGTCCGGGACGTAATTGTCCGGGCCGAGGGCATCATGCAGGACATCGAGGACAAAACCGGCCTGGTGCGCCGCTTTATGCAGATGCAGAACAACCTCAACGCCATTCAGGAGGCCGCCGCAGAACTCAAAACCATTAATTACCGGCAGTACGAGGATCCCCGGGTCGACTCCCTGGCAGACACCATTACCCAGGCCGCCGCGGCCCTGCGGGAGTAGCCGGACGGATATAAGGAGTAGCACATATGGCATTTGAGGGCCTTTCCGAAAAACTGAACGCGGCGTTTAAGCGTTTGCGGGGCAAGGGCCGGATCACGGAGGCCGATGTCAGAGAGGCCATGCGTGAGGTCCGCCTGGCCCTGCTGGAGGCGGACGTCAGCTACAAGGTGGTCAAGGACTTTGTTGCCTCCGTTACCGAGCGCGCTGTGGGCGCGGACGTACTGGAAAGCCTGACTCCCGCCCAGCAGATCATTAAAATTGTCAGCGAGGAACTTACCGCTCTGATGGGGGGCGCCAACGCCAAGCTGACCATGGCGCCTCACCCCCCCACAGTGGTCATGATGGTGGGCCTGCAGGGCGCCGGCAAGACCACAAACGGCGCCAAGCTGGCGGGCCTGATGAAGCGCAGCCAGGGCAAGCGCCCCCTGCTGGCGGCCTGCGACGTGTACCGCCCCGCCGCCATTACCCAGCTGCAGGTGGTGGGCAAGCAGCTGGACATCCCTGTCTTTGAGATGGGGCAGGCAAACCCTGTGGAGATTGCCCGTTCCGCCATCTCCTACGCAAAAAGCAACGGCTTTGACATGGTGTTCCTGGACACCGCAGGCCGGCTCCACATCGATGAGAAGCTGATGGACGAACTCAAGTCCATCAAGGAAACCGTCCACCCCAACGAGATCCTTCTGGTGGTGGACGCCATGACCGGCCAGGACGCCGTCTCCGCCGCCACCGCCTTCGACGAGGCCCTGGGAATTGACGGAGTGCTGCTGACCAAGCTGGACGGCGACGCCCGGGGCGGCGCGGCCCTGTCCATCCGGGCGGCCACCGGAAAGCCCATCAAGTTTGTGGGCACCGGCGAGAAGCTGGACATGATCGAACTGTTCCACCCGGACCGCATGGCCTCCCGGATTCTGGGCATGGGGGACATGCTCTCCCTCATTGAGAAGGCGGAACAGCGCTACGATGAGAAAAAGGCCGCTGAACTGGAGGAGAAGCTGAAAAAGAACCGCTTCTCCCTGACCGACTACCTGGATCAGATGCAGCAGCTGCGCGGCATGGGCGACCTCAGCCAGCTGGCGGGCATGATGCCCGGCCAGATGGGCAAGCAGATGGCCAACGCCCAGATTGACGAGAAAATTCTGGTCCGTCAGGAGGCAATTATCCTCTCCATGACCCCCCAGGAGCGGGAGAATCCCGGTATCCTGGGCGCCAGCCGGAAAAAGCGCATTGCCGCCGGCTGCGGCCTGGAGGTGGTGGATGTCAACCGCCTGCTCAAGCAGTACGAGATGATGCTGCAGCTGACCCGCCAGCTGTCCAAGGGCAAGATGCCCAAGGGACTGGGCGGCATGCCGGGTATGGGTAAAATGGGCGGCATGAGCAAAATGCACGGCTTTGGCCGGAAAAAGCGGCTGAAATAGCCGGGGAACCGTCATAAATGCGCCAGCATTTATATATACAATTTTTGATTCATATTTTACTAATTGGAGGAACAGCAATCATGGTTAAAATCAGACTGCGCCGCATGGGCGCCAAGAAGGCCCCCTTCTACCGCGTTGTGGTAGCCGACAGCCGCTATCCCCGGGACGGTCGCTTTATCGAGGAGATTGGCACGTACAATCCCTGCGTCTCCCCCGCTGAGATCAAGATCGACGCCGACCGCGCGAAGGAGTGGATCAAGACCGGCGCTCAGCCCACCGATACTGTCCGTGCGCTGCTGAAGAAGGCCGACGTCCTGTAATGGAACCGGTTGGAGGGCACAGCATGAAAGACTTGCTGCTCTACATCGCCAGAAACCTGGTGGAGGATCCCGACGCCGTCTCCGTTACGGAGATTCAGGGCGATCAGGAACTGACGCTTGAGCTGCGTGTCGCCCCCGACGACATGGGCAAGGTGATCGGCCGGCAGGGCCGCATTGCCAAGGAGATCCGGACCCTGATCCGCTCCTATGCCCAGCGCACCGGCCAGAGGGTTTCGGTCGACATCGTAGACTAATCATAACCACCGGCTAAAGCCGGTGGTTATCTTTTTCAAAAGCTGCGGAGAACTGTCAGCAAGACGGTTCTCCGCAGCTTTTCTGATGTGTCAGTTTTTAGAAATGGCCTGCAAGCGGTATTTTGCAACAGGTCCAGTTCTAATTCCATTTTCTAAACGCTTCGCTTGGGTTGACGTAAGGCATATACGCTTTACCTGGCCCCAATCTTTTCCGAAAACCGGTGCAGAATGGCAGCTACCTCCGCCCGGGTCGCGGTTCCCTTGGGGGCCAGTTCCGTGCTGCTGCGGCCATGGATCAGGCCCTCAGAGTACGTCCACTCCATGGCCTTGACGGCGTAGCCGGCGGCCTTCCCGGCGTCGGCAAAGGCGCTGATGCTCCGGCTACCGGAAGTGTCGTATCCCCTGTAGCCGGCATAGCGGTAGAGGATTGCCGCCATCTGCTCCCGGGTCACACTGCTGTCGGTTCCGAAGGTGCTTTCATCCAACCCGTTCACAATGCCGTTTTGAGCAGCCCAGATCACCGCATTGGTGTACCACTTGTTTTGCGCCACATCGGAGAAGCTATTTGTCCCACGGACAGAAGGCGAACCCTCCAGACGGTACAGGACTGTAACCAGCATAGCCCGGGTCATCTGGCTGTAGGGCTCAAATCTGCCGCTGGCCGTTCCGTCCATCAGGCCATTCACCGCCACATACTGGACATCGTCATAGAACCAGTTAGCCGCGGTCACATCGGCAAAGCGGACGGTTTCGGCAACTTCTCCCTCACTGCCGAAGTACAGCAGCGCCGCCTGGTAGTTTGCAAGTTCGCTGGCGGTGATGTAGGCCTGCTGCTCCCTGCTGAGTTGATTGTACGCGTCCCCTGCGGCACGGACCTTCTTCTCATCGGCGGCGGTGAGCCGGTCCCCGGCGGGAATCTTCGCCAGCAGATCCTTGACCTCGTCAATCTCAATGAAAAACGCCAGCTTTTCCTCGACGGCAAGCAGCTTCTCTGCGTCGATTTTGGAGGGGTTGGACAGTTTGTCGTACTCCTTCCGCAGCTGTGCCACCAGATCAACATAGTCCTTGTAGTTCTTGTAGGTGATTTTTCTGGCGCTGGGAAGCTGATCAATCCGGGACTGCAGATCGGCGCCGCCTACATAGATAATGTACTTGGTGCCGCTGTAGTCGATGGCCTCGTCCCCCTGGTTGTTCATAGAGGCCCAGCTGGGATCGCCGCAGCCCACATAAATGATGTCGCCGGGACGGACGGTGATCCGCTCACTGCGCTTGTAGAAGGCACTGTCCTTATTGTAGGCGTTGAGGAAGGTCTTGACCTGGTAGTTCTTGTTGGAAGCGGTGGGCGTTACCAAAACCTTGGCGGAACTGCCGGAGATCTCCAACTCATAGGTGAGCACATCGCTGTCAAACCGTGGAGACAGCTTCCCGCCGCTGACGGTCAGATCCTTCAGGCTGGTATCGGCGCTGTTCCAGGTGCCGCCGATGTCAGCGCCGTAGTTCTGGGTGTACATCACTTGGATCACATCGCCGTCCTCCAGGGCGTTGTCACCCTTGCCGCCTACAGCAAACTCCTGGAAACTCAAATTGACAAACCAGTCGTTGAGCGTTCCCATCCAGCCAGAGCCCTGCTCACCGTCAAACTCGCCCAGGGACTTGCTGCCCTTTTTGATATAGGCGAGGTAGGTGATATCATAGCCGTCCTTGGTCTTGCCGCCGGTGCCCTCCCAGGTGTAGCCGTCCTCAGCCAGAGCCTTGAGAATGCAGGTCATCATGGTGTCGTCCTCGCAGAGGTCGTACCAGCCGGACACCAGGGTTCCGGTAAAATCACCGCCGGGGAAGGTGCGGTTCTCCACACTGACATAGACCTCGCCAACCACCCGGCCATAGTCCGGCAGATCGGCGGCGCTGGCAAAGGTGACGTCAATGCTGTGATCGTCGTCCACATCGCGGAAGCGGTACGTGTCGATGGCGCCCATGGGCTCATCGTCTACCCAGACCTCCTCAATCTCGTACCCGCTTCTGGGTATAATATCAAATCTTTGATCCTCGCCGGGCTCCACCTCCACGCGGCCGGAGGGACTGATCCGCCCGCCTTCCCCGGCGTGGGCGGTGATGATGTACTTCTCCAGTTCACCGTAGCCGCGGCCGCAGATCTCGCAGACAGCCAGTTCCTCATGGGTGGCCTTGCCGCCGGTGTGGGGCGCTTTGTCCATCTCCTCGCCGCAGCCGGTGCAGAGGTGCCAGTGGTGCGTTTCATCGCTGTGCCAGGTGGTGTCGGCGGTGTGCTCCACATGGCCGGTGGCCGGATCGATCACATATTCGCAAACCGTACAAATCTGGGGCGTGGTCTCCGTGGCCGCCGGTCCAGGGTTATGGGAGGCCTTGTCCACCTGTGCCTGGCAGGCGGAGCAGACGTGCCAGTGGCCCGTCGCGTCCTTGCTCCACTCAGTGGCTACGCCGGTGTGGTTGTCGGGGTCGATGGCGGTCTCCACGGTGGCCAGTTCCTCCGCTCCGTCCGCATCCGCGAAGTTCTTGCCGCAGCCGCTGCAGTGCCAGTGCTCCAGGGTTCCCTTCTCCGTGCAGGTGGCGGCCACCGCCTCCACCTGCGCCAGAGAGTGGGTGTGGACGGGCTTGACATCGCTCATGTCGTACAGAGATGTTTTGCTGTCCAGGAAGCGGACGTAGGAAACCAGGGCGTAGGCAGCCTGATCGGTGGCCATACCGTTTTTGCCGCTGTCGGCAATATGCTTGAAGCCGGGATCCTCGCTGACATAGAAGGTCAGCAGCGCGTCCACTACGGACTTGCCGTTTTTCACAAAGCGGGGATCCGTGTGGGGGTTGATCCCCAGAGCGGTGCAGGCCACGATTACCTGGGCACAGCTTTCAGAGTTGACGGTACCCCAGGAGGCATAGCCGCCGCTGTCCTTCTGGATC
>CDZQ01025409.1_pt1 | contig 15587 bp, 11 predicted proteins | sample 554831 | NCBI WGS metagenome assembly CDZQ01 (sample SAMEA3182112, study PRJEB8094) | gut metagenome | biome: human; feature: gut; material: Stool; isolation source: human stools | place: Canada | collected 2013-05-06
ATGACCGGCGTGGGCATGATGGACTGCAAGAAAGCCCTCACCGCTACCGATGGAGATATGGACAAGGCAGTGGAGTGGCTCCGGGAAAAGGGCCTGGCCGCCTCCCAGAAGAAAGCCGGCCGCATCGCCGCCGAAGGCATGGCCTATGCCGCTGTGATCGACGGCGTGGGCGTGGTGGTCGAGGTCAACGCCGAGACCGACTTCGTGGGCAAGAACGAGAAGTTTGTAGACTTTGTCAAGGGCGTGGCCGCCACGGTGGCTTCCGAGAACCCCGCCGATCTGGACGCGCTGATGCAGTGCAAGTATGCCGGCACCGCGTTCACCGTCCAGCAGCAGCAGCAGGAGATGGTTCTGGTCATCGGCGAGAACATCAAGGTCCGCCGCTTTGCCCGCTTTGACGAGGGCGTCAGCGTGGCCTATGTCCATGCCGGCGGCAAGATCGGCGTGCTGGTGAACCTGGAGACCAACCTCAGCCCCGAGCAGGTCAACGAGGTGGGCAAGGACGTGGCCATGCAGATCGCCGCGCTGAACCCCGCCTATCTGGACAAGAGCCAGGTGGATCAGGCCACCCTGGACAAGGAGAAGGAGATCCTCACCATCCAGGCCAAGCAGGACCCCAAGAACGCCGGCAAGCCCGACGCCGTCATCGAAAAGATCGTCGCTGGCCGTGTCTCCAAGTACTATAAGGAGAACTGCCTGCTCCAGCAGGAGTTTGTCAAGGACAACACCATGACTGTGGAGAAGTATATCGCCTCTGCCGCCAAGGCTCTGGGCGGCAGCATCGTGCTGAAGCACGCCGTCCGCTTTGAAAAGGGCGAGGGCATTGAGAAGAAGGAAGAGAACTTCGCCGCTGAGATCGCCAGCCTGGTGAAGTAAGGCGTTTTGCCGGAATATCGGAACATCGTGGAGCGAAAGATCCTTCGAGATCTTTCGCTCTGCTTGTATCCTACCCTGTGCGGAAGGAGGAATACGGAGCATGAAAAAGCTCTTGGAAAGCCACCATCCCTATGCGGCGGTGACGATCCTGTGCTGGTCCCTCGCCTATGTGTTTACCCGCCTGACGGTGGGATACTTTTCCGCGTCCTCTCTTGGCTTCCTGCGTAATTTTATCGCCTCCTGCGTATTGCTGGCGGTGGCCGTGTTTACCCGGATGAAGCTGCCCCGCCGGAAAGAGGTGCCATGGTATCTGATCTCCGGGGCCGTGGGCATCTTCTTCTACATCATTGCCTTCAATCAGGGGCAGGCTACCGTGAGCGCGGCTACGGCCAGCGTAGTTATTGCCACCGCGCCGGTAATCACCGCGCTACTGGCCCGGGTCTTTTACCGGGAGAAGCTTTTCCCCCGCCAGTGGGCCGCCGTGGCTTTGGAACTCCTGGGCGTAACGGTGCTGACACTGCTCAACGACGTGTTTTCTCTTAACAGCGGGCTGCTTTGGCTTTTCCTGGCGGCCTTGGCTCTGAGCAGCTATAACCTGCTCCAGCGGCGGCTGACCAAGAGCAGCTCCTCCCTTCAGGCCACCACCTACAGCATCTTCGTGGGGACAGCGCTGTTCTCTGTCTTTGCTCACGAGGCGTTCCGGGAGCTTGCCGCCGCGCCGCCGGCGCAGTACGCCTGCCTGGCGGTCCTGGGCCTGGGCTCCAGCGCTCTGGGCTATCTCTCCTGGGCCAAGGCTTTTTCCAAGGCCCAAAAGACGTCTCAGGTGAGCAACTACATGTTCCTCACCCCGCTTGTCACCAGCGTCCTGGGCTTCCTCATCGCCGGAGAAGTCCCGGATCGGGCCACCGTCCTGGGCGGAGGCATCATCCTCCTGGGTATGCTGGTTTTTCAGTTCGGCGGCAAGCCCCGCCCGGGAAAAGCGGCAGATGGGGAGGATCCAAATCCGCCGGAGAATTCCTAACAGCGGGCTGCTTGCTTTGCAGGGCAGCTTGGAACGCTTTCCGCATCCGCCACGCTTGGCGCCAATGTGCGCAATAAAAAGTATCATATCCACGAGGCAAAGGCCGCAGTTCGAAATGGACCGCGGCCTTTGCCTTGATTTGCTGTAGATGCATTTATAAGAGACGGCTCATTTCCCAGACGACCTATAGCCTATAATCTTTTGAAGGTTCCAGACTTTTAATACTTAGATGTGCTTGTTGGCCTGATTTTAGGTTACCAAGCAAGAAGCCTTGTTTTATGTCTGTGATTTGTGCAAACTATACATATTTTTCTGCAATATGTAATATTTTTGATGCAAAAGAATTATCAGAATTGTCAATAGACAAAAAACCGTCATCAGAAGTATACTTAAAGTAAAATAAGTAACCCAAAGTATAATAATTGAGGTAAGTTTCTATGTCCATGACGATGACGCAAAAGATTTTAGCACAACATGCAGGACTTGAACATGTTGAAGCGGATCAGCTTATACTGGCCAATCTTGATATGGTTTTGAGTAGTGATGCCACATTTCCGATTTCATTGGCGGAATTCCAAAAGGGCGGGTTTGATTCTGTTTTTGACCCGGATAAGATTGCGCTGGTGATGGATCATTTTACACCTTGCAAAGATATCAATTCAGCTGAAAACTGCAGGCTGAGTAGAGAGTTTGCCGCTACATATCATATCAAGCATTTTTATGATGTGGGCGAAATGGGTGTTGAGCATGCGCTTTTGCCGGAAAAAGGATTGGTGGCGCCGGGCGAGCTTATTATTGGTGGAGATTCTCACACGTGCACATATGGAGCGTTGGGAGCATTTTCCACAGGTGTAGGCAGCACAGACATATGTGTAGGTGTCGTTACGGGAAAAGCGTGGTTCCGCGTTCCTCGAGCAATTCGGGTTACTTTGACTGGGAAAATGCAAGGAAGCGTCAGTGGAAAGGATGTAATTTTAAAAATCCTTTCGGTTCTTGGAGTTTCTGGGGCTCGGTATCAATCTATGGAATATGTTGGCGATGGCATAGCGAATTTGCAGATAGATGATCGCTTCACGATTGCTAATATGGCTATCGAATGCGGAGCGAAAAACGCAGTTTTTGAAGTAGATGATATTACGCAAGAATACTTGAAAAGCAGAGTAAAGCGGGATTATTTTACGTTTAAAGCAGATGCGGATGCTGTTTATGAGCAGGAAATAAATATCAATTTGGCGGAGATTCAGCCAATGGTTGCACTCCCGGCTTCCCCGGCAAATGCGATTCCCATGAAAGAGGTGCCGATTGTAAAACTGAATGAAGTCTTTATTGGCTCCTGTACCAATGGAAGGCTGTCTGATTTGGCGGCTGCGGCAGAAGTTTTAAAAGGGCGGAAGGTGGCGAAAGGGGTTCGCGTCATTGTTGTCCCTGCCACTCCTGCCATTTACATGGAAGCCATGAAACGAGGATATTTAGAAGTCTTTCTGGAAGCTGGCTGCGCGATATCCACACCGACTTGTGCTGCCTGCGGTGGAGGGCATATGGGTCTCATGGGAAAAGATGAGGTTGTTCTGAGTACGTCCAATAGAAACTTTGTCGGCAGAATGGGGCATATAGATTCGAAAATATATCTATGCAGCCCGGCTTCAGCGGCGGCCTCAGCGGTTACAGGATATATTACTGCTGCAGATTGTCTCTAAACTTCATAGAAATAGAAGAGGTATAACACACAATGATTGTCAAAGGGTTTGTTCATAAATATGGCGACAATATTGACACGGATGTGATCTTTCCAGCCAGATATCTGGGCCTGTCCTTGCCAGAAGACTTGGCAAAACACTGCATGGAAGACATTGACCCCAGATTCTCGACGCGAGTGGCAGAGGGGGACATCATAATTGCTGGAGAAAACTTTGGCTGCGGATCCTCAAGAGAACATGCACCATTAAGTATAAAATCGGCTGGCGTATCATGTGTCATTGCAAAGAGTTTTGCTCGGATTTTCTACAGAAATGCTATCAATATCGGTTTGCCAATTCTGGAATGTCCACAAGCTGTAGATGCGGTTATGGACGCGGACGAGATTCGAATAGATTTTGGCAATGGCTGGATTGATGTGATTAGAACCGGCGAAAAATTTAGCGCGCAAAGTTTTCCAAAATTTATTGGTGAAATTTTTAAGGCAAATGGATTGATTTCATATATCAAGACAAAACAGCTTTGACAATTTACATCATTTGGAGAGGAGAAAGAAAATGACACAGGCAAACAAATTAAAACAGCTTTTGGCCTCGGGTACCGCACCGCTGGCAATTGGTATCTATGACTGCATTTCTGCGCGCATTGCGCAGAAAGTGGGGTTTGAGGTTGCGCTGATGTCGGGGTACGGCGTGTCGGGCTCGGTCTTGGGTATGCCGGACTATGGCATGATTACAATGACAGAGATGTGTACCATGGTTCGTAATATGACGCGGGTCTTGGATATTCCGCTGATCGCGGATGGAGATACTGGGTATGGCAACCCGCTTAACGTACGCCGCACTGTGATGGAGTACGAGGATGCCGGAGCAGCTGCTATTCAGCTGGAGGACCAGCTTTTCCCAAAACGGTGCGGACATATGGATGGGAAAACAGTCATTCCCATGGAAGAACACTGCCGTAAGATCGAAATGGCGGCAAACACACGGAAGGACATGTTGATTTTAGCACGCACGGATGCTGCCAATACACATGGAACCGATGAGGCGATCAAACGCTGCAATGCCTATTTCGAAGCGGGAGCAGATTTTGTCTTGATTGATGCCGCGCCTTCTAGAGATCTGGAATATATTCGCAAGAGCATCAAAGCGCCCATGATGATCAACCAGGTGGAGGGCGGAAAGACGGACATTGTGGATCGCAGTGAGCTTCGCAATCTGGGTTTTAACCTGATCTGCTATCCCACTTTTGCGTTGTTTGCCAATGTCTTTTATTCCGAAAAAATGCTGACAGAGCTTCTCAATCGCGGTACTTCCAAAAATTTGATGCAAGATATCACAACTTTTAAAGGTTATACGGCAATGGTTGGCCTTCCACAACTGCAGGAATTGGAAAAAAAGTATGTATTGTAAAGATGAAATAATCCCATGACTTTAAGGTGAAAGGCGGTGAAAATTAGAAAGACCCAGCAGTCAAACTAAGATTAAAAAAGGAGTGTCACAAAATGAAGAAAAGCGTTCTTGCACTGATTCTTGCTATGGCGATGTTACTTGGCGCTCTTTCCGGTTGTGGAGGCGGCACGACGCAAAGTGCCGCGCCATCCGGAACGAATGCTCCTGGTTCAGATGCACCGGCTACTGAGACTCCCAGCGAATTGGACGTGGACGCCATTATGGCAGAGCTTGAGCCGTATACGACACAATCCGAGTATTCGGTGGAGGGTGCCACGCCTATCGATGTCCGTGAAATCATGAAGGACAAATCCCTGTATGTGATTCCGGCCAGCGTATCTACGCCTTTTAATTCTGTGACTTGCCAGGGGATGCTGGACATCTGTACAGATCTGGGCATTCAGTCGGACTGGTATTCTACTAACGGTACGATTGACTCCTGGATTGCTGCTATTGAAACAGCAGTTAATCAGGGCTATGACATTATTGGCGGGTTCTCTGGTGTGATACCTGAAGTGCTGTCCTCACAGATTGAATATGCTGAATCCAATGGCGTTCCGGTTGTGGATCTGCATTTCCACGATTTTGCTGACGCGGAGACTTGCGAAGACACCTATTGTTTACCGGCGGATTACGAGCTGGCGGGACGCATTTTGGCTCTCTGGGCGATCTATCGTTGCGGCGGGGAAGGCAATGTTGCCATTGTGACATCACAGGAGCTGGATGCTTCTCTGGCCATGGAGCGCGGAATCGAATCTGCGTTTGAAGAGTATGCGCCTGATATGGGACGGAATTATCTGCATGTTGTTGTAACAGACTGGGCGACTAAAATCCAGACCGAGGTGCAGAATGCACTTCTGGCAGACCCCGAGATCAAATATGTTATCAATCTTTATGACGTGATGACCACTTACACGATTGCCGCCATTGAAGCCGTAGGAAAGACCGGTGAGGTTAAGGTTTGTGCCTACAATGGCACGCCTTTTGCCTTGGATCTGATTAAGGAAGGGCTATTGGATATGGACCTGGGTGAGTGCTTGGAGTGCATGTCCTATTGCCTGCTGGATCAGATGTTCCGGATTGCCGGGGGCGAGGAACCGCTGCCGGATGAGAATCCGCCGTTCTATATCTGGACAGCTGATAATGTGGACCAGGCTTTGGGAGAAGACGGAAAGGCTGGATGGGGCGGATACGACCAGTCTTATCTGGATTACTATCGCGAGCTGTGGATGTTGGACGAGTGATCCATATGACACTGCAAAAATAAATGTGAAGTCACCGCCCCACCTTGGGGCGGTGACAATGAATCAAGGCGATTTTGCTCAAATGGCGCCTGTGTCAGCGATTTGCGCGAATTTCATATTATGGATTTAATGTGATGTTTGGACGGTTCGGCGTCGAGGAAAAACTACACGGGAGAGGCAGATATCAAACTATGCAGAATTCTAAAGACAATGTAGTTGAATCTACGACACTTTGCATCAAAAACCTATCCAAATCTTTTGGCGCTACTAGGGCGTTACGTGGTGTGAACCTTTCGATTATGCCAGGAGAGATCCATGGTTTGCTGGGGCAAAATGGATGCGGAAAATCTACTTTGATTAAAGTGCTGGCAGGATATCATGAGCCAGACAAGGGAGGCGGAGAGCTGTGGTTGAATGGAAAGCCAGTGCAGCTGCCGATTCCACCAGGTGGATTTAAACAATATGGAATAAGTTTTGTGCATCAGAACCTGGGGCTTATCCCGGAACTGAGCGTTTTGGACAATTGGACTGCCAATAAAATCGCGTTGCAGAATGACCTTCGGATCAATTGGGCAAAAGAGCGAAATGAAGCCAGAGAAGCGTTTCAGCAGTATGGATTGAAAATCAATACGCGCAGCAAAGTTTCCAGCTTGGGGCCGGTGGAGAAGGCGATGCTTGCCATAGTAAAGGCGGTTGTGGCATTAAAGCAGAGCAACGTGGTGAAGGAACAGAAACGCGGCCTTCTGGTTTTGGACGAACCGACCGTTTTTCTACCTCGAGCTGAGGTCAATCAGCTCTTTGAGCTGGTTCGCAGTATTGCGGCGGAAGGCTTGAGTGTTATGTTTGTTTCCCATGATATTGACGAAGTAATAGAGTTGACAGACCGCTTTACTGTCCTGCGGGATGGTATGAATGTCGGCGGTGGTATAACAAAAGAGTACAACAAAGAGCAGATTATTGAGACAATTCTGGGAAAAAAGCTGGTCAAATATCAGATAGCGCGGGATGAAGAGGGCACGAAAAGATTTGCCGGCGCAAGCGAAGTGAGCATGGAGCATATCAAAGGTATGATCGTAGATGATGTCAGCTTGAAGATACGCGCAGGCGAAGTTGTTGGGATCACAGGGCTTGTGGGCTCTGGCTTTGAGGAAATGCCATATTTGATCTGTGGTGCAAATGAATACCAGCGCGGTTCCATGTCCATCAATGGGAAAAGTGTGGATTTGCGAAATTACAACCCTATCCAGGCGGTAGAAGATGGCATTTCGCTGATCCCGGCGGATAGAGCTGGAGCGGGGGGAATCGAATCGCTTTCTGTGGCCGACAACATTAACATGCAGGTTTTGCGGCGGTTTACTCCCTGGTGGCTGAACAGGAAGGGGCTACGAGATAATGCGGTGCATATGGTCCAGCAGTTTGACGTGCGCCCGGCAGATCCCTTATTGGGATTTGCGCAGCTCTCGGGAGGAAACCAGCAGAAAGCGCTTCTGGCAAAATGGGTACAGCAAAAGACCACGCTTTTGATTTTGCATGAACCGACGCAAGGCGTCGATGTAGGATCCAGGCAACAGATTTATCACCAGATCAGCGATGCGGCCAACGGAGGTGCTGCCGTCCTGTGTTCTAGCTCCGACTATGAGGAGTTGTCTCAGATATGTGATCGAGTCATTATTTTGGGAAAAGGGAAATTTGTTTCAGAGTTAGTAGGTGCGCAAATTACAAAAGAGTACATTACGACAATGTGCTTTAACAGCGTGGCCGACGCGGGCTAAAAACGCGATGGAGGACAATACTATGAATAAAGCATCGAGGATTGGCGGCAGTTTCAGCGTCGGCAACTTTATGCAGCGGTATTTTATTTTCGCCATATGGCTGATTCTGATTATTCTCTACTCTGTTTTGCTGCCACAGAGCTTTCCTACCTGGTTAAATATTACCACTATGCTCAGCTCAAAAGCGGTTATGCTGGTCCTGGCACTGTCTCTGATGATCCCCATGATTGCTGGAGACTACGATATGTCTGTTGGTGCGCTGATGACGTTCAGCGCCATGATGACGGCAGTCATGAACGTCTGGTGGAATATTCCTATTTGGATTGCAGTGGCGCTGACTATTGTGATTGCTGCGTTGATCGGAGCAATTAACGGTTATTTGTGCGCCATTGTGGAGCTGGATCCCTTCGTGATTACAATGGGCATGCAGACACTTCTCGCTGGTGTGGTACTGCTGATTAGTGATGCCATGACGATTACCGGTTTGGATCAAGCCCTGAAAAATGCGGTGTACACAGGCCGATTGTTTGGTATTTCCTATGTTTTCTATTATGCGATTATCTTGGCGGCAGTGCTGTTCTACTTTTTTACTTTTACTGCTGCAGGCAGAAGGGTCTTGATCGTCGGCAATGGCAGAAATGTGGCACGCCTTTCCGGTATCAATGTGAAACGGGTACGGTTTCTCTGCTTTGTAGCGGCCGGAGCCCTCTCTGGCTTTGCCGGTGTGCTGTATGCAGGTATGCTGGGCGCGGCAGACCCCACCTCCGGCCTGTCTTATCTCATGCCGTCTTTTGCTGCGGTGTTTCTCAGTACGACAATGATTGTGCCGGGGCAGTTCAATCCATGGGGCTGTGTGGTTGCCGTGTATTTCCTGGTCACAGGTACAACAGGCCTGTCTCTTATGGGTATTTCCGCCGCTGTGCAGAATGTCTTTTATGGCGCGGCGCTGATTGTCGCGGTCGCCTGCTCGGTCCTGGTGAAACGGAGTCAGAGCAAGAGCGAACTGAAGGCAATTCTGGCAAAAGAGAAAGAGGAGAGCAAACTCGCAAATACAAACTGACCAAATGTTTTGCAGAAGTAAGTCTTAACAATAGAACATAGTTTTTCAAATAGGAGGAATTCTTCATGAAGCTGAAGGTTTGTACTCTGCAGATCGGCGTTTTTAAGGAAGGCCAGGAAACCGGTGAGAGCTTTATGCAAAAACACATTGATCTCCTGGAAAAGGCGGTGGAAGAAGAGTCCAAGAAAGAAGGCGGAAAGCCGTACATTTGTCTGCTTCCTGAAACCATGACATACGCGTATTTCGGCGGCGTGGTGGATGACAAGTGGTTTGACTATTTTGAAGATGCCCATGAAGGACCCACTGTGAAGCTGATGGAGGCAGAAGCGAAGAAGCTGGGCGTCCACATCATTTATGGCTTTTGCGAAAAGGCAAAAGTGTTTGGTACTTGGCATTATTACAACAGCAGCGCGTTGATCTCTCCCACCAGAGGCCTGATCGGCCTTTACCGGAAGTGCCATATGCCGCACATGGATACGGATACCATGCAGGTCCATGAAACTTACTATTTTGAGCCAGGTGATGTGTTACCTGTGTATCAGCTGGACAATGGCGTTACTATCGGTATGCTGCTGTGCTTTGACCGGAGCTTCCCTCTGGCTTGGAACACTTTGTATCTTCAGGGCGCGCAAATGATTTTTGTCCCCGCTTGCGCCTGGGGATTTCGAGGGATTTTCTTCCAGAACGAGCTTCGCTGCCGTGCTTGGGAGACCCACACCTTCGTGGCAGCGGCGAACCGGGCTGGAGACGAACAGATTGAAAATGAGCGTTTTGTACGCAATCATTTCGGTAAATCCATGATTGCCGCTCCCAATGGGGACCTGCTGACCGCACTGGAGGGAGAGCAGTGGGACTATGTTTCGGCGGTCTGCGATTTGGACGAGATCGAAAAAGCGCACATTACCTGCAACTTTAAGTCTGACCGCCGTCCCGAGCTGTATGGAATCTGTACAGCCCGCGGCAGTTTTGGCGGCCCATATATCCATACGCACAATAAGCTTTAAATGGATTAGCCTTGGGGACAGCGTGAAGGGAGCGTACAATATGAAAGCAGATCTGGTTATCAAAAACGGGTTAGTTTGCACGGAATATGGTATGATCCGCGGCGGTTTGGCGGCAAAGGACGGCGTTATTGTTGAGATCGGGGCAGACGAGAGCCTTCCCGAGGCGGACAGAGTATATGATGCCAAAGGCCTTTTAGTTCTGCCTGGGGTGGTTGAGCCTCACTGCCACCTGGGGATTGACCAGAACCCGGATGGAACAGATATCGGATCGGAACGGTATTATCAAGACATGACCACAGAGTCCAAGGCGGCTGTTGTGGGCGGCGTTACCACAATTAACACCACCATTGAGGGAATTGGCCCTGGTGGAAAGCGGTTTACCGGTGTGCGCAATAAGTATGAGAATGTCAAAGATGCCTGGAAGAATGCTTACTGCGATATCAAGTACTATGTTGGCCTTGCAGATGACGAAGAAGTACGCGAGTTCAACGAACTCCGCGCAGAGGGCATCTTCAGCTGCGGTAAGATCTTCCTTGGCTTCCGTGGCCCCAATGCAGCGCAATTTGGGCATCCGGTAGAAGGCTATTCCAATGATTTCCTGGTTCGTGCAAACCAGGATCTGGTTGCGCAACCTGGGCCTGTCAAGTGCATGTACCATTGTGAAGATGCCGTTGTCATGGACCAATGGAAGGAAGAAATCCAAAAGGAAGAGCCTGTCTGCGGCAACTATGTGGCTCTTTGGAACAAATCCCTGCCGGGCTGGCTGGAGGCAATGGATCTGTGCAAAGTGGCCTATATTTCCAAGGCGACGGGTTGTCCAATTTATATTGTGCACATGAGCGCAAAAGAGACTGTTGATCAACTGGAATACTTCAAGGCGAGGAACTACAATATCACGGGTGAAACATGCCTGCATTATCTGATATTCTCCTGTGAAGATGACATTTGCTTCCATAACCCGGACTGGAACTGCCAGGCAAAGGTGAGTCCGCCGATTCGTGGAAAGGCAGACCGGGATGCGCTGTGGAGAGGGATTCTCAACGGCACGATCTCCTGCGTGGGTACAGACCATACAAACTATAGCGCTCATTGCAACAAACTCGGTACAGGGGACTTTTGGCATGCCCGCCCCGGCTGCGGAGACGGAATGAGCCTGCTGATGACCGGCGTGTTTGACGAGGGCGTCAATAAGCGCGGTATGACAGTGCCGGAGTTCTGCAAGCTCATGAGCGAAAATCCGGCCCGCGCGCTCGGAATCTATCCGCAGAAGGGTGCGCTTTCTGTGGGCGCGGATTTTGATGCTGTGATTTTTGATCCGGAGAAAAAGTGGACATTTGATTCCACAAAAACCTATTCCACACATGTGGGCAGCATTTATGACGGCCATTCCTTTAAAGGCAAGCCAGTTGCGACTTTCGTGCGTGGGACATTGGTGGCAGAAGATGGCAAAGTGGTTATTGATAAACCCATTGCACAGTATGTGAAGAACAACAGCCGTACCTGAGATCGTCGACAGGATACTGCCAAGGGCAATAAGACTCTTTTTCATTGCATCGCCCTTGGCAAGGAGGGCTTTTAGGCTTATAGGAAAGGGTAAGGAGCTTAGAAATGCAAACATCCAAGCACACCCAAATGATTATTGATTTCATATGTGATACGAATTACGAAGATATTCCGGCAGAAGCTTTGGAAAATGCGAAAGCTCGTATTTTGGATTGTATTGGGGTAACCATCAAAGGCGGTACGGAATCTGTCGGCACCGTTATCAAAGAGTTCGCCAAGGAATTCGGTGGGAAAGAACGCTGCACGGTAATTCATTCAGATTTCAAAACGGATGTTCTTATGGCGACGTTTGCCAATGGCACAATGGCGCACGCGATTGACTATGATGACCACTACGTGCTTTCCCACCCATCAATTGGCCCTTTTGCCGCTTTGCTTCCGGTTGGGGAGCTAGTCAACGCGACCGGCAAGGAATTGGTGACTGCGTTTGCCGTCGGACTTGAATTCAGCACCAAATTTCAGATGGCCTGCACCATTGAGCCTTGGTACAACGGTTTCCATTCTACGGGGCTGTGGAACACGATGAGCGCTTGTGTTACCGCGGGCAAGCTATTGAAATTGAACAAGGAACAAATGCTGATGGCGTTCGGTACAGCGTGCTCCAGCTTCTGTGGCATCAAACGCAATATGGGGACCATGACGAAATCATATCATAATGGCCGTGCGGCGGATGGTGGCGTCCGAGCGGCGCTGCTGGCCAAAATGGGTTTTACTTCGCACCCGGACGCTTTTGAGGGACGTTTTGGATTCCTACATGTTTTCGTGAAAGAACTTGAGCCGCGATTCCAGTATATCGAAGAACTGGGAAAAGACTGGGACCTCGTTAACAGGCCTACGCTCATTAAGCCGCATCCGTCCTGCGGTGGCACACACGCGGCCATGAACGGGATGCTGCAGCTTATTAGAGAGCATGATATTGCAGAAGAAGATGTGGACCATGTGGACGTCGGTATGAATCAAGGTGGCGTGGATTCCTTATACTATCCGGATCCCAGCAACATCTATGAGGCGAAGTTCAGTATGCAGTTTGTAATGGCGCTCTTGCTTCACTTTAAGCGGTGGGGTGTGGATCTGCATACAAATGAAGTGGTTAATATGCCGGAAATGAAGGCGCTTTATCCCAAAATCAACTTCTTTGTGGATGAAGAACTGGATAAAGAAATCCCCCGTGAAATGACGGATTACCATGCGATTGTGACCGTCTATATGAAAGATGGCACGGTCTATCGGATCCACTCCAATCCGCCGCGTCTGAGCTGGGAGGAAATAAAGGATAAATATGATCAGACGGTGGTGGGAGTCATTGCGCCTGCGCTGAGCGAGACCATTGTGAATGTGGTCAAAAGCCTGGAAGACCATACGGTAACCGACCTGATGCGGCTGCTTGCGTGAGACCCTGCAATAGTATGAGTGAGCTGGAAACATATGTGGTGAGGTGATGTACATGCGCACTCAGGAAGTGTTCCATTGTACCATTATGCGTGGCGGAACAAGCAAGGCGGTGTTTTTGAAGCGAAACGAGCTTCCAGAAGATGCTGCGCTGCGGGATCGAATCATTCTGGCTATCTTTGGAAGCCCGGATGTGCGGCAGATCGATGGACTTGGCGGCGCCGATATTACGACGAGCAAGGTGGCGATTATCGGACCGCCGACCAGGGAAGATGCCGATGTGGACTATACTTTTGGACAGGTGCAGTTAAAAACGGCAGAGGTGATATGGAATGCCAACTGTGGGAACATTTCCTCTGCCGTGGGGCCTTATGCTATTGACGAAGGGATGGTAAAGGTTACGGAGCCGATTACCACAGTCCGGATTCACAACACAAACACGGGCAAGATCTTGGTTGCTGAAGTGGAAGTGGAAGAGGGCTTTGCCAAAGTGGAAGGGGATTTTTCCATAGACGGCGTACCGGGGACTGGCTCAAAAATTCGCTTGAATTTTGCTGGGACCGCCGGCGCATCAACGGGCAAGTTGCTTCCTACGGGTAACCCGATGGATATCTTGGATGTAGATGGACTGGGGAAAATACCGGTCTCCATCGTGGATTTGGCGAATACTGTCGCCTTTGTTGAGGCGGAGAGCGTTGGCGCCACGGGAATGGAATCTGCGCCGGAGATTCGTGCAAATGTACAGCTGTGTGACCGTCTTGAGAAGGTACGCCAAGCAGCTGCCTTGGCCTGCGGGTTTATCCGGTCTGGAGACAGCGCTTTGGAAAAAAGCCCGATCCGCCCCATCATAGCGTTTGTTGCTCCCGCGAAAGATTATCTGGATTACGGAACAGGAAAACAAATTTTTGGTGCGGATATGGACTTTACAGCCCGAAACCTATTCAATCAGCTTCCGACAGATACGTTCCCGACCACAGCAACTTTTTGCATTGTGACGGCGGCACAGATTGACGGGACTTTGGTGAATAAGGTGTGTAGACCGCGTGCGCATACGGAGAATTTGGTCCGCTTTGGACATTCCCGCGGCATCAACAGAGTTGAGGTTGAAGTGGATAATACCCCGGATGGGCCACATGTTAAGCGCGCCATTTTTACACGTACGGCCAGAAGAATTATGGATGGCTATGTTTATGTCAGAAAGTCTGTACTTGAAAATAGCGTTGATACCTACATCATCCCAACAGATAAAGGAGCAGAAAGATGAGCAAAATGGATATTTCGAAGAAAATCGCAGATTTCACGCTGAATTTGAAGTATGAAGATATTCCGAAAGAAGTTGTAGATTATGCCCGCCTTTTGATGATTGACTCTTTTGGATGTGCGCTTGCTGCGTTGGACCAGCCTCATGCCAAGCAGATCTTTTCTGTACTGAGTCAGAAACCCGCAGTTGAGCAGGCCACATTGTGGGGGAGCACAAAAAAAGTGGAAATGGACGATGCCGTGCTTTACAACGGCAGCCTGATTCATGGGCTGGATTATGACGACACAAACGCATACGGCATTGTGCATCCCAGCAGCTCCGTGGTTACTGCGGGCATCACGGTTGGTGAAGCGCTGGGGAAGAGCGGCAAGGAGATCATGACGGCAATTATTGCTGGGTATGAAGTTCTCCTGCGGATTGCTGGATTCACTCGGGGAAGGCTCCATGACAGGGGCTTCCATCCTACAGGATGTTGCAATGCGTTTTCTTCAGCCTGCATTGCCGGCAAATTGATGGGTGTGACACATGATCAGCTTTGTAACGCGCTGGGAATGTGCGGCAGCCAAGCAGCTGCGATCTTGGAGTTCCTGCGCGATGGGTCTGACATCAAAAAACTGCATCCTGGCTGGGGTGTACACTGTGCTTTGTATGATCTTGAATTTGCTAAGGCAGGGTATACTGGCCCGGTGGAAGTTTTGGAGGGCAAGCAAGGCTACATGCTTGCGCATATTGGGACGATTGAAGGCATTGAAGAGTATTTCAACGATTTCGGCGAGCGCTGGTGGACTACAGAGGTGGCATTCAAATTTTACCCCGTATGCCATTGGTTGCATGGCTTTAATGACATTCTCTTCAAACTGGAAGCGGAAAACGGATTTGACGGGAAAGACATTGAGCAGCTGGAGTGCATCATTGATGAGCGTGTGAACCGGGTGGGCTATGCCACACCAGACAAACTGCGCCCGGCGACAGAATATCATCAGCGGTTCAGCCTCTTTTATACTATGGCTATGGCAGCATATAAGGGGCGGCTTGGACCGAAAGAAATCAACATCAAGCATATGGAAGACCCCGGACTGCTGGAAATGATTGACCGGATTAAGATTACTGTGGATCCGGATGCGGATGTTCCCGGGCATTTCCCAGCACAGCTGCGTGTTACGTTGAAAGATGGGCGGACATTCTATGGCTCTCAGCCGTATGAAGTTGGTTGCAAAGAGAACCCCGCAAGCAGAGAACATGTTCTTAGAA
>CDZQ01054650.1_pt1 | contig 15576 bp, 13 predicted proteins | sample 554831 | NCBI WGS metagenome assembly CDZQ01 (sample SAMEA3182112, study PRJEB8094) | gut metagenome | biome: human; feature: gut; material: Stool; isolation source: human stools | place: Canada | collected 2013-05-06
ATTTTTTGTTTGGATTTTATTAAAAGAACACGTCCTTCCGGACATAGAGTTGTGCGGATTTTTTGCAAGTCTATATGCCACTTAGAGAATTCATTGTCGAGAGTCGTCTGGGCTGTTTCTAGCTCCAAGAGAATGGTTATACCTTTATATTTATTGAAAGGGATTCTTGAATTGACAATAACCCGTTTATCATGGTATAGGCCAGATATACTTAAATCCTTTTCACCCAAGAAGGTAATTCCGCCTCCGACCATTTCAACTTCGTGTCCGCCCTCAAGGCAATAATTTATTTCTAAAAAATCTTTTTGGACATTTAGTGGCTGATAGCAAGAACTTAGATTTAGATCATTAAAAGACAGTTGAATACCTGGCGCAATATTATAACAGTGCATTTTCCCAGACCCGCTCTCATCCTCGTATCGCCGGAGGGTATAAAACTGGCGGGGCGTATCATCTGTATAATAAAATGCTCTGAATTCCGGAATATCAACAACATCAGCCATACTTATTTGCCCTTTCTTGGAAATCGTGATTGACTAAAGAAAATGATAACGCAAGTGTATTCTAATTTCAACAAGGATATGTAATTGAAGTATAATTAAAAGCAGGACACATGCCACACGGTGTGTAGCATGTGTCCCAACTTACTGAACCTGGACGGTTTTAAATGATACCCTTATGCGGCCGGGCCCTTTCGTCTGCTCCGTTATGTCGATCCGTTTCGGACAATATTCTTGATGTGAAAGATCATCGCACCTATGTGTGGTGCGGCAAAGGAGGTGATGATCAGTCCATTTACAGCAGATCCGTGTACATGATCACCATCCGAAATGAAATCGAAATTTGAGATTGAGGAGGATCATTATGAGTGTCACCGCTTCTGCCATCGCAATCATCATCGCCCTGATCTTGTTTTTCATCCTATGTTACCGTGGGGTCGGTATCATCCCATGTTCTATCTTGTGTGCCGCGGTCGTAGCTCTCACGACAGAGGGCGGCCTGTTTGGCACGATGCTGGGCAGCTTTATGACCAGCACAGGCAACTATGTAGCGCAGATGCTCCTTCCCTTTACCTTTGGCGGTATGTTTGCTGCTATGATGACCGCCACCGGCTCCAGCGAAAAAATCGGACGGTACCTGATCAGCCATTTCGGCATCCGGTTCGCGCCCTACGCTATTATGGCATCCGTCATGCTACTGGCCCTTGGCGGCGTCTCCGCTTTCCCATTTATTATCGCGCCCCTAGCCTTCTCTGTCTTGAAAGCCGCTGATCTTCCCCGTCAAATTGGGGCTGTGATCATGGTCGGCTGTTATTCTCTGGTTGGTTACCTGGTTCCCGGTGCGACCAACACGGCCAATATCATCGCCAGCCAAAATTACGGTACTACTCTGTATGCAGGCGCCCCTATCGGTATCACTTGCTTTGTCATCGGCTTGGTGCTGAACATCATCTATGTGGAGGTCATGATCCGTACTTACCGGAAGAATGGGGTGGGCTATACTCCCTCTCCCACAGAAGTGCACACCTCTGAGCGTCACGACAGTGACTTTCCGCCCTTTCTTCTGGCCCTTGCCCCTATTCTCCTGGTCTTTATCCTGACCATGGTGCTCCAACTGGGCTTTGGCTGGCGTTCCACTCAGGCTGCAATCACCTCCCTGCTGGCAGGCACTATTTTTCTCTATCTCACCAACTGGAACCGTATCCATGAGTCTAGCAAATTTGCCCCCATCACCAAGGGCATGGTCAGCGGCATCGTCCCGCTTGCCAATACCGCCATCATCGTGGGTTTTGCTGGCGTGGTCACTACTACCTCCGCCTACACAGCCGCTGTGGAGGCTCTGCTCAAAATCGACACCAACCCTTACGTCACTGCAGTTATCTCTGTGGCCGCTATCTGTGCCCTCTGTGCGGACTCCATTGGCGGTGTCTCCACCTTCTCCGCTACTCTGGGCCAGACCATCCTGGGTATGGGCGGCGTGGATGCCGGCGCACTTCACCGCCTGACCTTGGCTGCCTCCACCACCTTCGACTCCATGCCACACAATGGATCCCTCAATGTAACCATGGGTGTCATGGGCCTGACGCACAAGGATGTTTACAAAAACATTCTCGTAGTCCAGATCGGCGTAACCTGCGCTTATACTCTGATCGCCTTACTGATGTGTATTCTCTTCTATTGAGGTTTTCTGGCCCCACTCGCAACCCCCAGGGCTGTAAAGCCCTGGGGGCTGCGACCGATCTGTCTTGTATCCGACCTGTTCATCAAAATGGAGTGATCCCTCATGTCATTAAAATATTCTCATCTACTATCCCCGGTGAAGATCAATAACGTGGTGCTCCGCAACCGGCTGATCGCCACTGCCTCCAACCCCCATTTCATCCAGGCCACGGAGAAATGGCCCACGGAGGCCCTCATCTCCCACTATGCCAACAAGGCTAAGGCAGGGGCGGCGGTGGTCACCTGCAAGGGGAACAACCCGGTCAAGACCAACGACCCCCACTCCCTGACCCTGGACATCCACCAGGGGCAGCACCAGCATATGTTCGCCCAGGTGGCGGACATGGTCCACTACTACGGTGCCAAGGCCAGTTATCTGGTGCTCCCGGATATGAACATTGTCAAGGGGTATGATGCCTCGGATGGCGTGCTCAGCGAATTCGTGGCCGGGGATGGATCCAAGGCGGAATACGGCAAGGCCGCCCCAAAGGAGCTGCTCTACCAGATGGTGGAGGCCTATGCCCAAGAGGCCAAGTTGGCCCAGTCTCTGGGCTTTGACATGTGCTTCATGCACATGGCCTACCGGCTCATGTTCCCTGGCCGTTTTCTCTCCCCCTTGTCCAATAAACGCACCGATGAGTTCGGCGGCTCCATCGAGAACCGGGCCCGGTTCCCCTTGATGATTTGTGAGGCCATCAAGAATACCTGCGGGAAGGACTTTCTTATCGAGATCTCTATTTCCGGCCGGGAGGATGACCTGTTCGAAGGCGGCCTGACCCTGGCTGACCAGATTGAGTTTGCCAAGCTGTGTCCCGGCAAGGTGGACATCCTCCAGATCCGGGGCGGGTCTATCGACCCCTCCCAGCCCACCTATCTGGACCTGCGGGAGATCCCTCAGCGAGACAACGCTGCGGCCATCCGCAGGGGCCTGCGGGAGGCGGGGATCCAAAACGTGTATGTGGATGTGGTGGGCGGCTGCCAGGACCTGGACCACTGCGAGGACATCATCGCCTCCGGGGACGCAGACTTCATCGGCGCAGCCCGGGCCTTTATCGCCGACCCCCAGTGGGGCGTCAAGGCCTACGAGGGGCGCAACGACGACGTGGTGCCCTGCCTGCGGTGCAACAAGTGCCACGTGGCCGGCCCCGGCAACTGGAACACCGTGTGCTCGGTCAATCCGGAGTGGGGGTTGGAGCACAAGGTGGAGCGGTTGGTCTCCCCGCCCCAAAAGCCCAAGAAGATCGCCGTGGTGGGGGGCGGCCCCACCGGCATGGAAGCCGCCCTGCTGCTATCCCGCCGGGGCCACGCCGTCACCCTCTATGAGAAGGATACTCGGCTGGGCGGCCTCATCAATGCCACCGAGGGCATCGACATCAAGTGGACCCTGGTGAAATTCCGGGACTACCTGATCTACCAGATCCAAAAGTCCGCCGTGGATGTGAAGCTGGGCACGCCCGCGGATCCGACCATGCTCCGGACGGAGGGCTATGACGAGGTGGTGGTGGCCATCGGCTCAGAGCCTCTCTATCCATCCATCCCAGGTATCCACGGGGACAACGTCATCCCCGCTGTGGACACGGTGGCCAAGGAACCGGACATGGGCCATGAGGTGGTGGTCGTGGGTGGCGGCGAGATTGGCGTGGAGATGGGCCTGCACCTGGCCAAGCACGGCCACGCCGTCACCTTGCTGGAGATGGGCCCTGTCCTGTCCCCTGAGAGCGTCCCAGTCCACTTCCGCTCCCTGTTCGAGCGCGCCTGGGAGACCCAGGAGGGCTTTACTTACCATCTCAACGCCCGGGTCACCGCCATCCATCCCAACGGCGTGACCTACGAGGATGCAGACGGCAAAAGGCACACCATTTCAGCCCAAAGTGTGGTGTTAGCAGCTGGGATGAAAGCCCGCCAAGAGGAGGCCATGGCCTTTATGGACGGTACCGTACGCACCCACATGATCGGTGACTGCGACAAGGTAGGCTGTGTCCAGACCGGACTGCGGGCCGCCTATGCTCTAGCGAATCATATCTGAGCAGGTATTGCACTGTGCAACAAGCTTTTCTTGTTAAAGCGTCTAGTTGATGGAGCGATATACCTCAGCCTATCCTCTGTGCAAAAGGGAGGGGCGCGCTGTACAGCGCCCCTCCCTTTTGCAGTCTCCGTCCGGGCAAATTCCCGCATGCCACATGCTAGAGGTATGATAAAAAATCATACTTTTCTTTTTGCCGGTTTCCCTTATACTGGTATCAACTAATATAGGAAACGGGATAGACCAGCGGCCTTTCTGTGCCCTGTATGTAATGATGAGAAGGAGTGGTCCGGTTTCATGGAAACGAAGAAGAAAAAATCCCTTGCCAGCCGTATTCCCGCTAAGGTGTGGCTGCTGATCTCGTTCCTGGCGGCCATGCTGGTCTGGTATCTGCTGTCTATCATCCCCCAGACCTCCCGCGGCTTCCCCAACATGATCGTCACCATCAAGGGACTTATCACCATGATCCAGCGGGGCGTGTTTTTCCAAGATATCGCCAGCAGCTTGATCTCCGTGTTCGGCGGGTATGCTCTGGGCTTTGTCATCGCTCTGCCTGTGGCAATCCTTATGGCATGGTATCTGCCGGTGCGCAACATCCTTAACCCCTGGATTCAGTTCATTCGCAACATCCCTCCTCTGGCCTACGTTCCCCTGATCGTCATTGTGGCCGGCGTGGGACGGCGTCCCCAAATTATCGTCATCACCATCGCCTGCTTTCTGACCATGTGCGTCACCATCTATCAGGGCGTGGTCAACGTGGACGAGACCCTCATTAAGGCCGCCCGGGTACTTGGGGCCAGCGATAAAGATATCTTTATTCGGGTCATCGCGCCAGCCACCCTCCCCTTCATCCTCACTGCCGTACGGCTGGGCGCTTCCGTGGCCCTGACCACTCTGATCGCCGCCGAATCCACTGGCGCCGTGGCCGGATTGGGTATGCGCATCCGGGCACTCAATCAGACCTATGAGTCGGCGCCCATGCTGGCCTATGTCATCGTCATCGGCATCATCGGCATCACGCTGGACAACATCATCAAATTCTTAGAAAGGAAGCTGACGGGATGGCAGGAGAAGCGAGAGGTCTGAAGCTGAAGATCGACAACGTCCGCAAAGTCTTCAGCACCCGAAACGGCGAGATGGTCGCCTTAAACGGGGTAAACCTGGATATTTACGAAAACGAATTCATCTGTGTGGTAGGCCCATCCGGCTGCGGCAAATCCACCCTGCTTAATATTATCGCTGGCCTGACTGACGCCACCTCGGGCACAGTTTACTGCAATGGAAAGGCGGTCAGCGGTACCGGCACCGACCGGGGTGTGGTCTTTCAGCAGTATGCCTTGTTCCCCTGGCTGACCGTGAAGAAAAACGTCATGTTCGCCCTGGAGATGAAGGGTGTGAAGGGCAAGCAGGCTCAGGATCTGGCCATGCAGTATCTGGCAAAGGTAGACCTAGAGAAGTTTGCCGACCACTATCCCAAGGAGTTGTCCGGCGGCATGAAGCAACGGGTGGCCATCGCCCGGGCCTACGCCGCAGACCCGGAGGTGCTGCTTATGGACGAACCCTTCGGAGCCTTGGACGCCCAGACCCGTACTCAACTGCAAAGTGAGCTGCTGGAGACCTGGGAGCGGGATCAGAAAACCTGTTTTTTTATCACCCACGATGTGGATGAAGCCATCATTTTAGCCCAGCGGGTAATCATCATGAGCGCCCGCCCCGGACGTATCAAGGACATCGTCGACATCGACATTCCCTATCCCCGTACCCAAGAAACCAAAATGACCCCCCGGTTCCTGGAGCTGAAAAACCATATCTGGAGTCAGGTCTATCAGGAATACCTGGAAGTCCGGAAGTAAACCGTGGTTGGAGCGGCCGCCAGGCCGTTGCAATAATTGCGCTGTATTCCTGCTTGCAAACAAAACATCAAAGGAGGACTTAAAAGAATGAAACTCAAAAAGCTCTTCGCCATGCTGATGGCCCTGGCTATGGTGGCCGGCCTGCTGGCCGCCTGCAGCAACGATACCGGAAATGCTTCCACCCCCCCGGCCAGCGAGCCTGTGTCCGACTCTCAGGCCCCTGAGTCTGATGCTCCCGAGTCTGAGGCCCCCGCTCTGGACCCGGTCACCCTGAACGTGGCCTACATGCCCAACTACGGCAGCCTTTGGGCGGTCATCGCCGCCCAGGAGCTGGGCTATTTTGAGGATGAGGCCATCACCGTCAATCTCATGTCCTTTGACTCCGGCCCGGTGATCATCTCCGCGATGGAAAGCGGCTCCGTTGACTTCGGCTACATCGGCGACGGCGCCCATAAGCTGTGTGTCCAGGGCCAGGCTTCCATCATCGGCCTGTCCCACATCTCCAACGGCGACGCAGTCATCGGAGGCCCTAACGTCACCACTCTTGAGGATCTGAAGGGCAAGACCGTAGCCTATTCCTCTGGTACCTCCAGCGAGACCATCCTGACCAACGCTCTGAACAGCGTAGGCCTGACCATGGCCGACATCACCCCCATGGATATGGACGCTGCCAACGTGGTAACCGCCATGCTGTCCGGCGGCGTGGATGCCTGCGCTATCTGGTCTCCCCAGAGCCTGACTATCCTGGACGAGATGGAAGGCGCCACCAAGCTGGCCCAGAATACCGACTTCTCCGACATCAGCATCTCCCTGGCTAGCTGGATCGCCATGCCCGAGTACCTAGAGGCCCATCACGACGTAGCCGTTCGCTTCATGCGCGCCCTGCTCCGCGCTATGGACTACGCCGCCCTGGAGGAAAATTATGAAGAGGTTTCCGGCTGGGTGGCCGACTTCCTAGCTCTGGATGTGGAGGACGTTCTCATCCAGGCCCGGGGCGATGCTGACTGGCTCACCGGCAAAGAAGTTCTGGCCGGCATCGACGACGGCACCGTGGACGGCTACTATGAGCTTCAGCAGGAGATGATGGTGTCTTCCGGCGCGATTACGGAAGACCAGAAGTGTCCTGTCAGCGACTATGTTATCTACGACATCATCAAGGAGGCTGGCAACTATTAAGTTCAGGCCCCATATCTGGTTTCTGCCTTGAAAGGGGCGGCGGCGTGTTCGCCGCCGCCCCATACTTTTATGATTTACAAATCCTCCCGTTCCGTCTAAAATAAATTTGCGCCAGAGATGGCCGGAAAGGGGAGATATCTATATGCTCATCGTGCTGGTGGCTGGACTGTTCCTAGGCTGTGTGGCCGTTCTGATTGTGAAGAAAAACCGGGAGTCTCTGCTCCTGGCCGCCACCTGTTTTTCCCTGATGCTGTTTCTTATGGGAATCATGATTGTCATAGCCAAGCGGGGCGGCGTCTCCGCAGAGGTCGAGCGCTTTTTGTACTTCTCCCGAGATCTGCGCATTTGGCTTCAGTACCGTCTGATCACCCTGAACCAGACGGGCTATCTACTGGCTTTGGGCCGCCACCTGTTTCCCTTATGTCTGCTGGAATTGGCCATGGTCTACTCCATGGCTGGCCCGGTGCGTAAACATCCATGGGTACGGCGGCTGGCATTGGCTCTGCCCGTTATCACTTTGATTTTTTACTGTCCGGCGCTGTACCGCTATCTGGTGGACATTGCACCCTGGACCCAGGCTGCGCTGTACTGCTTTTCCTGGATATGGGTCATTGGTTATGTGGTGCTGGCCTTGATCTTGCTGGCCCATGAGTTTTGTTCCATCACCATTCCTTTCTGCCGCCGGCAGTTCTTTGCAGTGGCCCTGTGTCCGGTCGCTCTATCTGCCCTGTATCTACTCTACTCCGGACAGGACCCGGGCCAGATCTACCGTTTTTACAGCTATGACTACTTCTGGATCAAGGGGCTCGGTTATCTTCAGTACAGCCTTACCGTCCCCGGCTACATCCTGCTGGTGGCCGTTAATGTAGTGTGCGGCGTCGCGGGCTTGGTGAGCCTGGCCCGCTATACTCAGGACAGCTTTTTCAATGACCGGGAGGATGTGGCCCTGGAGCGGAAATTCGATGTGGCCCGTACTGGAGCCAGCGTCTTTGTCCACAGCATTAAAAACCAACTGCTGGCCAACCGTGTGCTCTATAAGCGTATCCGGGCGGAGCTGGCACAGCCCTGCCCGGACTTGGACAGGCTGAAAGAGTATACCGACAGCCTGTCCAACGGCAACGAACTGCTTATCTCCCGTTCGGAAGAACTCTACCGCACGGTAAAAGCGAAATCGGTCCGGCTGGTCCCCGTGGGATTGGACCGGCTGGGCGAGGTCACTGCGGAGCGTTTTCGCAAAAAATACCCAGACGGGGCCCTCTTTCTGGGATTGGACGGGGCCATCCAGGTATTAGCCGATGAAAACTACCTCAGTGAAGCGCTGTATAACCTGATCACCAACGGCTGGGAAGCTACGTTGGAGGCTGGCCGGCAGGATCCGGTGGAACTGTTGAGCCATCAGGAGCGTCTGTACACCGTGCTGGAGGTGCGGGACCGGGGCACCGGTATTCCACCTACTGACATCAAGCATATCTTTGAGCCCTTTTACTCCGGGAAAAACACCAATTTCAACTGGGGCATGGGGTTGTATCATGTGCGCACTATCGTGCGCAGCCATTTAGGCTCCATCCGTGTGGAGAATCGGCCGGGAGGCGGTGTTTCCTTTCTCATCTTATTGCCCCGGTACTCCGCAAGGCTGTCGGGCCAGGAGGGAGGTACGCGGCCATCATGATCCGAATTCTTGTAGCGGAGGACTTTGATTTGCTCCGGGAAGACCTGTGCGACACCCTCTCCCAGCAGCAAGACATGGAAGTGGCCGGCTGCGCCAGCAGTGGACGGGACATCGAGGCCATGGCGTTGTCCACTCCCGCAGACCTCATTCTCATGGACATTGAGATGGAAACCACCACTGCAGGCATCCGGGCCACGGAGCATATCCTGGAAAAGCGCCCGAAACTGAAGGTGATCTTCCTTACCGCCCATGAGACAGACAACATCATCCTCACCTCCATGGGGGCCGGAGCGGTAGACTACATCGTCAAGGGCTGTCCAGATGAGGAGCTGTTGCTCCACATCCGCAGTGCCTACAACGGCCATCCCATGCTGGATGGCAAGATCCAGAACCTGCTGCTCAAGGAGTACTCCCGTCTGCGCAGCTCCGAGCGCAGCCTGCTGTTCTTCATCAGTACGGTGTCCCAGATGACTGGGGCGGAACGGGACTTGGTACGGCTGCTGTTGGACGGCAAAAAACTCAAGGAGATCGCTGCCATTCGCTGCGTGGAGGTGGTCACCGTCAAAACCCAGGTGAAGAGCCTGCTGCGCAAGCTGGGCTGCACCCGCACCAAAGAAATCGTGGATATCATTCGTGAACTCAATGTGGCCCACCTTTTCTGAGGCGGGCCAGGAAAGGAATACAAGCTATGGATTACTTTCAGATCCCCGCCCAGGACCTGGGCAAAAACGCCAAGATCCCCGTCTACCCTCTGGGGGACTCCGGGGAGGTCTTCTATGAAATGGCCCTGGAGATGGTGAACACCATCAAGGAGCACAACGCCCGAGGGGAAAAAACCGTCTTCATCTGCCCCGTGGGTCCCGTGGGCCAGTACCCCATCTTTGTCCGGCTGGTGAACCGGGACCGGGTGAGCCTGAAGAACTGCTGGTTCTTCAACATGGACGAGTACCTCAACGACGACGAGACCTATATCGACAAAGAAAGTCCCCTGTCCTTCCGGGGCTTCATGGACCGCACGGTGTACACCAAGGTGGACCCGGACCTGCTCATGCCCCCGGAGCAGCGGGTCTTCCCCGACCCCGCCGACCCCGGCCGGGGCGACCGGCTCATTGAGGAGCTGGGCGGCGTGGACATCGCCTTCGGCGGCATCGGCATCAACGGCCACCTGGCCTTCAACGAGGCCCAGCCGGAGCTGACGCCGGAGCAGTTCGCCGCCCTGGGCACCCGGGTGCTCACCCTGACCCCGGAGACCAAGACCGCCAACGCCATCGGCGACCGGGGCGGCGCCATCGCCGCCATGCCCAACAAGGCGGTCACCATCGGCATCAAGCAGATCCTGGGCGCCCGGAAGGTGCGCCTGGGCGTGTTCCGGGAGTGGCACCGGGCTGTGGTGCGCCAGGCCGCCTACGGCGAGGTCACCGCCGCTTTCCCCGTCACCCTGCTCCAGAACCACCCCGACGCCGCCATCTATACCAACGCCATCGCGGCGGGCCAGCCCTTCTGAGAGGCGCGCCATGGGAGAGAAACTGCTCTTTACCGGCGGCAGCGTCTACGTGGACGGCCGCTTCCAGCAGGCGGACCTGCTGGTGGAGGACGGGCGGATCGCCGCCGTCGGCCAGCTGAACCCCGCCGGCCTGCGGGTCAAAAACCTGGGCGGCCGGATGCTGGCGCCGGGCTTCCTGGACCTGCACACCCACGGGGGAGACGGGGTGGACGTGAACGCCGCCACCACCCAGGACTTCGGGAAGATCTCCCGGTTCTTCGCCCGCCACGGCACCACCGGCTGGCTGTGCTCCATCCTCACCGACACCCCGGAGCAGACCCTATGGTGCATCGGCCAGGCCAAGGCGGCCATGGAGGCCCCGGCGGACGGGGCCCAGCTGCTGGGCATCCACCTGGAGGGTCCCTTCCTGGCCAGTGAGTACAAGGGCGCCATGCCGGAGCACCTGCTGCGCACCGGCGACCCCGCCCTCTTCCACCGCTATCAGCAGGCGGCGGAGGGCGCCATCCGGTATATGACCGTCTCCCCGGAGGTGGACGGGGTGGTGGAGCTCATCGAGGCGCTGGCCGGCCAGGTGACCATCGCCATCGGCCACTCCGGCGCGGACTATGAGACCGCCATCCGGGCCATCGACGCCGGGGCCGCCAGCTGCACCCACACCTTCAACGCCATGGGGCTGTTCCACCAGCACCGGCCGGCCATTATGGGGGCTGTGCTGGAGCGTCCGGTGTACTGCGAGGCCATCTGCGACGGGCGCCACCTGCACCCCGGCTCTGTGCGGATGCTCCTGGCCTGCAAGGGCTGGGACAAGGTGGTGGCCGTCACCGACTCCATCCAGGCCGCCGGCCTGCCCGACGGGCACTACAAGCTGGGGGTCAACGATGTGGTGGTGGAGGACGGGGACGCCAAGCTGGCCAGCAACGGCGTGCGGGCCGGCTCCACCCTCACCACCGGCCAGGCCCTGAAAAACCTGGTGAAGTTCACCGGGGAGAGCGTGGAGCGGGTGCTGCCCCTGCTCACCGCCAATCCCGCCCGGCTGGTGGGCCTGAGCTACCGCAAGGGCTCCATCGCCCCGGGCAAGGACGCGGACCTGGTGGTGCTGGACGAGGAACTGAACGTGAGAGAAACCTATGTGGCCGGCCGTCTTGTGTACGCCGGCGAATGTGAATAAGGAGGAACTACATCATGCCATTAGTACCGCTGAGACCCCTGATGGAGGCCGCCGAGGCCCACAGCTACGCCCAGGGCGCGTTTAACGTCAACGCCGTGGCCCAGGCCAAGGCCGTCATCGAGATGCACGAGACCTTCCGCTCCCCCGCCATCCTGCAGGGCGCGGACCTGGCCAACGCCTTCATGGGCGGCCGGGTGGACTTTGCCAACGGCACCCTGGAGGACAAGAAGAAGGGCGCCCGGAACATCGCCAACGCCGTGAAGAAGTACGGCGAGAACTCCCCCATCCCCGTGGTGCTCCACCTGGACCACGGCAAGGACTTCGACTCCTGCGTGGCCGCCATCGAGGGGGGCTACACCTCCGTGATGATCGACGGCTCCTCCCTGCCCCTGGAGCAGAACATCGAGCTGACCCGGGAGGTGGTGAAGTACGCCCACGCCCGGGGCGTGTCTGTGGAGGGCGAGCTGGGCGTGCTGGGCGGCCAGGAGGACCACGTGTTCGCCGCCACCTCCACCTACACCAACCCCCTGGACGCGGTGAAGTTCATCCAGCAGACCGGGGTGGACGCCCTGGCCATCTCCTACGGCACCCAGCACGGGGCCAACAAGGGCAAGGATGCCAAGCTGCGCCGGGAGATCCCCATCGCCATCAAGGAGTGCATCAACCGCCTGGGCATCTTCTGCGCCCTGGTCAGCCACGGCTCCTCCACCGTCCCCCAGTACATTGTCAAGGAGATCAACGACCTGGGCGGCGACATTCAGAACGCCTACGGCATCAATGTGGACGAGCTCATCGCCGCCATCCCCTGCGGCATCCGCAAGATCAATGTGGACACCGATATCCGCCTGGCGGTCACCCGGAACATGAAGGAGCTGTTTGCCCAGCAGCCCGCCCTCCAGAACAGCTCCTCCATCGGCGGCGTGTACGCCCTGCTGGAGGAGAAGAAGTCCGCTTTCGATCCCCGGGTGTTCTTCCCGCCCATCATGGACACCGTCCTCACCGGCAATGTACCCGACGACGACGTGGCCCTGCTCATGAGCCGGGTGGAGGCCGGCGTGAAGGAGGCCGTTGGCTCCCTGATCGTCAACTTTGGCTCCTACGGCAAGGCTCCCCTGGTGGAGCAGAAGTCCCTGGAGGACATGATCGCCTTCTACAAGAAGTGAGGGAGATACCGTCATGAAGCATCTGTATCTGAACCTGAAGCGGTTTGACGTCCCCGTGGAGTACGGCGGCGTCAACCGCATCGCCCCGCTGAAGGACTGGGGCAGCTACATCGTCGCCCACACCCAGGAGGGCCTGAAGCACTACGACCCCAGCCAGGTGGAGTTCGTCCAGTATTTCCCCGAGGCCCACATCCTGGGAGCCGTGGGCGCCCGGTGTGAGGGCAGCCCCGTCCAGGTGGGCTGCCAGGGCGTCTACCGGATGAACACCGCGGTGGGCGGCAACTTCGGCGCCTTCACTACCAACCGCCCCGCCTCTGCTGCCCGCGCCATGGGCTGCACCTCCACCATCATCGGCCACTGCGAGGAGCGCAACGACAAGGCGGGCATCCTGGCCGAGGCCGGGGTGACCGACACCGCCGCCGTCAACCGCCTGCTGAACCAGGAGATCCGCCTGGCGGTGGAGCAGGGTCTCACCGTGCTGTACTGCATCGGCGAGAAGAGCGAGGAGCAGGAGCACTGGCAGGACGTGCTGGGCGAGCAGCTCCGCGTGGGCCTGGACGGGGTGGACACCTCCAAGGTGGTCATCGGCTACGAGCCGGTGTGGTCCATCGGCCCGGGCAAGACCCCCGCCGGCAAGGACTACATCACCATGATCGCCCGCTTCGTCAAGGAGCGCACCGGCGGCCTGGACGTGGTGTACGGCGGCGGCCTGAAGGTGGACAACGCCGAAATGCTCGCCTCCATTGACGAGATCGACGGCGGCCTCATCGCCCTGACCCGCTTCCAGGGGGAGATCGGCTTCTACCCCGACGAATACCTGGAAATCATCAAAACCTACCTGGGAAACTAAGGAGTGACAGCCTGTGAAGCTTGAGTTTGAATACGGCAACGGCCTGATGAGCGCCGAGCTGCCCGACAGCACCAAGGTCTTTATCCCCGGCGAGACCGTGCCCGATCCCCCCTGCCTGCCCCAGGACTGGGACAACCTGTACGCCGCCACCCTGGAGTCCATCCGCCACCCCCTGGGCATGAAGCCCCTGCGGGAGCTGGCCGGCCCGGGCAAGAGCGTGGTGTTCGTCATCCCCGACATCGTCAAGGGCGGCACCCAGCCCACCGCCCACCGCCGGGTGTCCATCCGGGCCTGCCTGGATGAGCTGTACGAGGCCGGCGTGGACAAGAAGGACATCCTGCTGCTGTTCTCCAACGGCCTGCACCCCCGGGCCACCGTGCCGGAGATGAAGAAGATCCTGGGCGAGGAGCTGTTCAACGAGTTCTACTGGTCGGGCCAGATCACCAGCCACGACAGCGAGGACTATGACCACATGGTGGATCTGGGCACCACCCAGCGGGGCGACCCGGTGCTGATGAACAAATATGTCTTCGACTGCGACATCCCCATCCTCATCGGCCACACCCAGGGCAACCCCTACGGCGGCTACTCCGGCGGCTACAAGCACTGCGCCACCGGCATCACCCACTGGCGGAGCATCGCCAGCCACCATGTGCCCAAGGTGATGCACCGCGCCGACTTCACCCCTGTGTCCGGCCACTCCCTCATGCGCACCAAATTCGATGAGATTGGCATGCACATGGAGGAGAAGATGGGCCACCCCTTCTTCTGCTGCGACGCGGTGCTGGACACCTACTCCCGCCAGATCGCCATCTACTCCGGCTACGCCAAGGTGATGCAGCCGGAGTCCTGGAAGATCGCCAACCAGCGCACCTATGTGCCCTGGGCGGAGGAGAAGTTCGACGTGATGGTCTTCGGCATGCCCCAGGACTTCCACTACGGCAACGGCATGGGCACCAACCCCATCCAGATGATGCAGGCCCTGTCCGCCCAGGTCATCCGCCACAAGCGGGTGATGAAGGAAAACTGCGTCATCATCTGCTCCTCCATCTGCAACGGCTATTTCCACGACGAGCGCTGGCCCTATCTCCGGGAGCTGTATGAGATGTTCCAGCACGACTATATGCAGGTCCTGCCCGACATGGACCGGTACGGGGAGTACTTTGCCACCAATCAGGAGTACATCCGCAAATACCGCTTCTGCAACGCCTTCCACCCCTTCCACGGCTTCTCCATGATGAGCTGCGGCCACATCGCCGAGATGAACACCTCCGCCATCTACATCGTGGGCGCCCAGGAGCCCGGCATCGCCCGGGGCATGGGCCTGAAGACCCGGGCCACCTTCGAGGAGGCCCTGGAGGACGCCAAGCGGAAGTTTGTGGGTCCCAACCCCAACATTCTGGCCCTGCCCAAGACCTTCAAGGTGGGCGCCGTCCATCTGTGCATGAAGGACGACGACTTGTCCACCGTGTAAAAAGGGAGGAGAGGAAGCTATGCTGAACGGAAACATGCTCATTGCCCACGGCGGCGGCCCCACCCCGGTAATCAACAGCTCCTTGCTGGGGGCGGTTCGGGAGGCCAAACGCCACCCGGAGATTGAGACCATCTACGGGGCCCGGTTCGGCGCTGAGGGCATCCTAGCCGGGGACCTGATGGACCTGGGCCGGTTCTCCGATGATGAGCTGGGCCTGCTCTCCCGCACCCCCGCCTCCGCCCTGGGCTCCTGCCGCCGCAAGCTCACCGACGCGGACTACCCCGCGGTGCTGGAGTGCTTCAAGAAGTTCAACATCCGCTATTTCTTTTACAATGGCGGCAACGATTCCATGGACACCTGCCACAAGGTCTACCAGCTGGCCTGCCAGTCCGGCTATGAGCTACGGGTCATCGGCATCCCCAAGACCATCGACAACGATCTGGCGGTCACCGACCACTGCCCCGGCTTCGGCAGCGC
>CDZQ01002313.1_pt1 | contig 15575 bp, 17 predicted proteins | sample 554831 | NCBI WGS metagenome assembly CDZQ01 (sample SAMEA3182112, study PRJEB8094) | gut metagenome | biome: human; feature: gut; material: Stool; isolation source: human stools | place: Canada | collected 2013-05-06
TTTTTGTAAAAAAGCGGGGCAAAAAACTTTTAAGCGCCAGTCCGCGTTCCTCTCTTGCCCGGACGACAAAAATTGTTGCCAACAGTCAAAGAATTTGATACAATATCTCCTGAAAGGAGATGATTCGCCTGAAAAAATCTCTCGGAACGATACTCACCTCCCTCCGCCGGGAGGCGGGGCTGACTCAGCCCCGGGTCTCGGAGCTGCTGGCGGCGGAGGGCATCGACATAAAGCCCGCAGGCATCAGCAAGTGGGAAAAGGATATGACCATGCCGAACGCGGCCCAGTTCCTTGCGCTGTGCGCCATCTACGGGGTCACGGACGTCATGGCCACCTTCACCGGTGCGGGCGGGAGCCTCGCCGGCCTCAACGCCGAGGGGCGCAGGCTGGTATCGGACTATATCCGCGTCCTGCTGGCCAGCGGGCTGTATTCGGAGCGCGAAGAGGAACCTGCGGCGCGTATCCTGCCGCTCTACACCCTCGCCGCCTCAGCCGGCACCGGCCAATTCCTCGACGGCGACGACTTCGAGCCCGTGGACGCCTCCTCCGCGCCGCCTGAGGCAGACTTCGCCGTGCGCATCGCCGGCGACAGCATGGAGCCGGAGATCTCCGACGGGCAGATAGTCTGGGTCCGCCGCCGCGAGACGCTGGAGAGCGGGCGCGTCGGCATATTCGTCCTGGGCGGCATGGCCTATTGCAAGCGCCTGCATGTGGACGCGCGCGGAGCCTGCCTCATCTCGGCAAACCCCGCCTATGCGCCCATACCGCTCACACCCGAGGCGGATTACCGGGTCTGCGGCGAGGTCGTGGGCTGAACCTATTCACCCGAGGCGAAGCGGCAGACATGCGCCACGCAGCACTCGCCGCACTTCGGAGCGCGCGCAGTACAGGCCGCCCGCCCGTGCAGGACGATGCGGTGGCAGAAGTCGGAGCTCTTCTCAGGCGGCAGGGCCTCCCGCAGCGCGGCCTCTATCTTCGGAGGGTCCTTCGTGTCCACAAAGCCCATGCGGTTCGAGAGCCGGATGCAGTGCGTGTCCACGACAACGGCTCCGGGAGCGTGGAAGACGTCGCCGAGGATGAGATTAGCCGTCTTGCGGCCCACGCCCGGCAGGGCGAGCAGCTCATCCATGTTGTCAGGCACCCTGCCTCCATGCCTGGCCAGCAGCACCTGGGCGCAGGCCACGATGTCCCGCGCCTTCGTGTGGTAAAAGCCGCAGGAGCGGACGTATTTCTCGACTTCCTCCACGTCGGCTTCCGCAAAGGCCTCCAGCGTCGGAAAGCGCTCAAAAAGCGCCGGGGTTATCATATTCACCCGCTCGTCCGTACACTGGGCGGCCAGACGCACGGAAAACAGCAGCTCGTAGTCCTTCCCCCAGTCGAGCGTGCAGTCCGCGAGGGGGTAGGCCTCCTCCAGACGGGAGACTATTTCTGCGACCTGTTCTGGCGTTCTCATATTAACCACCGCTTTCGCTTTTTTTAAGCATTTTAGCATCTTTATCCCCATATTTCAACGTGTTACGGAGGTCAGGCCATGCACAGACCCTTGGCAGACGAGATAAGGCCCTTTGAGCTGGACGACGTCGTCGGCCAGAAACATATTCTCGGCCCGGGCGGTCTCCTGCGCCGCGTCATTGATTCCGGCGACATCCCGAACATGGTCTTCTACGGCCCATCGGGCACGGGCAAGACCACGGTGGCGAATATCATCGCCCGGAAGACCGAGCGCAGCCTCCGCCGCCTCAACGCCACAAACGCAGGCCTTGCGGACATAAAGGCCATCATCGCAGAGCTGGACACCATGCTCACCCCGGGCGGCGTGCTGCTCTATCTCGACGAGATACAGTATTTCAACAAAAAACAGCAGCAGAGCCTGCTGGAATTTATCGAAGACGGGCGCATCACGCTCATCGCCTCGACGACCGAAAACCCCTATTTCTACGTCTATAACGCCCTGCTCTCCCGCAGCACGGTGTTCGAGTTCAAGTCCGTACCCGCCGCAGAGGTGCTGCCCGCCGTCAGGAGAGCAGTTGACATAATATCAGCGCGCGAGGGCGTGGAGACGCGCCTGGAGCCGGGAGCGGCGGAGCACATCGCCCAGGCCTGCGGCGGCGACGTGCGCAAGGCCATGAACTCCGTGGAGCTGCTCTTCTCCGCTGCCCCGCGGAGGGAGGGAAAGGTTGACATAACTCTTAAGGACGCGCGCGAGGCGACGCAGTCGAGCGCCATGCGCTACGATAGGGAGGGGGACGAGCATTTCGACAGTCTTTCAGCCCTGATGAAGTCTCTGCGCGGCTCGGACGCGGACGCGGCGCTGCACTATCTGGCGCGCACTCTGGAGGCGGGCGACCTCATCGGCGCCTGCCGGAGGCTCCTGTGCTCGGCCTCGGAGGATATCGGCCTGGCCTATCCCCAGGCGGCGGCCATCGTGAAAGCCTGCGTGGACTCGGCGCTGCAGCTGGGCCTGCCGGAGGCGCGCCTGCCTCTGGCCGAGGCGGCCATCCTGCTCGCCACGGCGCCGAAGTCCAACTCGGTCGTCATGGCGATAGACCGCGCCTTTGCGGATGTGCGCGCGGGCAAGGCGGGGCCGATCCCGCGGGAACTGCAGAACGTCCATGCAGACTGCGCGGGTTTTGAGCGGGAGCAGGGCTACAAATACCCGCACGATTTCCCCAACCACTGGGTCGAGCAGCAATATCTGCCCGATACGCTGAAAGACGTGGTATACTACGAGTACGGCGAGAACAAGACGGAGCAGGCCGCCCGGGCATACTGGGCGCGCATAAAGGGAGAGGAGCGCTGAATGGACATACGTGTGGGCGACACGCTGCTCATGAAAAAGCAGCATCCCTGCGGTTCCAACCGCTGGCTGGTGCTGAGGATTGGCGCGGATTTCAAGCTCCGCTGCGAAGGCTGCGAGCGGGAGGTCATGGGTCCGCGGTCAAAGTTCGAGCGGAGCGTCAAAGAGATAATCAGGCCGGAAACGGCGGAAGGAGAATGACATGCCGGTATACGACGGAGATCTGAAGGAGCTGCAGCGCCGCGCGGCGCGCAGGACGCAGGTCCAGGCCCAGCTGCGCGAGCTGGAGACGCAGAGGAGCGCGCTGGAGGCGCGTGTCGAGGAGCTGGCGGTCGTCCTGCACGACGAGCGGGCCGATGTGGAGCGCCTGGAGGCAGGCGGGCTTACCGCATTTTTCTACTCGCTGCTGGGCAAGGGCGAGGAAAAGCTGGACAAGGAGCGGCGGGAGGCTGCTGCGGCGGCGCTGAAGTATGAGTCTGCGGCGCGGGAGCTGGCGGAGGCGGAGGACGACATAGCGCGCCTCCGGGCAGAGCTGGGCGAACTTGAGGGCGCGCATGAGGAGTATGAGCGCGCGCTCCAGGCGCGGGCAGAGGAGCTGCGCCTCAGCGGCGGCCAGGCCGGGCGCGAGCTTCTGCGCATAGAGTCGGAGATAGCGGCGGAGGAGAGCCGCCAGAAGGAGCTGGTGGAGGCCATTGCCGCGGGCAGCGACGCCTTGAACACGATAAACGCCATACTCGACGAACTGGGCGACGCTGAGGGCTGGGCTACCTTTGACCTTTTCGGCGGCGGGCTCATCTCGGACCTGGCCAAGCATGGCCACCTGGACAGCGCCCAGCACAACGTGGCTCTGCTGCAGAGCCAGCTGCGCCGCTTCAGGACGGAGCTGGCCGACGTTGGCGGCGAGGCCTCGGGCATGCAGGTGAGCATTGACGGCTTCATGCGCTTTGCGGACTATTTCTTCGACGGGTTTTTTGTGGACTGGATGGTGCTTGACAGGATACAGCAGTCCACGGAGCAGGTGCAGAGCGCCTATGCCCGCATCCACAGTGTGCTGGAGGGGCTGAACAGCTCTCTGGCGAAGTCTAACGCCCGGGAGGAAGAGCTGCGCGCGAAGGCGGATGCCATAGTGCTGAACTCGGAACGGCGGCTTTTGGAATAAAAGGAGGTTCAGGAAATGTACGAGAGCCATGAATACTATCTCAGGCGGGCCATCGAAGTCTCGAAGCAGTCCCGGGCGGCGGGAACACGCCCTTCGGCGCGCTGCTGGTGGACGCAGAGGGCAACATCGAGGTCATAGGCCCCATCCCCGAGGTGGAGGAAGAGGCCGCCGCCGTCCACGCGGGCTACTGGAACTGAGCGCCCAGGCATAAAAGCAATATGCAGCGCATTTATAAAAAGTGAAATGCCGCCCTATGGGCGGCATTTCACTTTTTCAGCGCTCTCACATGTGGAACTTCCTGCGAGCCTCTTCCCTGAGGGAGGGGACGCGGCGGACTATGATGAGCGGGACGGACAGGCCTACGCAGCTGGCCAGGACGACCATGGACCAGCCGGGCAGCCAGCCTCCTGAGAGATAGCGGTCACAGATGAACTCAGTAAGCACGGCCAGGAGGCCTATGGCCATGAGCACGAGTACGGCCGACACGAGCAGGGAGCAGCGCCGCGTGCGGATTATCCAGTAAAGCAGCGGTATCACGAGCACAGCCGCCGCAATGATCGGCAGGGCAAGCCCGAGGAACCAGCCCATGCCGTCGAGCGCGATGGCTATGAGGCAGATGTAAGCCCCTACGGCGAGAACGTCCAGAGTCAGGCGCACCCAGATGAACATCCGCTGCACCAGCAGCGGCGGCACGAACCAGACCCAGAGCATGGCCATGGCCCCGCCGATGAAAAAGGACCACCAGATGTCGCTGTAAAACACCAGGTTCAAAAGCCCGCAGCAGATGGCCACGGAGAGCAGCATCGCGCTCAGCAGCAGCGCGGCCTCGCGGCGCGAGACCGGGGCGACCTCCTCGCGGTGCACGGGGAAGAAGCCGGGCTCGGCGGCGTCAACGGGACAGGAGGGGTTCACTACCGGCGTACGGCAGAGCGGACACTCCCGCGCGCCGGGGTTCAGCTCGACGCCGCAGTTTACACAGTAGGACATACCGGCACCCCCTTAACGGTTGCTCTCGACGCGCACGTGGAGTCCCTCGCGCACGAGAAAGCGGAAAAACTCGCGCTCCAGGTCGGTCTCCTTCTGCACGCCGGAAAAGGTTATCTCGAAAACATCTCCGTAGCTGATACTGGAGACATGCGGCCTGGCCACAGTGGCCTGACCGAGGATGACCTCCATGTGGTCGATGTATGGCCTCATGCACTCCGGCAGGGCGAAGGCCCCGGGGTTCGTGAAAACGGCGCTGTATGGCAGCACGCCTGTGAGGTGGTAGCTCAGGAGCATGATGGGGTTTTTGAGCACGCGCGGGATGAGGATGAGAAAAGGATTCATAAGCAGCCGAACGCCGCGGGTCATGGCGGCGCGGAGCTTCACGGGCTCGGCGGTGAGGCGGATGTAGTGCCGCATGAGGGCGACAAGCTGGGGAAAATCGTAGTCCCCGAGCGTAGGGTCCACGGAGGGCTGGACGGTGAGGATGAAATTCCTGAGCGTCTCCGAGGGGAAGAAGGAGCGCAGGTTCACTGGCACGGCGAGAGTGACGGGCCGCTCCCGGAGCGGCCGCTCGCGCCGCTGCTTTTCGATGAGCAGCTTCATGAGCACGGCGGCGAGGTACTCCGTTACGGAGGCGCCGTAGGAGCGGGCCTTGTCCCGGAGCTCCGAGACGGAGAGAAAACCCATCGTGACGTGGAAGGTGTAAAAGGGCTCGGGCGTGCCGCGGTTCTGATAGGCGCGGGCGACGCGGGGAAGGGCGCGCGAGGCCTTGCCGGCGTAGCGGAGATAGGCGTCCTCCCGTTCCTCGGCCCGGGGCGGCTCGTCCAGGCCGATTATCCCCTCGCCGGAGGGGATGTCCGCGCCGCGCAGGCGCAGATATTCTGCCAGCACGGCCTTGAAAAAGGTCATCGTCCCCGCCCCGTCGGCCAGGGCGTGGAAGACCTCGATGGAAATGCGGTTCATGTAATAGTAAAAGCGGATGAGCCAGCCGCTGTCCTCGTTGAAGCGCACGGGGCGGCAGGGGTCGGCCACATCCTCGCGCACGTAGGGTCCGGGCGCGGTGTTCGGCTCGAAGTAGTACCAGAAAAAGCCCCGGCATATCTTGACGGCAAAGCCCGGAAAGCGCGGCAGCGCCTTGTCCACCGCCGCCTGGAGGCAGACGGGGTCCACCCGCTCGGTCATGACGGCGGAAAAGCGGTATATGGCCGAAAACTGGTCCCTCTGGATAGAGGAATACATGAAGCTGGCGTTGTCCATCCTGTACCAGGGAGTGCGGGGTCTGTCCATAGTCGCCTCCGAAGAAGGTATAATGGGATTTTACCACCCCCCGTCAAGGCTCACAAGTCGAAATTCAAAATATGTTAAAAACCACGCGGGAACTTTTCTCCCGAATAACAGTCATATGGCCACGGCGGCAAACCCGCCGGAATAATCTTAGAGCAGATCAAGGAGCAAAACAAAATGAAAAAGTACATTGCGGCATTTCTCTGCATAGCCATGTGCCTGGCGCTGATGAGCGCCTGCGGCACTGAGACCAAGCCTGAAGAGAGCACCGAACCCATCACGAGCGAGCAGCCTTCCGAAGCCCCCGAGGACAGCGCGGAGCCCGAGAACCCCGAGGACAGCGCGGAGCCTGAGGAGCCCGAGGACAGCAGCGAGCCCGAAACTTCGAGCCCCCTGGCCGACGCCATAACCTCCGCCCGCGGCGACGAGGAGAATGAGGCCTACCCCGTCCAGAGCGACAAGGATGCCATTGAGAGCATGTATTACGACGTGCTCGGCTTCACCGCCGACGATGTTACTGAGCTGACCATGAGCGTCTCGCTCATAAACGTCAAGGCCTACGGCATCGTCATCGCCAAGCCCGCCGAGGGCTGCGAGGAGACCGTCAAGGCCGGGCTCCAGGGCTTTATCGACACCCAGTGCGCCAACTTCGAGACCTATCTGGCTGACCAGTACGAGATAGCGAAGAACGCCAAGCTTGAGACCCTGGATGACGGCACCATCATAATGGTCATGTGCGAGAACGCCGACGCGGTCTACGAGGCCATAGTCGCCGCCCTGGCCGCCTGACGCGGAGCGCCGCCCCTGTGGAGGGGCGGCGCTTTTTTCTGTCCTGCCCCCGCTGTTCAAGGCGGGCGGACTGTGGTATAATCGGCTAAAACGCCGGGAGGGGGTCAGGTAGTGCCAAGCAAAAAGCACAAGCTCGTGAGCGGGCCGGAGGAGCTGAAGCTCGCTCCTTTCATGCGGCTTCTGAAGGCCGTCCACAGCATGGGAGAGCCTGAGAGTTTCACACCGGAGGACCTCGAAAAGCAGCGCCGCTCCCAGGACGCGCTGGGCAACATGGCGGCCTCGATGTCCGGCCTCGTGTGGGAGCCCTTCACGCTCGCCGGCATGGACGCCGCCTGGATGCGGCTTTCCCGCGAACACAGGCGGCGCAGGGTCATCCTCTACTGCCACGGCGGCGGCTACACGAGCGGCGGCCTGGGCTTTTCCAAGGTCCTGGCCTCGAAGCTCACCCGGGCCACGGGAATGGACACCCTCGCCTTCGACTACCGCCTCGCGCCGGAGCACCCCTACCCCGCGGCGGTGGAGGATGCCCTGACCGCCTGGGGCCACCTTGAGAGCCTGGGCATAGCGCCGGGGGATATAGTTCTGGCGGGAGACTCCGCAGGCGGGAACCTGGCTCTGGTGCTCTGCCTGAAGCTGCGCGAGGCAGGCCGCGGCCTGCCGGGGGCGCTGCTGCTGATGTCGCCCTGGACGGATATGACCGCCTCTGGCGAAAGCCTGCGCGGGCGCGCGGGGATAGACCCCGTGCTCACGCCGGAATACATGTACGCCGTGCGCGAGGCCTACGCCGGGGGGCTGGACCCCTCAGACTGCCTGCTCTCGCCGCTCTTCGCGGACTTTGCGGGCTTCCCGCCGGCGCTCATCCAGGTGGGCACGCACGAGATACTCTATTCCGACGCCGAGCGCCTCGCGGAGCGGATGCTCGCGGCAGGCGCGGACTGCCGCCTGGAGGTCTGGGAGAATATGTGGCACGACTTCCAGATGTACCCCAGCAAGACAGCCTCCAACGCCATCCAGAATATGGCCCATTTCCTGCTGGAAGTGCTCTGACGGCGCGGCGCCTGCGCAGTATCGACAAAATACGCCCCATAAACAGGCGGGATTTTTGTATATGTTTTTTCGCCTGAAGGCGGCGAAAAAGCCTCTGATGATGCAAATTTGATGCAATCGTGTTATATTGTATTAGCCGGAGGTGAACGGCATGTACAGGATACTTGTCGTGGAGGACGAGAGACCTATCAGCGACCTCATCGAGATGAACCTCTCCGAGGCAGGCTACACCTGCGTCTGCGCCTATGACGGGCTGGAGGCGGCGAACCTGCTGGAGAAGGAGGGCTACGACCTCGTGCTCCTGGACATTATGCTGCCGAAGGTGAGCGGCTACGAGCTGCTCGACTTCATAAAGCCGCTGGGGATACCGGTCATATTCCTGACCGCTAAGGGTACTATGGCGGACAAGGTCAAGGGCCTGCGCCTGGGCGCGGACGACTACCTTGTGAAGCCTTTTGAGATAGTCGAGCTGCTGGCTAGGGTGGAGGCCGTGCTCCGCCGCGCCGGCAAGTCTGCAACGGAGATAAGCATCGAGGGCCTGACGATAGACACGCGCTCGCACACGGTCATGCGCGGCTCCCGCCAGATCCCGCTGACGGCCAAGGAATTCGAGCTGCTGCTGCTCTTCGTGCGCAACCGGAACATCGCACTCTTCCGCGAGACTATTTATGAGCGCGTCTGGGGCAGCGAGTACATGGGCGACTCCCGCACCGTGGACCTGCACGTCCAGCGCCTGCGCAAGAAGCTGCACTGGGACGACAAGATAAAGACCATCTACAAGGTGGGATACCGACTTGAGATCTAAGAGCGCCCGCGCCGCGTTTCCCCTGGGGCTTTTTCTGGCCTCCACCTGTGTCATGGCGGTCATCATCTGCCTCGGGGCCTGTATAGCGATAGGCCGCGGGGCCGGGCTGAGCTACCCGGCCTACGCTGTTTTCCTGCTGCTCGCCTCCCCGGCGGGCGGCGGGCTCGTTGCGTTTTTTTCGCTGCGGGCTCAGGGGCGCGCGGCGCGCGAAGCGGAGCGCCGCCGCCAGCAGGCGGAAGAGCTGGAGGGCGAGGTTAAGCTGCTTGAGGAGGCGGCGGAGCGGCGCGAGGAGTTCATCGCCAGCTTCGCGCACGAGCTCAAGACACCGCTCACCGCCATAATAGGCTATGCCGACATGCTCCGCTCCCGCGAGATGAGCCCGAAAAACAGGTTCACCGCCGCGGGCTATATCTTTTCCGAGGGCAAGCGGCTGGAGGCCCTCTCCCTCAAGCTCATGGAGATAATAGTCTCCGGCAAGCAGGGTATAGAGCGCCGCAAGTTCGACGCGCCGTATTTCATACGCGAGGTCGCGGCTGTAACCGTGCCGTCCCTGGCCTCAGACGGCATGACCCTGGACATGCGCTGGGAGCAGGGCGAGGTGGAGATAGAGCCGGACCTCTTCAAGACGCTCATGATAAACCTCATCGACAACGCCCGCAAGGCCTCGCGCAAGGGCCAGACGATAGAGCTCTTCGGCAAGCGCGAGGAGGATGGCTACGCCTTCTATGTCCGGGACCACGGCCGGGGCATGAAGAAAGAGGACCTCTCGCGTATAACGGAGCCATTCTATATGATAGACAAGAGCCGCTCCCGCGCGCAAAACGGAGCGGGCCTCGGCCTGGCCCTCTGCCAGCGCATAGCCGAGCTGCACGGCACCACCCTGGAGTATGAGAGCGAACCGGGCGAGGGCACCACCGTGCGCGTCTTCCTGAAGGGAGGCGGCGGGGAGTGAAAAAGCCGAAGCCCGGCCTGTATGCCGGCATCCTGACGCTGTTGGTCTTTGCCGTCTGCCTGACCGTACCCGCCCTCATGCTCCGCGGCCGGACGCAGGAGCCCGCTGCGCAGGAGGAGAGCCCGTCACCCACGGAGGTCCTCAGCCTCGCCGAGCGCGTGCAGCTCTATACACTGTACGACGAAGGTCAGCTCTCCCGCCGCGCCCTTGACGCCGAGGAGATAGACGGCGACATCCTCGTCGCCGCCATCCGCCGCGCCAACGCCGTGGAAAACGTCCTCGTGGCAGACCACGGCGCCCAGCGCAGCCTCAGCTCCACCGGTACGAACTTCTACACCGTTTCCGAGGGCGGCAAGACCATCCGCGTCCTGGAGTACTACCGCGAGTGGACGGGCGACTGGAGCAACTGGTTCTGGATAAAGCTGGATATCGACACGCTGGACGTCTTCTACTGCTACTACAGCGCCTCCTGCGAGCGGAACCTCGCCGACTACAACGCTGACGACTACTACAACGCCTCCGCGCTGCTCGGAAGCTTTGCCTCGGCGCTCGACTACGACGGATTTCAGAAGATCCCGGAGGGTATAGAGGACGACGTCCCCTTCGAGGTCCGGCTCACTAACAGCGCCGCGGGCGAGGAGCGCAGCTACGAGTGCCGCATGCATACCTACTCCGACTCCGCCTCCCTGCTCGTTGACCGCGAATTTACGCTCACAGGCTGAAAATATGCAAAAATGATGCGAAAATGATGCAATTCTGACGAAAATACGATACAACCGCCCTGTATGATATGCATACAGGGCGGTTTTTCCGCCCCGCGAAAGGAGCGGCTATGAAAAACATGCGAAAATTGTCCGGGGCGCTTCTGGCGCTGCTGCTCGTGCTGCTGCTGGGCATAGGGGCCATGGAGGCGGGCTCGTCAGGCGAGAGCGGGGACAAACCCCGGCAGACGGAGGGGGGCACGGAGCCCAGAATTGAACAGCCTTCGCCCGCCGGCGCGGACGACTGGCGCCTGACGCTGGTGAACACGGAAAATCCCCTGTCCCGGGATTATGAGCCCGATACCGCTGAGGCCGACAACGGCTATCTCTTCGATTTGCGTGCCGTGGAGTCCCTGCGTGCGCTGCTCCAGGCCGGACGCGAGGCGGGCCTGGACCTCGTCGTTACCTCCGGCTGGCGCAGCTGGGCCTATCAGGAGCAGCTCTTTGAGGACAAGGTGGGACGCGTCATGGCCAAGACCGGCCTCGGGCGCGCCGAGGCCGAGGAGCTTGCCGCAGCCGAGGTCGCCCGCCCCGGCACGAGCGAGCACCAGCTGGGCCTTGCGGTTGACATAATATCAAACGCCCATCCGGAGCTGGACGAGAGCTGGGCGCAGACGGAGGAGGCCGAGTGGCTCAAGGAAAACTGCGCAGACTACGGTTTCATCCTGCGCTACCCGCCGGACAAGTCCGGCATCACGGGCATAGTCTGGGAGCCCTGGCACTTCCGCTATGTGGGCGAGGAGGCCGCGCAGTACATGATGGAAAACGGCCTCTGCCTGGAGGAATATCTGGAGGAGCAGCAGTAAAAAAAGCCCCGCCGCCCGATTTGGGCGACGGGGTGGATTTTTGGGAATCCCTCAATTTTTCCTCCAGGTGGAGGGCAGGAAGAGGATGAGCATGGGGTAGATCTCCAGGCGGCCTACCAGCATATCGAAGGAGAGCAGCACTTTGGAAAAGTTGGAGAACATGCTGTAGTTCCCCATGGGGCCTACGAGGCTGAGGCCGGGGCCGACGTTGGAGATGCAGGCCGTGACCGCGGTGAAGTTTGTCTCAAGATCGTAGCCGTCGAGCGAGACGGCCAGGGTGGACAGGAAGGTTATGCCGATATAGAGTGCGAAGAACACCAGCGCGCAGCGGATGGTCGTCGTGTCTATGCTGTGGCCGTCGAGCCGGACGGAGACGGTGCGCCTGGGGTTGAGCAGCTTGCCGAGCTCCTGCTTGGCGGCGCTGGCAAGGATGTGTATGCGCGAGACCTTGATGCCGCCGCCCGTGCTGCCCGCAGAAGCGCCGATAAACATGAGCAGCACCAGCATCCCCTTGGAGAAGGCGGGCCAGTGGTTGAAGTCCGCCGTGGCGAAACCGGTGGTCGTCATGATGGAGGAGACCTGGAAGAAGGACAGGCGCAGGCTGTGCCAGAATCCGCCATAGTCGCCGTTTATGTCCAGCGCGATGGCGAGGGTGGCAAAGGCTGCGATGCCGAAATAGAGATGCAGCTCCGAGTTTTTGAGCGCCGGCCGGAACTTGCGCATGATGAGCAGGAAATAGATGCTGAAGTTGACGCCGAAGAGCAGCATGAATACGCCAGTGACGACGTCAATATACGCGCTGTTGTAGAAGCCTATGGAGGCTGCCTTGACGCTGAAGCCGCCGGTGGCGGCCGTGGCCATGGCGTGGTTCACGGAGTCGAAGAAGGGCATCCCGCCCAGGCAGAGCAGGAGGATGAGCATGACGGTGAGCGCGACGTAGATGAGGTAGGTGATGGCGGAGCTGTGCCGGATGCGCGGCACGAGCTTCCCGACCTGAGGCCCCGGCACCTCCGCGCGCATGATGTGCATGCTCCGCTCCTCGGAGAGGGGCAGCACGGCCATGATGAAGACGAGCACGCCCATGCCGCCTATCCAGTGGGAGAGGCTGCGCCAGAGCAGCACGCCGCAGCTGAGCTCCTCGACATTGGCGACAACGGAGGCGCCCGTCGTCGTGAAGCCGGAGACGATCTCAAAGAAGGCGTCGAAATAGTTCGGTATCTCGCCGGAGAAGACGAAGGGCAGCGCGCCCACAAGGCTCATGAGCAGCCAGGAGAGCGCGACGCTGACGAAGCCCTCGCGCGCGTAGATGTCGTGATGCCGGAGCTTGGGCAGCGTCAGCAGCCCGAAAAGGGCGGCCGCAATGAGCATCGTGCAGACAAAGGGCAGCACGCTTTCGCCGTAATAGAGCGCCGTAAGCGTCGGCAGCACCATGAGCGTGGCCTCGACCGCCATGACGCGGCCGAGTATTTTGGATATCATCCTGTAATTCATGGCCGTCGGCTACTCCTCAAATATATCGTCGAATTGCTGCATGCCGAACTTGGTCGTTACGGCTATAACGCTGTCGTGGAGCTTAACGCAGTCGTTGCCGCCGGGTATGATGCACTCGTTGCCCCGGATGATGGCGGCCAGCAGGGTGTCGCGCCGGATGCGAAGGCTCTTCAGCGGTATGCCGAGGTAGTCCGCGGGGCGCTTTATGGAGAATTCCAGCGCCTCGGCCTTGCCGTCTGCGATCTCGTGCAGGGACTCGATGCCGCTGGCATCTATGGAGTTCTGCATGGCACGGACGTAGGTGACGATGTTGTCCGCGGCGATGTTCTTGGGGGTGACGAAGCTGTCGAGCTTGTGGGAGTCCACCATGCGGCGGAAGCAGTCGTCGTTGACCTTGGTGATGACCTTGCCGGCGCCGGAGCGCGCGGCGAACATGGAGGTTATGATGTTGTTCTGGTCGCTGCCCGTGAGGGCGACGAAGGCGTCCGTGGTGCGGATGCCCTCCTCCTCAAGGACCTTGGGGTTTGTGCCGTCTCCGAGGAGTATCTCGGCGCGCGGGAGGAAGCCCTTGATTATCTCGCAGTGCTCCTCGCTGCGCTCGATGATGCGCACTCGGATGCCGGCGCCGAGCAGGGCCGAGCCGAGGTAGAGAGATATGCGTCCGCCGCCCAGTATCATTACGTCGCGGACACTGCGCTTGTAGGAGCCGACGGACTTGAAAAAAGCGCTCATCTCCGCGGAGGGGCCGACGACATGGAGCACGTCGCCCGCAGAGAGGACGAAGTCGCCCTTGGGGATGATGACGCGCCCGTCGTGCTCGACTGCGCAGATGAGAAGGTTGGAAGCATATTTGTCGCGCAGCTTGACTAGCCTGAGCCCGCACAGCGGGGACTCGGGCGCGAGGGTGAACTCCACCATTTCTGCCCGGCCCTTGGCGAAGGACTCGACCTTGGCTGCGGAGGGGAAGCGGAGTATGCGGGAGATCTCAGAGGCTGCGGCCTGTTCCGGGTTCAGCACGAGGGAGAGGCCGAGCTCGTCCTTGAGAAAGACCATTTGGCGGAAGTATTCCATCGTGCGCACCCGCGCGACGGTGTTGCTGACGCCCAGTTTCTTTCCCGTGAGGCAGCAGAGCATGTTGACGGAGTCGTCGCTTGTGACGGCGATGAGCAGGTCGGCTTCTCCGACTCCGGCCTCGGTAAGGACGGTATAGTCCGCGCCGTTGCCGTTGAGTACCATGGCGTCCACGCCGGTGGATATCTCCTCAAGGCAGTCTGTGTCGGTGTCGATAACGGTTATGTCGTGACCCTCTTCGGCGAGGCGCCTTGCTATCTCCTGGCCCATGCGCCCGGCTCCGATAAGAACGATCTTCATTGTCCCTTACGCTCCTGTTGCTTAGAAATTTTCGCGCGGCGTCGGCCGCGGCCCCGGTTCCTCGGCTGAGAGGACTTGGCGGCGTAGAAGCTCTGCATGCTCTCGTCCGCGCGGTAGGCGAGGCGGCCGGCGGAATAGCTGCCGTCGTCGGAGTGCTTGAATTTTATCCTCAGCAGCAGCTTGCCGTCCTGGGGGCACTCGGCGAGGCACATGTATCTCTGGTCGCCCTGGTTTATCCAGCGGGAGAATTGCATCTCGGCACCACAGATGGGGCAGGCCGGGGCGGCGAGGGAACAGTCGGCAAAGGCGTCGCCCTTGGAGGCGTAGCCGGAGAAGGCGCTGTGGGCGATGGGCTCGGGAGTGTCCGGGCGGGGCTTCTTCTCCTTGGGCGCGCCGCGGTGGGAGAGTATCTCCACGGCGTCGGCATACTGCTCCATGCCCGAGACCATGTCGAGCCGTGAGCAGACGAGGCCGGTGTTGTAGGCGTCGCCCAGCGCATCGTGGGCCACGCGGGTCTGCTCGATGCCGAAGTGCTCCATGGCGGTGGCGAGGGACTTCTGGTTTTTGTCACCGCCGGTCTGGAGGTTGTATATGAGCTGAAGGTTTACCCAGCCGGCTATCCAGTCCCAGTCGAGGTCGTGAATGATGATGTTCTGCTCCATGATGCCCTGGTCGTCATAGCCCCAGGTGAGGAAGGTGACCCCCTCGCCGCACCAGGCGCGGAACTGCTCAAGCGCCTCCGGGAAGGAGACGCCGTGGGAGAGCCGCTCCTTGTCGAAGCCGGTGAGCTTTTTTACTTTGTAGTGCATGCGCTTGAAGTATACGGGCTTGACGTCTATCTGAAATTCCTCGCCCGGGGTCATGTCCTCGTTGAGGCGAACGGCGCCTATCTGGATTATCTCACCCCGCAGGTGGATTGGCAGCCTGTTGAAAACGGAGGATTTGGAGCTCATCGCCTGATTCCACTCCAGATCCACCACTACATAATTCATCGGAATACCGTCCCCTTTTCCCTTAGCGCTGACGCTAAACACATTCCCAGTCATTATATCACAGGGTAAAATATATATCAATCAGGCATTTGGCCCGTGAAGCGCATAAAAATAGTATAAAGCCCAAATCCCCAAAGCGGCCGTCCGCCCCCACCCGGACGCTGGATTACTGCCGGCCCCACGTCGCCGCAGCCGCCCCGTAGGGGACGGCGTCCTCGACGTCCCGCCCTCACGGCCCACGCCGGCCTCACCACGTTCCTCAAACCCCCTCGTAGGGGCGGGGTTCTATCCCCGCCCGGCGTCGAATTACTGTGGGCGTCCGTAAATCGCAGGG
>CDZQ01030927.1_pt1 | contig 15555 bp, 19 predicted proteins | sample 554831 | NCBI WGS metagenome assembly CDZQ01 (sample SAMEA3182112, study PRJEB8094) | gut metagenome | biome: human; feature: gut; material: Stool; isolation source: human stools | place: Canada | collected 2013-05-06
GCCGTATACCCAGTCCGTGGACGTAAAGCCCATGTTGTCCCGTGCCTGCACCCTGGCCCGGAAGGTGGGGGCCCCCTTGGGGATGGTGTAGCTCTTGGTGACGGCGGTATCCAGCCCCACCTGGGTCCAGACCTGCCCGCCGTCCACCGACACCTCGTACTGGTAGCTGATGGTGCCGCCGTATGTATTGGGCCGGGCGGTTACGCGGATGTCGATGGGCTGGCCACCCTTAGGAGAAGATACATAATCCACTCCCGTGGGGTCGATGGTGTCCGTGCCCTGGTACTCATACCAATAGCTGCCGGACATCCCGTTTTGCGGATAAGCGGAACTTATCCCGCTTGATACAGGGCCGTTTAGGGTTTTACTGCTTGTGATGGACATATCCGCATAGGTTCCAGATGACGTAACGAACCATCCTGTAGTTGACATTCCATCATATTGTTGTTCCACGGTGATTGCACAATTAGTTACAGCTTGTTTTAACTGAGTATTTGTTCCAATAGGAATTGTAAGCGGCAGAGTTGGTGGAGATGAAAAATAACCACCGCTCATAAACATAAAATACTGTCCAGCACCTACTATTGTAGTTTGATAACCACTGGTTATAACACAACCTTCCGCCTTAAATTCAATACCAGTAACAGCAAATAGTACGTTAAAGATATCGTATAGCCCATAAAGTATTTGCGAGTTCATTGTAGCAGTTTGCTGTATAGCAGCAGCACTACCAACGTCATATCTATTCCACATATAGCGGGTGCTCATAGGCAAAACCTCCTTCAAGGAAAGGGTGATGAAAAATTGTCAACTAGATACGTCTGGGAAAAATGGAACAGGGACATTGGGATTAACCTGGGAACGCAATATGCGACAGGCTCTCGTATGTGGCAAGATCATACCGGGACTGGGCAAATGTTTATCACGCAAAACTATGATGCAAGTGGATTCTATAATTTCCAGCCTGCAGGAAGCTGTCCGGTCGGATGGTATTTTGTCTATGGCTGGAACGTGACCAGAGAAGCAATCGCCTATCTTGCGCAAGCAGAATGTACCCTTACCTGGGTGGAGTGGGCCGGAATGATGGAGTTATCCGGCATTTGCAGAATGGCGAACGTTGCGACAGTCAAAGGCGATACCCTTGAGGGCACAGTTTCGTCTCCGAATAATGCGGACTATCCACAAAACGGCCTGTCCGGTAACTACTGGTACGTCTACCAGGGCACGGACACCATCGACCCCACGGGAGTGGATTATGTATCTTCTCCTAAGGGTGGCCAGCCCATCGACATCCGCGTAACCGCCCGGCCCAATACATACGGCGGCACCATCAGCTACCAGTACGAGGTGTCGGTGGACGGCGGGCAGGTCTGGACCCAGGTGGGGCTGGATACCGCCGTCACCAAGAGCTACACCATCCCCAAGGGGGCCCCCACCTTCCGGGCCAGGGTGCAGGCACGGGACAACATGGGCTTTACGTCCACGGACTGGGTATACGGCCCCCAGGTGGATGTGATCAACAACTCCGCTCCCAGCGCCCCGCCCACCATCACGGTCCCGGTCAGCCCCATGGGCGGCAAGCAGACCACCGTCACCTGGGCGGCGGCCAGCGACGTGGACGGCAACCTGGCGGGCTATGAGCTGGAGCGGCAGCTGGACGGCGGGGATTGGACCAATCTCTACACCGGGGACGGACTGTCCTATGTGGACACCATCCCCAAGGGCACCCTGACGGCGGCCTACCGGGTGCGGGCCTATGACAGCGACGGGGACAAGTCCGGCTATACCACCAGCCCCACCCGGACGGTGGTGAACAACTCGCCCCCGGTGATCGCCTGCGACCTGTCCGGCGACCTGGGGACCAAGAGCGAGGGCTTCTCGGTGCCCTACACCGTCACCGACGAGGATGGGGACGAGGTGACCGTCACCGAGCAGGTGGGGGAGCTGGTCAAGCGCACCTATGCCGTCACGCTGGGCCAGGCGCAGAGCTTTGACGTGACGGACGGAGCGGACCGCTATTTCATGCGCATTCTCAACGGCCCGCAGACACTCAAGATTAAGGCCGTGGACAGCGCGGGGCTGTCCTCTGTCCTGGAGCTGACCTTTACTAAGGCCGTCCACGCCATGAGCGTGACCCTGGCCTCCCCCCTGGAGGTGGAGGACGCGATCTCGGTGGCCATCCTGTCCGTGCTGGGCAGCATCCCGGAGGACGCCAGCTACCAGGTGCTGGTGACCAATAACGCCAAGGATACGGAGCCAGTATGGCAGGATGCCACGGCTGACATTAAGGCAGGAAACAACATTGTCTTTGCCAACCAGACCCAGGCCAATGGCCCTGCCTTTAATTTTAAACTTACTGCCTCCCGTAGCGAGGGAGGGCAGGGCGGCTATGTGAAGCTACTGAAGGGAGCGTTTCAGTAATGGGTGTGAAATTTACACCAAAGGAACCGAAACCCAGCCCGGCGGCCCAGATCGCGGAGCTGGAACAGGAGCTGGCCGGCAAGGCCGGAAAGGATGAGGTGCAGGCCGTCTGGGACCAGATGGCCGCCGCATATAGCGAGGGGGTGCAGGACGCATGACGGAGAATCAGGAGCTGATCCTGGGGGTGATGCGCGCCCAGGGGAGAGCCGACGCGCTGGACCTGCGGGGGCGGGCGGCGGACTTAGACGGCACCGCCGTGATTGCGGAGGAAGAGAAGGCGCCGGAATTTGTGCCGGGAAAGGATTACTCCCAGTGGCCGGCAGGGGCTCCGGTGCGGGACGGGGAGCAGGTGTACAAGCTGCTCCAGCCCTATGACGGGGCCAGCTGGCCGGACCAGCGGCCGGGGGACCTGCCCGCCCTGTGGTCCATCTGCCACACCAAGGACCCGGCGAGAGCCAAGCCCTGGCAGGCTCCCAACGGACAGAGCGGCATGTATATGACGGATGAGTGCTGCACCGAGGACGGCCATGTGTGGCGGTCTACCATGGACAACAACGTATGGGCGCCCAGCGGATATCCTGCCGGCTGGGAGGACTTGGGGGAGGTGGGGGAGTAATGGATTGGACGACCTTGGCTGTGGCCGGGATGAGCCTGCTGGGCACCCTGGCGGGAACCTTCGGGGGCATCTTAGTGTCCAACAAGCTGACCACCTACCGCATTGAGCAGCTGGAAAAGAAGGTGGCCGCCCACAACAGCCTGGTGGAGCGGACCTATAAGCTGGAAGGCCGGATGCAGGAGGCAGAGCACGACATCCGGGATTTGAAGCAGCAGAAATAAAAAAGCCGCCCCACGAGGGGGCGGCGTGTCAAAGCAGTATCTCTTTTAGCCTGGAAAGATTGTCTTTGTTTGGGCTGACCTTGCCGGATTCCCAGCGGGAGACGAGAGCCTGGTCAACGCCCATCTGGTCGGCAAGCTGGGCCTGGGTCAGCTTTTTGGCCCGGCGGGCGGCGGAGATGTCAAAGGATTCTTCGGCCAGCGGGTTTTCGCCAAGTCCGGCATAATAGCCAAAATACCACTGGCCGCGTGTCTCAAGGGGCTGTACCTTTTCAGACCCGCCCTGCATTGGAGGCTCGATGTTTTTGATTTCGGAGAGGGCCTCGGCCAACTGCATATTGAGAGACTTAGTGACCAAGTTTTCTCTGTGAGCGGCAATAAGGATCTTAGCGTTAGCAGAATATGGCCTCGCAGCGGGGTCTACGATGCCGCGTTCTAGGTCTATAGACTTCTTTTCCCCGGCCCTTGACACCAGGCCGAACACCCACCCGAACACATAAGCTTCGCGGTTGGTCATTGGGACACCCCCTTAAAAAGAGACTTGTACAGTTCGTCGGTCTCGGCGCACTTCCTCTTGTACTCATCACTGGATTGGTATTCGCTAAACTTTTGGGTACGAACATCCTCAAGGTCATGCCACAGACGGGCGGCGGTCTCATCCATGCCCTCCATAGGCGGGTAGAGATAGCACATCACTTCGCGGATGGCATCGAGCTGGTCGAGGGTCATTTCTTCAAATCGCTCTTTCATTTTTCGTTCTCCTTTCTGCGATCAGGGATTCATGGCTTTCAGGATGCGCTCGCGCTCTGCGTCCATCTTCTTCCCTAGATCAAGATTGTATTTCATTCTTTTGCGGTTGTATTCGCGCTCTTCACCGTAAATAGCATTCTCCACGTCGGCGGGTAGGGCTACCAGGACCCGGTCCTTGCCCTTCCGGGCGATCAGGATGCACTGCTTGCCAGCCTCGTCCCACAGTTCCTTCAGCTCGGTTGGCTTGCCGTTGACGGTCATGGCATCGACCTGGCGAAACCACTTATTGCAATCGACCTCGACCTTAAATCCATCGGAGTTGATGGTGTCGCGGGTCACATGCTCCACAGTGATGGTGGCGGAGATTTTCGCGCCTCTAGCAGTAGTCCAAGCAAAAGTCTTTTCCATTTTGCTTACCTCCTAACCATTATTCCAGCCACATTGACCGCACACCGGCGATCTCGCCTGCTTCATGATTCAATTATAACATAAAATATGTATTTGTCAATACATAAAATGAAAATGAGGTGAAAAAAATGGACAACATCATCAAACGGCTGGCCACGCTGCTCAGCGTGAAAAGCCTGGTAACCCTAACCCTAACGGTAGTGTTTGCGATTATGGCCTGCACCGAGCGGATCAGCCAGGACTTCATGACCATCTACGCGGTGATCATCGCCTTTTACTTCGGCACCCAGAGCCAGAAGGTACAGGACGCATTGGACGGAGAGTGACGGCATGACTGCGGACAAAATCCTTGATATCGCAAGGGCAGAGCTGGGGGTAAAGGAGTCCCCCCGAGGCTCCAACAATGTCAAGTACAACACCTGGTACTATAAGCGGGAGGTGTCTGGGGCCTATCCCTGGTGCATGGTGTTTGTGCAGTGGGTGTTTGACCAGGCCGGGGCCTCGGAGCTGGTCCCCGCCCGCACTGCCTCCTGTGGCACACTGATGACCTACGCCCGCCGAAAGGACGAGTGGGTGACGGAGGGCTACCAGCCGGGAGATGTGGTCATTTACGACTTTCTCGGCGGCGCGGCCACCGACCATACCGGCATCGTGGAGAGTGCCACGGGCACCACCGTGACCGCCATCGAGGGCAACACATCAGTCAACGACGCCAGCAATGGCGGCGAGGTATGCCGCATGACCCGTAAGCTGGGCACGGTGAAAGGGGCCTGGCGGCCCCAGTATAAGGAGGACGAGGACGACATGACCAGATATCAAAAAGTGACCGACATCCCGGACAACTATGGCTGGCGGGGCGTTGTGGACGACCTGATGACCGCCGGGGTCATCAACGGCGACGGCAGCGACCCGGACGGCAACAACGATGTGATCGACTTGAGCCAGGACATGGTGCGGATGCTCATTTTTAATTACAACGCAGGTGTCTACGACCCCGCGCTGGAGGCGGCGGGCCTGAACCCCGGCAAATACAAATGAGGGTCCGGGCGTCTACCCTGGCGCTCATCGGGGCCTACATAGCCGCCTGCGCCGCCATCCTGTATGCGCTGCACCATGGCGGCATCCGGATGCTGTTTGCCTTGGTGGTTATGGTATCCGGCGGGTTCCTCGCCTGGGTGCTGTACTGGCTCCATGGGCGCGGGGCGCTGACCTTTTCCCATGTCATCGTTACATGGATAATCGTCAATGGCACCTGCGTGATGTGGGGCGTGCTCTACCTGGCAGCCACCGGCGCGGAGCAGATCGCGGAGACGCTGGGGCGGTATGTTGTGACAGAGTTGCTGGGGACGGTGGGATTCGCCCTGGCCAAGAACACCGTAGAGAACCTGAGCCAGCATAACAGCTGGCCGGACAAGCCCAAACCGAATGAATCTGTAAAAAGGGATCTGTGAGAAAAGCCCCTCTCGGTCATATACCGGGAGGGGCTTTCCTTACTGGAGCAGGCCAAGGTCGTCGTGCTCGTGCTCAGCCTGATAAGCCAACAACATGACGAAAAAAAAACCTTCCTCTGCCGTAATCCGGTCCCCGCGTAATGGGACCGAAGCCCAGAACGGGTCATCCTGGCGATCGTTGAAGTCGGCCTCGATGATTGCCCGCATATCATCTAAAGACAGGTCGGGAAAGTCCTTGGCCATATCCCTCAGCATCTCTTTGACACGCTCCCGCATAAAGTCCAGTTCTCCGTCTGATAGGGGCTTGGTTCTCGGGCACAGCATAGCGTACACCTCCATTTTATCTGATGGGGCGATTATAACACAGAACAGATGTAAATACCATGTTAAACACATGTAAACAGCATCTGTTTCTTTTGCGAAACATCGGATAAACTAAACAGCAAGGGGGGTGCTGCCATGGCCATCTGCGAGCTAAACGCCCAGATCGGGACACGTATCCGCACGGAGCGAGATAAAAAAGGCTGGTCCCGTGAAGTGTTCGCGGAGCGGCTTGGTATGTCAGTCTCTTTTGTGTACGATCTGGAGCACGGAAAATCCGGACCGAGCACCGAGACATTGATCGCCATTTCAAAGGTTCTGGACGTGACTACGGACACCCTGCTGTTTGGACCAGGCCATAAAGAGGACTACACCAATATCACCCGGCACCTGAAGGATCTTTCGGCGGATCAGTTGGATCAGATCGAAAAGATTGTGTGTGCGGTTGTTAACGCAATAAAGTAATTTCCGACAAGACAAAAAGATTTGTGCAACAACCCCCTCCCGGACACATACCGGGAGGGGGTTTGTTACTAACGGTTTATAATTGGTAATAGTGACAGATTATATATTTGCAAAAAAACGAGAAAAATATGGTGTGTTATGGGGGGAAAAGTTGTTAATCCCGCTTACTTATGGTTGCCTCTTTAACACAATCTTAAGGTAACCTTAAAAAAATTCCCCTTTTGTTCTAAAGAACCCTTCGCTATACTGAATACAGCTTACAAAGGAAAAGCATGATGCGGAGGAGGAGCGGTCATGGAGATCTTGATATTGACGGGAAAGTTTGGCATGGGCCACTGGTCGGCCGCCCTCTCTATCCAGGAACAGCTGGAGCGGGAAGGGCACCAGGCACAGGTGGTGGATTTCTTCGCCTATGCCCTGCCGGAGACGGCTCCGGCCCTTTACCGGGGCTTTAACCTTTTGGTGACCTATGGCGGCGGTATTTACAACCTATTCCACCGCATGAAGCGCAACGCAGAGGGGGAGGTCCCCCTAGCCAGCCAGTTTACCCGGCGTCTGGCCGGCCTGCTGGCCGTTACACGGCCCGACGTGGTGGTGTCCACCCATCCAGTGTGCTCCGGCGTGGTGGCCCGGTATAAGGCCGAGCGGACCAGCGCCCTGCCTCTGGTTACCTGCGTCACCGACATCACCAGCCATTCCGAGTGGATTCACCCTGGCACAGATCGCTATTTGGTGGCGGGAGAGGATGTCAAAACCGCCCTGGTGCGCAAAGGGGTGGATGCGGAGCGGGTGACGGTCACCGGGATCCCGGTGAGGGCGCAGTTCAGCTCCGAACTGCGCCGGATGGACGGTCCCCGCCAGCTGCTCATCATGGGCGGCGGCTTGGGCCTTATGCCGCGGAAGGATTCCTTTTATGAGGCGCTCAATGCCCTGCCCGGCGTTCATACCACCATTTTGACGGGGAAGAACCAGAAGCTCTATGACCGCCTGGCTGGGAAATACGAGAACATAGAGGTCGTAGCCTTTACCGACCGGGTTTACGAGTACATGGGCCGGGCTCACCTGATGCTGTCCAAGCCGGGGGGCATCACCACCTTTGAGGCCATCGCCGCCCAGCTGCCTATGCTGGCATGGGAGCCCTTTTTGGAACAGGAGCGGGAAAATGCCCGCTTCCTGGTGGCCCACGGCCTGGGCCGGGTGGTGCCCAAGGACGAGGAGGACTGCCTGGCGGCCATCCGCGCCTGTATCCATGACGACGTCCTGCTGGAGCGGATGAGCGCGGCTATGGGAGAGATGAACACGGCCCTGCGCCGTCAGGCCATCGGATTGGTGATCCGGCAGTTGGCCGGACAGGAGGTTTGCGCATGAGTATCAAGAAGAAGCGAAACCTGATTTGGGTGGCCGTAATGGGCGGCCTGCTGGCCTGGACGATTTATAACGTCCTCAGGGATCAGACGCCCGGCCAGCTTGCCCACGCCTTAGTCAGCGCGGATTGGCGTTTCCTGCTCATTGGCGTGGCGCTAATGGCGGCCTTTGTGGCTTTTGAGGCCCGTTCCAGCCACCTGATCCTCCGGGCGTTGGGCACGCCCCAGCCTTACCGCCGATGTTACCTCTATTCCAGCACCGGATTTTTCTTCAGCAATATTACCCCTTCCGCCACCGGCGGCCAGCCGGCCCAGATCTATTACATGAACCGGGACGGGGTGCCGGTGGCCCATGGGGCCATTGACATGCTGCTGGTCACCATCGGATACCACACCGCCATCATGATCTTCGGTGTGCTGTCCCTGGTTCTATGCCCCTATCTGCCCCGGATGCTGGGGGGAGAGGTGGGCTTCCTACTGGGGCTGGGCTTTTCCATCTTCTTCGCGCTCAATGTGGCCATGATCCTGTTCTTGTTCCTGCCCGGTCCCGCCCGGCGCATCTGCCGGTGGGCCATTGGAGTGGCTGTCCGGGCCAGACCCAGCCTGGACCGGGAGAAGTTGGAGAAAAAGCTGGAGGAGCAGCTGGACCAGTACGCCCAGGGGGCGCGGCTGATCCGCGCCACCCCCGGCCTGTTGCCCCAGGTGCTGCTGATGAGCATGGGCCAGCTGGCCTGCTCCTATGCGGTGCCCTATATTATCTATTTGGCGTTCCACCTGACCGGCAGTTCCTTCGTGGAGGTATTCGCCCTGCAGGTGCTGTGCAGCATTTCGGTGGGTTACCTGCCGCTGCCCGGGGCGGCCGGCGCAGCGGAGAACGTGTTCCTCCGGGGGTTCGCGGCGGTGTTCGGCGCGGGGCTGATCGCTCCGGCTATGATCCTCAGCCGGACGGTGAGCTGCTATCTGGTGCTCATCGTCACCGGCATTATCACCGCTCTGCTCCACTTCCGAGGACGGAAAAATGCGCCGGCGGATACCGCCCGGCAGTTGGAAAGCCAGGATCTGGCGGCTTAGACTTATAAAGATTGTATCAAAAGAGGCCATCCCGTCTAAGGGATGGCCTCTTGAGAAATTTCTAGGGGATAGGGCTGCAGCTATCCGCGCGTCAAAGGGCGGAGTGGAGGTACGCCTCCTGCTCTGGGGTGAGACGGTCGATGGACAGGCCCAAAGCAGCCAGCTTGGCCCAGCCGATGGCGTCATCAATCTCGGCGGGGATATCGTAGAGCTTCTTTTCCAAGTTGTCTCGATGCTTCACCAGCCACTCGGCGGCCAGGGCCTGGACGGCGAAGGACATATCCATGATCTCCGCCGGGTGGCCGTTGCCCGCGGCTAGGTTGACCAGCCGCCCGTCGGCGATGACGTTGAGCACCCGCCCGTCGGCCAGGCGGTAGCCCATGATGTTCTCCCGCTGCTGGAATTTTTCAGACGCGTGCCCCTCCAGCCAGGCCACGTCCACCTCCACGTTGAAGTGGCCGGCATTGCACAGGATGGCGTTGTCCTTCATCCGGGCGAAGTGGTCGCCGGTGATGACGTCCCGGCAGCCGGTGGAGGTGACGAACAGGTCGCCGATTTTGGCTGCATCCTCCATTTTCATTACCCGGAAGCCGTTCATGGTGGCGTCCAGGGCCTTGAAGGGGTCGATCTCCGTGACGATGACCTCCGCCCCCATCCCCTTGGCCCGCAGGGCGATGCCGGAGCCGCACCAGCCGTACCCGGCCACCACCACCGTTTTGCCCGCCACGATGAGGTTGGTGGTGTGCATGATACCGTCCCACACCGACTGTCCGGTGCCGTACTTGTTGTCGTAGTAGTGCTTGGCCTTGGCGTCGTTCACCGCCATCATGGGGAAAGGCATGGTACCCGCCTGCTCCCGGGCCCGGAGACGGAGGATGCCGGTAGTGGTCTCTTCACAGCCGCCGATGACGCAGTCGGCGTACTCTTTGCACCGCCCAGTGAGCAGCCCCACCAGGTCGCCGCCGTCGTCGATGACGATGTGGGGGTGGCACTTGAGCGTTTCGCATAAAAGGTCCTCGTATTGCTCCGGGGTGACACCGTGGAGGCCGAAGGTTTCCACGCCCCGCTGGGCCACGGCGGCGGCCACGTCGTCCTGGGTGGAGAGGGGGTTGCACCCGGTGAGGTACACCTTGGCTCCCCCCTCCTGGAGCACCAGGGCCAGGTTAGCGGTCTTGGCCTCCAGGTGGACGGAAACCGCCGCCCGCAGGCCGGAAAAGGGCTTTTCCCGGGCGAAACGCGCCTCGATTTGGGACAGGGCGGGCATGAACGAGCGCACCCAGTCGATTTTCCGCTGGCCGGAGGGGGCCAGAGACATATCCTTCACGATGCTCATAGGGGACCTCCTGAAGTAGTTTTTCGATATTCTATCACACAAAGAGGGGCAGGGCAAGAAGGTAGTGCTTACCGTTCCAGCAATTCCTCCAGGCTCTGGACGTACTGGGTGCTTACCGACTTCAGTTCATCCTGGCGGTTGGCGTAGAAGGGGTCGAACACCCCCACTGTGGTCATTCCGGCACGCCGGGCGGTGGCGCAGTTGGAGGGGCTGTCATCCAGCAGGACGCACTGCTCTGGGGGAACCCCCAGCAGCTGGCCCAGGCGGACAAAACAGGCTGGGTCGTGCTTTTCCAGGCCCAGCTCCTCAGCGTAGACCACATGGGAGAAATAGTGCGTCAGCGCAAACCGCTCCAGCACCATCCGGCACAGGGCGGGGCGGCAGGCGGTGAACAGGGCCATGGTCTGGTGATAGGCCCGGTACTGCTCCAGCAGCGCCCGGGCGCCGGGCTTGAGAGCCACTGTCTCCCGGTAGTGGACGGCAGCCAGGGCCTCCCACTCAGCCATGATGTCCGCCGGGCTGTCAGACAAGCGGTAGTACTCCTTAGTGTAGGCCGCCGCCACCGGGAAAATGGAGCGGGCCACCACCGCCTCGTACTCCGCCGTGGGCGCCAGACCACGCCGGGCGAGAAATTCCACGTCCACCTCCATCCACAGACCGTTGGAGTCGATGAGGGTGCCGTCCAGATCAAAAATGTACAAATTATCACATCCCTTGTAAGGTACCACCAGCATACCAGCAAACACGGCGGAGCACAAGCCTTGAATACATCGGCGCGCTGTGCTATAATAAAAGCACCAAAAGGGCCGCTTTTCAGCGGCCCTATGCCATATCTGGAGAAAAGGGGAGACGGAGATGCTAGAATGCAGGCCCATGACGGACCGAGAGCGGGAGGAATACCTCACCTGGCTGCGGAGCTGGCTGGCCCAGACCCGGGAGGAGCCGCCGGAGGAGATGGCAGACTTCTTCTCCCGCCGAGTGGACATCTATGAGGACAGACACCTGGGCCGCTGGGGGGAGGAGTACGCCCACATTGCCGATTGCTTTGACGAGAAATTAGAGCGGCTGCTGGACATCGGCTGCGGCACCGGGCTGGAATTGGCCTCTCTCTACCGCCGGTTCCCCGCCCTCCAGGTGACGGGCATCGACCTGTCAGAGACCATGCTGGGCCAGCTGCGGGCCTCCTATCCGGACCGGGACCTCCGGCTCATCCAGGCCGACTACACCGCCTGGGACCTGGGCGAGCGGGAGTATGACGGGGTGCTGTCCTTCGAGACCCTCCACCACCTGCTGCCGGAGGAAAAGGAGAAGCTCTATGTCAAGATGTTCCGAGCCCTGCGGCCTGGCGGCTGCTATGTGGAGTGCGACTACATGGCCTGCTGTCAGGAGGAGCAGGACCTATGTTGGAACCACTATCAGTATCGGCGGGCCAAATACGGAGTGCGACCCGGTCGGCTGGTCCACATCGACATTCCCCTGACACTGGACCGCCAGGTAGAGTTGCTGGACCGGGCGGGCTTTGTGAACATCCAAGTACTCCACCAGCGGGAGTGCACCGTGATCCTGAAGGCGTACCGGCCAGGATCCGCTTGTTTCATTTAGTCCGGCAAGTGATGGCTTTCCCGATTTCATTATGTGTTGATTGCAGCACAAAATGTGTGAAATAAGCAAGGAATCAAGGCTTTTAATATAGAACTGGAACAAATTCTGAAAGGAGTAAGGTATATACATTGTGGGCGGGAAGATACGATCAAACAAAAGCCTTGTGTCGATAGTGGAATATATAAACGTGGAGGAAGTATATGAGCAAAGGCTTAAAGTCTTTTTTGAAACTAGCGGTTGCTATGGTCTGCATTTTAATTGCGCTTTTGGGCGGTTTGGCACTGTATGTCACTTGCAGTCCGCGGCCGGTGGTCTGGCTGCTTAGAAATCAATTTGGCGATGAGGTTGAAATCCAAAATGTAGACAATTATGAAGAAATCAAAAATAATGTGACGATTTATAAAGACCTCGTTTACCCCTCTGCAGATGAAAGAAATACATACGACATCTACCTTCCGAAAAATGCAGATGAAGATTTGCCGACGATTGTATGGGTACACGGGGGAGCGTTTGTCGCCGGCACGAAAGACGGCATTGAAAATTACGCCGTCATGCTGGCGAACGAGGGGTATGCGGTTGTTGGTATGGACTACCAATGGGCACCGGAAATCCAATATCCCGGACAGGTTCGCCAGGTGGAAGAATGTCTGGTTGCCTTGGAAAGTGTTAAAAGTACATATCATTTGGATTTGAACAAAATCATTTTAATTGGCGACAGTGCAGGAGCTCATATTGCGGCGCAGGCGGTATTGCTTGCCACAAATCCGGGATATGAGCAGGCAATCGGGGTTTTCTCCGCAATCACGGCGGAGCAGCTATCGGGAGCGGTGCTGTACTGCGGCCCGTATGATGTTTCAAAAATGCTGAACACCGGCAACAAGACCATTGACTTTTTTGCCTCACGGATCGGTTGGGCTTTGCTTGGAGAGAAGCATTGGCAAGATGGAGAAATGATAAAGACCACGACCATCAAAGACTACACAACCGCTCAGTTCCCGCCGGTATTTATCACCGATGGAAACAGTGGATCCTTTGAATCGCAGGGCAAGGAGCTTGCAGACGATTTGCGGAATGAAGGCAGAGATGTTACCTCTCTTTTCTTTGATAAAAATGAGTATGGAGAAGTAGGGCACGAGTATCAATTTAGTATCGGAGATGGCGGCGCAGGCTCCCTGTGTTATCAACAAACGATTTTATTTTTGGACAGGATTCTCTCTGACAACGGCAATAACGAGAGTAGATAATTCCCGCAAAAATCCGTACTAAAAGTGTAGTTTTATCGGGTGGTTGCAGTCTGTGAGTATACCCCGTTTATTACCTTGAGGAGAGAAGGCCATCTATTATTATATATATAAAATCAGACCCAAAGGGAAAAGCGAGGGCCAGGGTGACGTATTGCATTGTGGCTGATTTTCTGTTATGATAAAACGTATCTTGTGACCGTGCCCCAAGGAGGGGGCACGGTCACAAATGTGATGAGAATGATCCGGAGTTGAGCATAGCATGAGCGAAGCCCTGTTGAAAAAAGCGGCTAGGCCGCTGATCGTGGCGGCCACCCTCATCTGGGGGTCCACCTTTTTTATCATGAAGGATACCCTGGACGACGTGGACCTGATGTTCCTGCTGGCCTTCCGGTTCACCTTTGCGGCAGTCCTGTTGGCGCTGGTGTTCTGGCGGCGGTGGAAGGGGATTGATCCCTCCTACTGGTGGCGGGGCGGCCTCATGGGGGTGTTCCTCTTTGCCGCCTACGCGGTGCAGAATTACGGCCTGATGGATACTACGCCGGGGAAAAATGCTTTTTTTACTGCGGTATACTGCGTCATCGTGCCTTTTCTCTACTGGGCGGTGGACCGGGCGAGGCCGGACCGCTTCAATGTGTTGGCCGCGGCGCTGTGCGTGGCGGGCATCGGCTTTGTGTCCTGGGACGGAGGGCTGGCCTTTACCATGGGGGATGCGCTGACGCTGTGCGGCGGCTTTCTCTTTGCCTGCCACATTGTGGCGGTGTCCAAGTTCTCCCAGGGCCGGGATATCTTCATCCTCACGGCGATCCAGTTCGCCTCCACCGCCTTGTGTTGCTGGGTGGGGACCCTGTTCACCGAGGGGATTCCCAGCGGAGAGCTGCCTGCCCGGGCCTGGTGGGTCCTGCTGTACCTGGCGGTGGCGGGCACTACGCTGGCCCTGTTGTTCCAGAACGTGGGGCAGAAGTACACCGACCCCTCCTCGGCGGCGGTTCTGCTGGCGCTGGAGGCTCCCTTCGGGGTGGCGTTCTCCGTACTTTTCGCCGAGGAAGCCCCCACTCCCTTCATGTACCTCGGCTTTGCCCTTATTTTCGTGGCGGTGGTGTGCTCGGAGACAAAGTTTGACTTCCTGCGGCGGGTCCGCACCCCAGCGGAGAGCTGAACGGAACAGGCGGCGTGATGTCCATGTACAAGAAAAGCGGCCCGGGCAGTCTTGCCAGGGCCGCTTCTTTCGCCACGATTGTCCGCCCTGCCCTGGGACGGGCGGAAGCTTCTTATTCCGCCAGCTTCCGCCGGAGCAAAGCGTTCACCACCCTGGGGTCGGCCTTACCCTTCAGCTCCCGCATCACCTGGCCAACCAGGAAGCCAAAAGCCTTCTCCCTGCCTCCCTTGTAGTCCGCTGCCGATTGGGGATTGGCGGCCAAGACCCGGGCGACCACTTCGGCCACCAGACCTTCGTCGCCAATTTGCTCCAGCCCGTGGGCCTTCACGTACTGCTCCACGTCGCTGTCATCGTCAAACACCGCTTCAAATACCTTCACCGCGGTGTTGCGGTTGAGCCTGCCCTCTCCCACCAGGGCGATGAGCCGGGCCAGGGTAGGGGCGGTTAGCTTCATCTCCTGGGGCTCCAGCCCCCGGGCAGACAGGGCGCCCAGCACCTGGCCCATAATCCAGTTGGCCCCCTGTTTGGGGGGCGTCCCCAACTCCACCAGCGCTTCAAAAAAGCGGGCCAGAGCCTTGTCCGAGGTAATCATATGGCAGTCGTAGGGGGGCAGGCCGTAGTCCGCCTGATACCGCGCCCGCTTGGCGTCGGCCAGTTCGGGCTGCTGGGTACGCAGATGCTCCAGATATTCCTCGCTCAGCTGGATGGGGGGGATATCCGGTTCGGGGAAGTAGCGGTAGTCCTGGGCATCCTCCTTGGAGCGCATGGCATAGGTGGCGTCCTTGTTCTCGTCCCAGCGCCGGGTCTCCTGCACCACCGGCCGGCCCTGCTCCAGCAGCTCGATCTGCCGCTGGGCTTCGTACTCGATGGCCCGAGCAATGGCCTTGAAGGAGTTGAGGTTTTTCATCTCCGTGCGGGTGCCCAGTCCGCGGCTGCCCGCAGGGCGGATGGACAGGTTCACGTCGCACCGCAGAGAGCCTTCCTGCATCTTGCAGTCGGACACCCCCAGGTATTGCAGCGTCTCCTTGAGCTGTTCCAGATAGGCGATCACCTGGTCGGCGGTGCGGAAGTCCGGCTCCGTGACAATCTCGATGAGGGGCACGCCGCAGCGGTTGTAGTCCGCCCGGGTCTGGTC
>CDZQ01056328.1_pt1 | contig 15396 bp, 13 predicted proteins | sample 554831 | NCBI WGS metagenome assembly CDZQ01 (sample SAMEA3182112, study PRJEB8094) | gut metagenome | biome: human; feature: gut; material: Stool; isolation source: human stools | place: Canada | collected 2013-05-06
AAAACAAGAAGCAAAATATATATATCTGTGTGATTTTTATCGCATGTATAAATAATTTATTAGCATGCCAATTATTTGGGTTAAAGTTGACTCCGGTATCGTGACCAACGTAGCCGTATTATTGCTGGCATATATCTTGCTGGCAAGTAATCTTGCCATAGGAATTTTCAAAAAAAATTTGGCGCGTTTCCTGTCTTGAGTCTTATCACGAAAGGTCTGATTATGCGAAAATGTACTTCTTCTCTAACTCTTACAGCAGTGGCTTTAACTATGATGATGGCAGCAGGCTCCGTTTCAGCGGAAAAATCTCCCGGGAAATATTGCGACACACCTTCACGTTGTATCAATCCCATCACTAAATACGGCGCAGTCACTTCTCCGAATTATCTGGCTTCAGTGGCGGGTCTGGAAGTACTTCAAAATGGCGGTAACGCAGTCGATGCAGCGATTGCCATTGCATCCACGATGAATGTCGTTTACCCGCAGATGACTACGCTGGGCGGTGACAATTTCTGGTTGATCTATAACGCCAAAACCAAAGAAGTGAAAGCTTTGAATGCCAGTGGCCGTTCCGGTGAAAAAGCGACCATTGAATTCTACAAGAGCAAAGGTTACGACAAAATTCCGTCAAGAGGCTATCTGGCCGCGAATACGGTTCCGGGTACAGTATCCGGCTGGGATGCTGCTCACAAGTATTCCAGTGCCAATATGAGCAACAAGGGCTTGCCGTGGAACAAATTGTTCAACAGCGCAATTATGTATGCACAGGACGGTTTTCCGGTCACTTCTTCCCTTCATCGCTGGCAGGAAATCAATATCGATCCAAAGGATTCCGAATTCCGGAACATGCAACGTTTTGACGGCTTCAGACAGACTTACCTGAAACCGGACGGTTCGGCTTATCAAGTCGGCGAGGTCATGAAACTGCCTGAATTGGCCAATACATACAAATTGATTGCCAAAGACGGAGCCGAAGTTTTTTACCGTGGGTCCATTGCCAGAAAAATAGTGGCGGATTTGCAGAAACATGGCGGCGTTCTTACGTTAAAGGATTTTGCTGATCACAAGGCGGACTGGGTCAAACCCCTGACAGTCGATTATCGCGGATATACGGCCTATAACCTGCCACCGAATACACAGGGTATGGCATCGCTTGAAATTCTCAATATCCTGAACAATATCGATGTCAAAAAACTTGGCGAAGGAACGGCAGATTATTATCACGTGCTGGTTGAAGCGACGAAAGAAGCCTTCGTTGACCGTGACAAATATCTGACCGATCCGGATTTCAACAAGATTCCGCTTGATTATCTGCTCTCCAGGCAGCATGGCAAGGAACAGGCTGCCCGCATCAAGATGGATGTCGCTGCCAATAACCTGAAACCACTCGATCCGAAAGGCGATACGGTCTGGATCGGCGTTGTTGACAAGGATGGCAATGCCGTTTCGCTGATCCAGAGTATTTATCACGATTTCGGTTCCGGTATCGTTCCTGCAGGAACTGGTGTCCTTCTCCAGAACCGCGGCAGTTTCTTCTCGCTGGATGACACTCACATCAACCGTCTGGAACCAAGAAAACGTACTTTCCACACGCTTAACGCAGCCATGCTGTTGAAAGACAAGAAACCGTTCCTGGTCTACGGCACGATGGGCGGCGAAGGTCAGCCACAGACCCAGGCTGCGATTGCAACCCGTATTGTCGACTTCGGTATGTTCCCTCAGGACGCTGTGGCCGCTCCACGCTGGCTCAATGGCAGAACATGGGGCGCTGCATCGAACGACCTCAAGATGGAAGGCCGTATTCCCCAATCCGTTCTGGACGAGCTCAGAAAACGGGGGCAACCGGTTGTGAAACTGGATGATTTCACCGACAGCATGGGCCATGCAGGCGCAATCATGATCGATCCGAAAACCAATTTGCGATACAGTGCAACTGATCCTCGCGGTGATGGATTGGCAGTCGGATATTGATAGGCAGAAAATAATCGATACACTTTTCTGACTATCTACCAGGAGAAAAAAGAACGGCATACTGACGTCATGGAAGTATGCCGTTTTTTCAGAATCCCTGGCAACAGGTTTATCAAGGGAATTTTCAGTGGCAAAGATTGAGTTTCAGTCCGTTGCACGAGTTTGTTCCGGACGTGATTGTTTTGCCTGGGCTGATTCCCCGATATGGAGAAAAGCTATGAAAAAAAGCATCATTTCTTTTGCAGTTCTGGGCGTTCTTGCAGGAATCGCTCATGCGCAAACGAACGTCAAAATCTACGGTATTGTGGATACCGGTTTCATCAAACAGACTGATGCAGACTGGAAAATGGGGGAAAATACCAATAACCGTATCGGTTTTACCGGAACGGAAGATCTGGGAAACGGTTTTGCGGCCACTTTTCAGCTTGAAAGGCGTTTTAATCTTAATGACGGGACTTCTGCAACTGCACTGGATTGGGAAGGTGCCTCCAACGTCGGCCTGGCAAGCGACAAATGGGGAAAAGTCCGTCTGGGACGGATGAATGAAATTTCCAATGAATATATCCAGTCCCTTGACCCGTTCTTCCAGAACGGTGTCGGTTCCATGATCTGGAGCACACAGCGTGCTATCCGTATCAGCAATACGATCCGATACGACAGTCCCGGCATGAAAGGGGTCAATGTATCCCTGCGCTATTCTCTGAGCACCAAAACGGATACCGGTACCGATAATGACGGTTATGGTGTTGGGGTTAAGTATGATGTTGCCCCGGTGCTTTTGCAGGCCAGCTGGGCGCGGCAGGCCGATTCCGATAATTCCTATATCTGGAATCTTGGCGCTTCCTACAAATTCGGGCCGGCGCTGGTCTCCGTTGCGTATGAAAAAACGGATAATAAAGGCTGGCTGCTGGGAAATGCCTTGAAGACGGCGGGTAAACAGGATACGGCTTTTGTCGCACTTAAATGGAATGTCGGGCCGGGAACAGTTCTTGGGTTGGTTGAATACAGCAAACTGAAAAACAATACCTATGTCGGCAATGACGACAATGCCGTCATGAAGTATGCATTGGGTTATGACTACAAATTGTCCAAAACTGTCAGCCTGTACGGCAACATTTCCTATACGGACTATGACAGTTATCAGTTGTCGCAAACCCTGAGAGGCGCGTACCCGGATTATGCAAAATCCTCAATGGCTTATGCGGTTGGCATGACATATCGGTTCTAGCTGAAATACTCCTTGTTTCAGAGGATGTTTTGCCAGATATCACTGGAAATTCATTGCCCACTTTCTTCCCTTTAAACGGCGCATCGAGAAATGCGCCGTTTTTTCTTGTGTTGATTTTTTACGGTTTGTACAAATAAATCATGGCGTTTCACTGAGTATCTTTTAATGCGGGTATGAATCGGTGATTTGTTGTCACATCGGGCAAAGACAGTATCATCAGGCAGCGAATACAACAGAGCGACAATGAACGGCATCTATGAGGTATATGATCTTTTGGCGTAATATAATGACAGACTGGAATACGGTATGGAAAATCAGGCTGATCTGGAAAGTATGGCGATCTTTTCATGAAAATTCTGGAAAAAGACATAAAAAACCGGTTGTGAAACAACCGGTTTTTTTATTGTGGGGAAAGTTATTTTTTTGCTGCCGGAGCCTGAGATGTCAGTCGTGTCAGCCCACCCATATAGGGTTGCAGGGCAGTCGGGATGGTGACACTGCCGTCAGCCTGCTGGAAATTTTCCAGTAGAGCAACCAGTGTTCTGCCCACTGCCAGACCGGAACCGTTCAGGGTATGGACCAGTTCCGGACGACCTTTGTCGTTCCTGAAACGGGCCTGCATACGGCGTGCCTGAAAGGCTTCGCAGTTGGAGACGGATGAAATTTCGCGGTAGGTATTCTGCGCCGGCAGCCAGACTTCCAGATCGTAAGTCTTGGCGGCGGAGAAACCCATGTCGCCGGTTGACAGGGATACGACCCGGTAAGGCAATCCCAGTTTTTCCAGTACGCGACCGGCGTTTTTGACCATCTCTTCGAGAGCTTCATACGATTTTTCCGGATGCACGATCTGAACCATTTCCACCTTGTCGAACTGGTGTTGGCGGATCATGCCGCGGGTATCCCGCCCGTAGCTGCCCGCTTCGGAACGGAAACACGGCGTATGGGCGGTCAGTTTGACCGGAAGCTGGTCGGCGGAAAGGATTTCGCCACGAACGGTATTGGTCAGTGTGACTTCGGCAGTCGGGATAAGATACAGGTTTTCCCCTTCACCCTCTTGTCCGCCTTTTTTGACGGCAAACAGGTCTTCGGCGAATTTTGGCAACTGGCCTGTGCCATAAAGACTGTCGGCATTGGCCATGTATGGCGTATAACATTCGGTGTAACCATGTTCAGTCGTTTGCAGATCCAGCATGAACTGGGCAAGCGCCCGGTGCAAACGGGCCATGTTGCCACGCATGAGGCAGAAACGGGCGCCTGTCAGTCTGGTGGCCGTCTCGAAGTCCAGTCCGAGAGGAATGCCGACATCGACATGATCCTTGACTTCAAAATCGAATTCCCGGGGCGTCCCGACGCGACGTACTTCGACATTGGCCGATTCGTCCTGACCGACAGGAACGGACTCATGCGGGACATTGGGAATGGAAAGCATGAATTCGGAGAGTTTTGCCTGCAATTCGGCAAGAGCGACTTCATTTGCCTTGAGCTGGTCGCCAATGCCACTGACTTCTGCCATAACTGCGGAAGCATCTTCCTTTTTACTTTTCAAAATGCCGATCTGTTTGGAGAGGGAATTGCGGCGCGCCTGCATTTCTTCGGTTTGTGTCTGAAGCTGGCGACGTTCCGATTCGAGTGCGTTGAATGCATTGACGTCAAGCTCGAATTTGCGTGTTCTGAGTCTTGCTGCAACAGCATCGATGTCCTTCCGAAGGAGCTGAATATCGATCATGGTAGGAAACATTAGTAACGAAAAATACATTGTAACAACTTGTGAGTTGTTTGGAAAAATAAATAGCTGAACGAAATGCCCGGATGATACGTTTATCGTTTGTTAACGGCCTGAAAAAGCCGGTTTTTGGAAAGCTGAAAAAAATTGCGTTTTTTGATACGTCCGACGCCATAGAACATTTACTTGCGATCATTATCTTGCAATAATTAATGCCCCTTAATGGGGAAGGCATGGGGTGGCGCTCACATTAGCTGTGCGTGATTGTCCAGAACCGTGCATTGTTTTGATATTTTTTTATTTAGATTGGATGTTTCAATGAAACAAACTCTTGAAGCGTTTTTGGAGGGTGTAAGGCATCGTGACCCTCATCAGCCTGAATTTCATCAGGCAGTCACAGAAGTAATGGAAAGTCTGTGGCCGTTCATTGAACAGAATCCGAAATATGCGGACAAAAAACTGCTTGAACGTCTGGTTGAACCGGAACGTATCATTCAGTTCCGTGTATCTTGGGTCGACGACAACGGCGAAGTGCAAGTCAATCGCGGTTATCGTATTCAGCACAGTTCCATGATCGGACCATACAAGGGTGGTTTGCGTTTCCATCCATCCGTCAATCTGTCCATCCTGAAGTTTCTGGCATTCGAACAGACATTCAAAAATGCACTGACGACATTGCCAATGGGGGCAGGCAAAGGCGGTTCGGATTTTGATCCGAAGGGCAAGAGCGACAACGAAATCATGCGTTTCTGCCAGGCTTTCATTTCCGAACTGTACAGACATATCGGTTCCGATACGGATGTCCCTGCCGGTGATATCGGTGTAGGTGGCCGTGAAGTCGGTTACATGGTAGGCATGTACAAGAAAATCGCGAATCGTACCGATTGTGTTTTCACCGGTAAAGGCCTGTCTTTCGGCGGTTCGCTGATCCGTCCTGAAGCTACCGGTTACGGTACCGTTTATTTTGTGGAAGAAATGCTGAAAACGGTCGGCAAGGATCTGAAAGGAATGCGTGTTTCCGTTTCGGGTTCCGGTAATGTTGCCCAGTATGCAGTTGAAAAAGCCATGGAATTGGGTGCCAAGGTCGTTACGGTTTCCGATTCGGGCGGTACCGTTGTCGATGAAGCTGGCTTCACTCCTGAAAAACTGGCGAAACTCATGGAAATCAAGAATGTACGCTATGGCCGCTGCAGCGAATATGCTGAAGAAGTCGGCGCGGAATTCATTCCGGATGCCAGACCGTGGAACGTCAAGGTTGATGTTGCCTTGCCTTGTGCAACGCAAAATGAACTGGACGGTGACGATGCCAGAACACTGATTAAAAACGGTGTCATCTGCGTTGCGGAAGGTGCGAACATGCCTTCAACGATCGAGGCTGCCAAACTGTTTGAAGAAGCACGTGTCCTGTACGCTCCGGGTAAGGCAAGCAATGCAGGCGGTGTGGCAACTTCCGGTCTGGAAATGTCTCAAAACGCACTGCGTCTGTCGTGGTCACGCGAGGAAGTAGATCGGCATTTGAACGAAATTATGAAGAATATTCACAATGCATGTGTCAAATACGGTAAACGTGCTGACGGATCGGTCAGCTACATCAGCGGCGCCAACATCGCCGGTTTCGTCAAGGTTGCGGATGCAATGCTTGGACAGGGTGTCATTTAATCCAAATTCACCTGAACAAGGGGACCCGGGACAAAAAGGATCCGGGTCCTTTTTTTATGGGTGCAAACCGGACAATTGACCGGCCTGAACAGATTTACCCCTCTCAATCGGTTTCCGGTTTGACATCCGAAAGATCAGTGACGACAGCGTAGAAAAGAGGATAGCGGTTTTCATACAGCTCATCTGCAAACCAGCCCTTTACGCGAACAGGAATGCCTTGACCGTCAGGATGATGCAAAAGCCGGATGAAAAGGGTGAATTCCGTTTTTTCCGGCATCGCGCGAATGATCGTCTGTTGAACTTTTTCCCTGTCGTCAGGATGGATGAGGGACCATCCGCTGAAATGCAAGGTCGACAACATCTTTTCAGGCGTACCAGTCAGTTCGGCGAACTTGTCGTTGAAATAGAGAAGACTCAGATTATCGATACAGGCCAGTTTGGCAATGCCGTCGGTTGCATTATGCAAGATGGCTTCCATATCACGCTGATCGATTCGTGAAGAATCGGTTTCCGATACTTCTTCACCAAATATGGTGAAACGACCACGCCCATGTGTTTTCGAAAAGTAAAGCGCCTGATCGGCTTTTTCAAAGAGTTCCCGGTATGACGCTCCCTGTTCGGGGAAAAGGGCTGCCCCGATACTGGCCGTCAGATGGAATTTCTGGTTTTTCCCGAATTCTTTTCTGGCAAATTTCGCACAGATCCGGTCCAGCTTTTCCCGAATGTTGTCAGGCTGCACGATATTTTTCATCAGTACGGCAAATTCATCCCCGCCGATTCTTCCGACAATATCGTCATTGCGGAACTGCGATTTCAGTTCGGCAGTGAATTCGGAAATGATCTCGTCACCGAAGGGATGTCCATACTGGTCATTGATCGTCTTGAAACGGTCGATATCAAATATGAGATAAGCGTGTCTTCTGTCGGTATCCTTGCTGTTTTCAAGGTATTCGGAAATCAGTTGTTCCGTTGCACGCTTGTTGTAAAGGCCGGTCATCGAATCTTTGAGCGTTTCTTCCAGCAATCCAAGCTCGTGTCTTTTCTCTGTATCGATATTCTTGCGATAAGTGATCATCCGGACGGATTGATCGGAATGCCAGAAGAAAATCTGGGCATTGATTCGCATCCAGTGATAATTGATACCGTCATCGGAACACAAAAAGTCATAGCTCAGGTTGTGTATGCCCTTTTCAAAAGCGTCAAGGACATGAGCAGAATGGAACGTGTCCAGATAACCTGCAACGTATTCTTCCTTGATTTTCTGGCTGAAAGCTTCAAGCGCCTGATCGTAAGAACCGTCTGCGCCGATACCGAGACTTTCAAAGTAACGCCGTGTCGTTTCTCCTCCTGCCCGGTTGCGGGAGATGTCCATTTCATAAATATTTTCGTAAAGTTGTTCGGTGGCGCTGTGCAGCAGGTGATGATATTCCGTTTCCTGGGAAACGGTCAGTTTGACGATCTGGGCATTGTATTTCCTGATCAGGCTGGTAATGGCAAACAACACAAGAGCGATCACGCCGAGAATGATGAAAAAGCCCCAGGCAATCTGTTCACGGAATTTGTCACGGATGACGGATACATCGTTTTCAACGACAAGATGCCATTTCAGTTCGGGAATGTATTGGGTGACGATGTAAGCATCGCGGCCGTCGTGGGAATACCAGAATGTCTGTGGTTTTTCGGTTGCTTCAAGGATGTGTTCCTTAAAGTTTGACAGAGCGTTACCGGTAAAGAAATTGACACGTTCGTGGCCGTTTTTGACGGAAGAGACTTCAATCAATCCTTTATCGTTGATCAGGGTCGCATCGACATTGAATTGTTCATCATAGTTTTGCAAAAGCTTTTGAAGGGAATCGATTTTGAAACCGACACCGACAATGCCAAGAATGAACCCGTTGGCATCCCGGATTTTGCAATTGACGAAAACGGTAATGCTGTTGTCTGTCGCTTCGTCATTATCGATATTGAGCGAATATTCTTCATCGTTTCTGAGAAAATTGTAATACCAGACATTTTCGGGATGGCCCTCATAAAGCGTCCGGTTAAGCCCGCTGAAATGATAGTAATGACGTGTCTTGGTCGAAACGAGAAAAACGGAATCGTAATTGTATTTCTTGCGATATGCATCCAGATACGCCTGCATCTTGGTAATGTAGGCCCGGTTGGAGGGCTGTTTTATTTCCTCGGTCAGGAAGCTTTTCAACAGGTGATCGTTGGCCATCGTCAGCGAGACGCTGACGGGGCGGGAAAAAATCGATTCTATTTGGGAGTTGATGCCTTCCGTCGCCAGTGTCGATACATGTTCGACATCCTTTTCGAAGACGCCAATATTGGACCGGTAGCTGACAATGGCGGTAACGAAAAAGCCAATCAGAATAATCGTACAGACCAGGATATTGGTTTTTAAAAGCGAATTTTTTCTCACAATGAATCCAGCCGTTTATAGACGAAATCTTGTATCTCACAAATTTATTTAGCGATATTGTATATCCTGATACAGGATTAATGCCTTCCGGAAACATTTTTTATTTGTTTTATCAGGATCAATTCAGAAAGGAGCTGGACATCGCGCGGTCATATTGGCAATATCATGACGAACACCAGGTTTTTCCTGAAATTGTTATCGACAACCCTATATGAACCGGAACGATCCTGCCGACTTTCTGCCGACTCTGATATCGAAGCATGTCGAACTTCAGCCGCTGCAACGGGAACATACTGTGCCATTACTCCATGCCGCTGAAGACGGCCAGTTGTGGAATAATAAATGGACGTTTGTCCCTGATGCCACAACCATCGCTTCCTATATCGAAACGGCGCTTGACGGACGACAGGCACAAACCATGATGCCATTCGCGATTACAAGACGCGATACGGGAAAAGTTGTCGGGACCACCCGTTTGTGGAAAATCGATCGATCCAACCGAACGCTCGAAATCGGGAATACCTGGCTGGGACAGTCCGCACAGCGGACACACGTCAATACGGAAACGAAATTTCTGCTTCTGTCTCACGCTTTTGAAGTGATGGACATGGTTCGTGTCCAGTTCATGACCGACGAACTCAACGAAAAATCGAGGGCGGCTATTCTCCGCATCGGAGCGCAGGAAGAAGGGATCATCCGGCACGAACGGATCATGTGCGATGGCCGGAAACGCAATAGCGTTTTTTTCAGCATCATCGATTCCGAGTGGGCGGACGTAAAGGCACGGTTACTTCAGAAGATCGACTGATCAGTCCCGCGCGGCTTTCAATGCAAACCGCACCGTTATTTCCCGGCTTCTTTGTCCCACTTTTTCAGCAAGTCCAGCTTTTCACCGATTTTGATTTCCAGTCCTCTCGGAACAGGCTTGTACCATCCCGGTTCCCTCATGCCGTCAGGAAGATAAGTTTCACCCGCGGCGTAGGCATTCGGTTCGTCATGGGCGTATCGGTATTCGTGTCCGTAACCGAGTTCTTTCATCAATTTTGTCGGGGCATTGCGCAGATGGATGGGCACTTCACGGCTTTTATCCTGTTTTACAAAGGCTCTGGCCTTGTTATAAGCCATATATCCTGCATTGCTCTTGGCGGCAACCGCCATGTAAATGACTGCCTGCGCCAGCGCCAGTTCGCCTTCAGGACTGCCGAGGCGTTCATATGTGAGGGCCGCCTCATTGGCGATCTGTGCCGCTCTGGGATCCGCCAGTCCGATATCCTCCCACGCCATGCGAATGATCCGGCGTGCCAGATAACGGGGATCGACACCACCGTCGAGCATGCGTGTAAACCAGTACAGTGCAGCGTCTGGATGTGAACCGCGTACCGACTTGTGCAGGGCCGATATCTGGTCGTAAAAATGATCCCCCTTGTTGTCGAAACGGCGCATGGCGTCGCCAAGTGTCTCTTTCAACAGTGTTACGTCGATCTCAGCCTGTTTTTTCGTCGTTGCCGCCTGTGCCGTGATTTCCAGGTTGTTCAGAAGTTTTCTGGCGTCCCCGTCGGCACTCATGACCAGCATGTCACGCGCTTCATCGGATAATGTCAAATCTGTCAGGATTTCATCCAGTGCACGGGTCAACAAAGTATTCAGATCGTCGTTGCCGAGTGACTGCAGGACATACACGGCGGCACGGGATAGCAGGGCGTTATTGACCTCGAATGAGGGGTTTTCCGTTGTTGCGCCGATGAAGGTGAACAGGCCGCTTTCAACATGAGGCAGGAATGCGTCCTGCTGGCTTTTGTTGAAACGATGGACTTCGTCGACGAACAGGATCGTTCTGCGACCGGAATTGGAGCGGATGATTTTGGCGTGCTCCACTGCGTCACGAATATCTTTCACACCCGACAGGACGGCAGACAGGGCGATGAATTCGGCGTTGAAGCCGTCTGCCATGAGCCGTGCCAATGTTGTTTTGCCGACTCCCGGTGGCCCCCATAAAATCATTGAATGCGGTTCCCCCGATTCGAAGGCGACGCGCAGGGGCTTGCCGGGGCCCAGCAGATGCTGTTGCCCGACAACTTCGTCTATGTTTTGGGGACGCAAGCGTTCCGCCAGAGGAGCCTGTGACATAAAAGATGAATATCGGTGTAAAAAGACAAGTCTATCCGATAGATCGCCTGTTCTGCAAAAAGGTTTCAGATTCGCCCAATCATTTTCAATAAAAAGGAAAAAAACATGACGCTAAATCAACATTATTCTGTTTCGAAATGGAACGATTGGGATTACTATTCATTTTTCAAAATCAGGCAGATTCTTTTATGAGCACTTCTGAAAAAACGGATGGAAACCCGGAAGGCTTGCCGGATTCCGATCTGGTCGAGACGTATATTGACGGAGAAACCGTTTACCAAGGCAGTTTTTTCAATGTCGAAAAAGACCGGGTTCGTTTACCGCATGGCGGTCTGGCCACACGTGAATATATCCGGCATCCCGGTGCGGTCGTGATTTTGCCCCTGTTCGGGGACGGCAGGGTCTTGCTGGAACGCCAGTTCAGGTTTCCGGCAAATGGAATTTTTCTGGAATTTCCTGCCGGAAAAATCGACAGGGGAGAGGATATCCTGGTCGCTGCACAAAGAGAATTGAAAGAAGAAACAGGATATACGGCGTCAAGCTGGCATTATCTGACGACGATCCATAATGCGCTCGGTTATTCCGATGAACGGCTGATCATTTATCTGGCAAAAGACTTGCATGAAGGAAAGGCTGAACTGGATGAAGAAGAATTTGTCCAGACTTTCAAAACGTCTGTTTCGCAACTGCTGGAATGGGTCGAAAATGGCACAATTACTGACGCCAAGACAGTCATTGGATCGTTTTGGCTGGAAAAGATTGCCAATAATCAATGGGACCTTGAAAAAGTTGTGTGACAAATGAAATTTTGGTTTATGATGCATCTTGTCGTTTTTGAGGTTTAGGTAGCGGTGCGGTATCAACTGTCATTTCGTTTCTGCTTCAAACGATTTGTGAGGCGCAAGCCTGGTTTAACTGAAGAAATAGGAAATTAGTAATGGCAACAGGTACTGTTAAGTGGTTCAACGATTCCAAAGGTTTTGGATTTATTACTCCTGACGAAGGTGGTGAAGATGTGTTCGCACATTTTTCCGCTATCAAGGCAGACGGTTTCAAATCCCTGAAAGAAAACCAGCGTGTTTCTTTCGAAGTCACGACCGGCCCTAAAGGCAAACAGGCTTCCAACATCGATGTTATCTGATCGATAACGTTGTCTGGTTGATCAAACAGCCTGGGTTTTTCTCGTTTACCTTGTGTAAATCGGGAATCGAATGACCCGAATAAATAAAAAAGGAATGCAATGCATTCCTTTTTTTATGCCCTCCGACGATTAATACCGCAGTGAAATCAGCGATTTTCAGGCATACGGAACATCTTTCCGGAATAGGCGAATAGCCATAACAGGGCGCACAGGCTTCCCGAAACCAGACTGATCATGCCGACGGCCATCGTGAGATTTGGCCAGTCGAGCGAGCAGAGCATCATGGAAAGGCTGCCGAAGAGCAGAGCGATACATCCCCACAGCGAACCGACGGTTCCATTATCGGTATCGATCTGGTTCATGATCAACATGGTACCGGCCGGACGGCTGGCACTCCCGAAGAAAGTAACCGGAATATAGAGGAAGGCAAAGGCGAAAGGCGACAGCGTTCCGAAAATCAGGATCATCGCTCCGGAGGCCGCGACTGAAGCGAAACAGATCGTCAGAAAAAGAACACGCGGTATTTTTCTCAACACCCTCAGATACAGAATCGGCGCCAGCATGGCAAAGCAACCGTTCAGGGCAAAAAAGTAACTGTATTCCTGTGCCGACAGCTTGAACAGATCCATGTAAATGAAGGATGACGAGGACAGGAAAGACATCACCGGCATGATGATGAGCGAGAACGTGAACAGCAGGATCAGAATGCCCTTGTTCTTCAGGACGAAGACAATGCGGTTCAGGGATTGCAGGGCGGAACCTTCGGTCGCGTTCGTCAGCGTTTCTTTCAGGAAAAAACTCAGAATCAGGCCAAGGATACCGCAAAGGATCAATGCGACAAACAGACCGCGCCAGGAGACGAATTTGAGCAGGAAAGCGCCGATGATCGGGGCAAGCATGGGACAAAGAATAGTTAGTGTCTGGATCCAGACCAGCACGCGTTCCATGACCAGCCCCCTGAAATTGTCTTTGACGATCGCCATCGATACGGCCTGAATTGCGCCACTGCCAATTGCCTGAATGGCGCGTCCGGCTATCAGGTAGTAAATGCTCTGCGAGAGGACACAGGTCAGGCTGCCGAGGATGTATAAAACAATTCCGGTGTAAAGGATGGGTTTGCGACCGAATTTATCGGTAAACGGGCCCCACAAAAGCATCGAGATGGCAAAGAACAGCATGAAAAAGCTGAGCGTGAAGTTCGTCAGTTCCGGGGTAGCGGAAAAATACTCGGCCATCGTCGGCATGGCAGGCAGATACAGGTCGATGGACAGGGGGACGAACGCGTTCAGAAAAGCCAGAAAGGCGATCAGACCCTTCGAGCCAAAAGGAAATACTTTCTCAAGTTGTGCTTCTTCTTCGGTTTTCATGGAAGGGACTTTATTCTTGTTTTTCCGGATGTTTGCCGGTTTATATGTCAGGCTGCAGGACGTGTTTTTGTCAAACCGGAGTCTGCAGGGAACACATTATAACGGATTCAGCCATGCCCATTCCCTCGAAAGGACGTTACCGCTTTTGTTGCCTGAATGAAAGAGCTTGTGCAAGGAAAAGCGTATCAATTTGTTACATCCGGTTTTTTCATATCCGGTTGGACTGTTCTGGTGGAATTAGTTCAGGAACATTTACGGTATCATCAATTGTCGGACTTCGGACGGGATAGGCATCGATTTGCCGGTTTCGATATCGATCCAGACGACTTTCGATCCTCCCAGTGCACAGAGTACGTCCGGTGTATCGGTGCGGCGGATTTCCTGTACGATTTCAAAACTGGAACGTCCCGGTGATCCCGCATATGTCCTGATTTCCAGAATACCCGGATAAATGATGGGTGCATGATAATTGCAGTAATTTCTGACAATGACTGTCTCGGAACCCGCGTGCTCCCTGCCGATACTGGAATACCATTCGATACGGGCCTGTTCAAGGAAACGGAAATAGTTGACATTATTGACGTGGCCCATCGCATCCATATCACCCCAGCGGATCGGCATTTCGGAAACATGCACAAGCTTTTTGTCGGATAATATCGGGTCACCTGTCATCGTGATTTTCTCCTGTGGACATTTTGAAATTTGGACATCAGCCAATATCATGTCATGATTTTACGATAAGCTCCATTATCGTTACATCCCGATTAACCTTGAAAAGTATGTAAAGCATGGCCCAAAACAATACGCCGGGCATTGATGAATCCGGCCCGCGCGAAATGATGGAATACGATGTCGTGATTGTCGGTGGCGGTCCGTCGGGACTGTCGGCAGCCATCCGTCTCAAACAGCTTGCTGCTGAAAACGGGCAGGATATCTCCGTTTGCGTGCTGGAAAAAGGGTCTGAACTGGGCGCGCATATATTGTCCGGTGCGGTTATGGACCCTCGTGCCTTGTCTGAACTTTTGCCCGACTGGAAATCGAAAGGCGCGCCCGTGTCCGTCGCTGTCACGGAAGACCGTTTTCTCTTTTTGAGCAAAAACGGTGTGATCAAAACCCCCGGTTTCATGTTGCCGAAAGCGATGCATAACAAGGGCAACTATGTTATTTCCCTTGCCAATCTTGTCAGGTGGCTCGGAGAACAGGCAGAAAAACTGGGCGTGGATGTTTTTCCGGGATTTGCTGCAGCTGAAGTGCTTTATGACGATAATCTTGCTGTCAAAGGTGTTGCAACTGGCAACATGGGAATCGGCAAGGACGGAAAACCGACGGCCAATTTCCAGCCGGGGATGGAACTGCATGCAGGGTATACACTGTTCGCAGAAGGAGCGCGGGGACAACTCGGTAAAGAGCTGATTGAAAAATACGAGCTCGATGCCGGATGCGATCCACAAGGCTATGCCATCGGGATCAAGGAAATCTGGAAAGTCCGGCCTGAGGTTCACCAGAGCGGTCTGGTCATCCATACGGCAGGCTGGCCGCTGGATGCCGATACCTATGGCGGTTCGTTCATGTATCACATGGACAATAATGAGGTCGCTATCGGTTTTACCGTCGGACTGGCATACAAGAATCCGTATCTTTCTCCTTATGAGGAGTTCCAGCGTTATAAAACCCATCCGGCTATTTCGCGTTTTCTGGAAGGCGGAGAACGGATCGTCTACGGTTCACGAGCCATTACGGCGGGGGGGGGTTAGG
>CDZQ01034495.1_pt1 | contig 15384 bp, 13 predicted proteins | sample 554831 | NCBI WGS metagenome assembly CDZQ01 (sample SAMEA3182112, study PRJEB8094) | gut metagenome | biome: human; feature: gut; material: Stool; isolation source: human stools | place: Canada | collected 2013-05-06
GGACTTGCCGTGGTCGATGTGGGCAATAATGCTGAAATTTCGAATGTTTTCTTGCTTCATAGCAGCACCTCAGTATCAGAATAGGCAAGTCCGCTCGCCGCGCCTGGCGGCGCGTCACAAGGGTTTTGCCAACGGCAAAACCTTGCCGCAGGGCGAATTCATTTCGCCCGAGGAAGTTTGATTGAAAAGGGCTCCCGCAAAAGCGTCAGCTTTTGTGGGAAAGGGACTTGCCGTGGTCGATGTGGGCAATAATGCTGAAATTTCGAATGTTTTCTTGCCTTACGATTTCCCCTCGGCCTCCAGCGCCTTTACCCGCTCATCGGTGGCGTGAAACACCTGGGCCACCGCCTGGGCCAGGCCCTGATACCCATCCGCCAGGGACTGGGCGTCCACCGCCGGGAAGGGACCTGGGCACGCCTCCAGCGCCTTGGCGTAGCGGATGCGGGCCAGGGCCATGTCCGCCGAGAGCACATCCATGTCAAAATCCAGCTTGTCCGTGGAAAAATACCCCTCGTTGCCGCCGGCCCGGCGGTACAGCTGACGGAACAGCTGGTACAGAGCGCTGGAGAGATAGGCGCCCGCCGCTGTCACCGCCTCCTTGCCGCCCGCCTGGCCCAGCAGGTCGAAGAGCACGCTGGTGGTGTTGACGACCAGCTTCTTCTGCAGCTTGGCCATAATGCTGCCCTTCAGGCTCTCCTTTCCCTCGCTGGCGTCGGGCAGTTCCTCCGCCTCAATGATGGCTCCGTCCCGGCTGAGCGTGCGGCCCAGCAGATAGTCCGCCGACACATGGTAGTAGTCGCAGGCCCGGGCCACAAACGCCAGGCCCGGCTCCCGCACCCCGTTTTCGTAGTGGCTCAGCAGCGCCTGGCTGATGCCCAGTTCCGCCGCCGCCTTCCGCTGGCTCACACCCTTCTCCTGACGCAGCAGGCCCAGCACCCGCGAAAAATTCTCGTTCATGCTCCGCTCTCTCTTTCTTCCCCGCTGGCAGCCCTACAGCTGCCGCTTCAATACAGGAAGTATAGTATATCAAACAGTATACGGTTTGTAAAGAGAATTTGCCGGGGATGCGCCCTTTTTTTGCCCAGATTTCCCTGAAAGCGCATCTTCAAGGTGCACAAAAATTTATGTTAAATTTTTGTCAATATGCCAATTGCGTTTTGGCGCCCCTGTGGTATAATAGACTTGTCAAAAGGGAGTAGTTCTTCGGCGAGAGCCGGGGTGCGCACCGTCAGTACGGCCTGTCCGGCCCGGGACGCGCAGAGATCTCTGATCAAGATTTTAACGAGACTTTTACCCAAGAGGTAGGAGTCTCGTTTTTTCGTACCCGGGTGCGAAAAAGTTCCAGGCTTCTCCCTTTGACACAGCCTGCCCGGCCGGGTTATACTCTAGACAGGCAGAGACATGGAAGCAAGCGGGATATTGTATAGACAAACAGGAGGAGAATTATGGACACATTGCTGAAACTTTTACCGGTACTGATTGTTGCCGTCCTGGTGGTGCTGCTGGTGATCGGCTACCTGAAGGCGCCGCCGGACACGGCGTACATCATTTCCGGCCTGGGCCGCAGGCGGATTCTGGTGGGTAAGGCCGGCTGGCGGATCCCCTTCTTTGAACGGGTGGATAAGCTGAGCCTGCGCATCATGCAGGTGGACGTGAAGACCAGCGAGGCGGTCCCCACCAACGAGTTCATCAACGTCTCCGTGGACGGCGTGGCCAACGTGAAGATCAGTTCCGACCCGGAACTGCTGAAGCTGGCCGCCGAGGCCCTGCTGGGCAAGCGGCCCGAGGAACTCATCGGCCTTGTGACCCAGGTGCTGGAAGGCAACATGCGGGAGATCGTGGGCTCCGTGGGCCTGAAGGAGATGGTCCAGGACCGCCAGGGCGTGGCCCGGAAGATCACCGAGAACGTGGTTCCCGACATGAAGAAGCTGGGCCTTGAGGTGGTGAACTTCAATATCCAGAACTTCAAGGATGGGGCCGGCACCATCGAGAACATGGGTATCGACAACGTGGAGCAGATCCGCAAGAACGCCCAGATCGCCAAGGCCAACGCCCAGCGGGATATCGCCATCGCCACCTCCAACGCCCAGCAGGAGGCCAACGCCGTGAAGGTCCAGGCGGAGAAGATGATTGCCGAGCAGGACGCCGCTCTCGCCATCCAGCAGGCGGAGATGAAGGTGAAGGCGGACGCCAAGAAGGCGGAGGCCGACGCCGCCTACTCCATTCAGCAGGAGACCCAGCGCAAGACCATTGAAGTCACCAAAGTAAACGCCGACATCGCCCGGAAGGAGAAGGAGGCTGAACTGGCGGAGAAGGCCATCGCCCTGAAGGAGCGCCAGCTGGATGCCGAGGTTCGCAAGCAGGCGGACGCCATGAAGTACAAGGCTGAGAAGGACGCCGAGGCCGATCTGATCCGCCGCCAGCGGGAGGCAGACGCCAAGGCCTACGAGGCGCAGAAGGAGGCCGAGGCCCGGAAGGCCGAGGCGGAGGCCCTCCGCTTCGCCATGGAGCAGGAGGCCGAGGGTATCCGGGCCAAGGGCCTGGCGGAGGCCGAGGCCATCGAGAAGAAGGCCCTGGCCCAGAAGAAGATGGGCGAGGCCTCGGTGCTGGAGATGTATCTGGCCGCCCTGCCCGAGGTGGTGAAGAACGCCGCCGCCCCTCTGGCCCAGACCGACAAGATCGTTATGTACGGCGACGGCAACTCCACCCGGCTGGTAAAGGACGTGATGAGCAGCGCCAGCCAGATCATGGACGGCATGAAGGAGTCCACGGGCCTGGATCTCTCCGCTCTGCTCTCCGGTGTGGTGGGCGGCAGTGTGGCCGCCGCGAGGCCTGTCACCGTGGAGGTGAAGGCCGGTCAGGCGGATCAGCCCGCCGACGCCCCCGCCAAGGCTGCCTCCGCCCAGGAGGAGGGCCCCGCAGAGAGCGTCTGACCTTGCAAAGCAACCGCCTGGACGGTTTTACCGTCCAGGCGGTTTTGCTATATGGCGGAGCACTGGGGAAGGGCCTTGCGCAGCAGGGTGGCCAGGGGCGTTTGAAAGAGGGTTTCCGGGCTGGCCGGATGGCCCGGACCGGTATGGAGAGTGCCGTCAGGGGCAAATGCCGCGGAGCAGGGGGCGCCGGAAATGGCGCGGCTCACGTAGGCCCCATCGCTGTCCACATCCCACAAAATGGTCCGGTACTGCTGCTGCCGCCGGGCCTCCAGGATGTGGCCCCGGGCCGCCTGGCGGACGGCCTCCGGGCAGCTGTCGTCCGCCAGAAAGAATGTGACGGCCGGGTGGAGGATCTCCGCGCAGCAGAAGAGGTCGCCGCCGGCCAGACGCTCCAGATCCGCCTCCCGGTAGCGCAGGTACGTGGAAAACAGGAGCCGTCTCTGCCGCAGGGCCGCGCAGGCCCCGGCGGCGCTGTCGCCGTACCGGATCACCGGCATCAGATGGGGCACGGCGCCCGCCTCATCCAGAAAGGCCTCCGTGATCTCCTCCGCGTCACAGAAGAGGAGAAAGGCGCAGTCCGGATAGGCGGCGGCTAGGGGCAGCAGGGCCCGGGCGCCGCCGGCGGGCAGGAGCAGCCAGGTGTGCACCCCCAGCTGCCGGCCCTGGTCTATGAGGGCGCCGTAGGCCGCCTCCCGCTGGGGAAGGGTGGAGGCGTCTATGGCCAGGGAAATGGTCCAGGGGATGAAGCAGCCCTCCCGGGCCTCCGCCCGGCGAATGGTATCCGCCCCGGCCAGGAGGGACTCATATCCCAGGTTCACGCCGAAGGCCGCCAGCCGTTTCCGGTCCACGTCCGCCGCGGCGCCCCGAATCAGGCCGTAAAAGCCGCTCTGGCGATCCGCCAGGAACCGGTGGGCCGCCGCGAAAATTTCATATTGCGCCCGTCCCTCCGCCAGGCGGAGAAACAGGTCCATCAGGCGGCGGACGCTCCGCTCGGGGAACTGGGGAAAGTCCTCCAGCGTCTGCTCCACCACCGCCTCTATCAGCACGCGGGACATGTCGGCAGCCACGGGCGCTACCTCGCTTTCACCAAATTTTTCAGCCAATCATCCGGCGGCCGTTCAGCATCACCGTGCGCACGTGGGTGTCGCTGACCATCACATCGCCGTCGGCGATGACCACGTCCGCGTCCTTTCCGACCTCCAGAGAGCCCACCCGCTCCGCCACGCCCAGGTGCCGGGCGGGGTTGATGGTGATGGCCTGGAGGGCCTGGAAGCTGTCCATTCCCGCCTTTACGGCCAGACCCGCGCACAGGGGCAGGTACTGCTGGGGGATGACGGGGGCGTCGGTGATGATGCTCACCTGGAGTCCGGCCCGGGCCAGGATGCCGGGGGTCTCAAAGGTCTTGTTCTCCAACTCGATCTTACTGGCGTTGGTCAGGGTGGGCCCCACCGCCACCGGGAAGCCGGCCCTGACCAGTTCGTCCACAATCAGATGGCCCTCGGTGCAGTGCTCCAGGGTCATCCGGACGCCGAACTCCTTGGCGATGCGGATGGCGGTGCAGATATCGTCCGCCCGGTGGGCGTGGGCCTTCAGGGGGATCTCCCCCCGCAGAACGGGGATCAGAGCCTCCATCTTCATGTCAAACTTGGGCTTTTTCAGCGCGTCGCCGGCGGCGGCGTCCTTCCGCTCCATGTAGTCCCGGGCCTGGAAGAGCATGTCCCGCAGCTTGGCGGCGGTAGTCATGCGGGCGGAGTCCCCCTTCTCCTTGTAGCAGCGCTTGGGGTTCTCGCCAAAGGCGCACTTCATGGCCGCCTCCGGCAGCAGCACCATGTCGTCCACACAGGAGCCGGCGGTCTTGACCACGGCGAAGGTGCCGCCCAGCACATTGGCGCTGCCGGGGCCGGCGCCCACGGTGGTGACACCGCCCGCCAGGGCCATGGGAATAGCCCGGTCCTGGGGATAGAAGCCGTCGATGGCCCGCAGCTGGGCGGCCACAATGTCCCCCATCTCGTTGTAGTCGTGGCCCTCGATGCCCATGCCGTAGTTGTGGAGCCCCAGATGGCTGTGGGCCTCCACAAAGCCGGGGTAGACCCGCAGCCCGGAGGCGTCCAGGATCTCCTCCCCCGGCTGGGGCTGGAGGTCCGTGCCGATGGCGGCGATGACGCCCTCCCGCAGGGCGATGTCGCCCTCATAGGGCTGGGGATGGACCGCGTCGTAAATGGTACCGTTTTTGATGAGCATGGATACGCTCCTCCTTCTTCCGTACTACAGTCATTATACAAAAAAATGCCAGTTAATGCAAGGGGTGTCCCCCCGGGCCGGAAGGGGGGGCGTCGTCGCGTTCGCCGGCGGAGGATACTGGCCGCGGGAGAAGCATATGTCAGGCACTTTGTAAATTTAATTTGATGAATATAAAAATAGATTGACAAAATCGATTTTGATTATTATACTAAAACCTGCCAGCGGGAACGTCCCGCGGAGAGGAGAAGATTGTACATGGAACAAATTGACGCGCTGCGCCGGCGCTACCTGGCCCGGCTGGAGCCCCTGCGCTCCGCCATTGAGGCCCGCCGGGGGGCGTATGCCGCCGCCGGCTGCGGGGATGACGCCGCTCTGGAGAAAATCCGGCTGAACATTGTGAACATCTTCGCCACCCTGGCCACGGCGGCTGGAGGCGGCGACCGGGGGGCCTACTGCCGGGCCTGCCTGGAGCGGTTCGAAACTGTCCCCGCCAACTGGCGGCAGCGGCTGGCGGACGCCCAGCGCCATGGCGACGCCGCCACCGCGGCGGTGGAGACGGTAAAGTTGGAGACGGCGGCGGTGCTGACCGCCATCTTCCGGGAGGAAATGGAGGCGGCGCAATGACCGAGCATGACGCCATCGTCCTGTTTAAATGTCTGGCGGATGCCACCAGGCTGCAGATTCTGAAAACCCTCCACCAGGGGCCCCAGTATGTGGAACTGCTGGCCCAGCGGCTGGACCGCACCCCCTCCACCATTTCCTTCCATCTGAAAAAGCTGGAGGAGGCGGGGCTGGTCCGGGGGGAGAAGGCCCAGTACTACATGGAGTACCGCCTGCGGGAGGATGCCCTGGCGGTGCGGATTGTGGATGTGATCTGCGCCCCCTCCGCCCAGCAGGGGGCCCAGGAGGAGCGGGAGCGGCTCTACCGCCAGAAGGTGCTGGACAGCTTTTTTCGCTACGGCAAGCTGACCAGCATCCCCGCCCAGAAGAAGAAGGAGAGGATTGTCCTGGAGAAGATTGCCGAGAGTTTTCTGCCGGGCCGTCAGTACACCGAGCGGGAGGTCAATCTCATCATCGCGGACTTCCACGACGACTTCTGCACCATCCGCCGGGACATGGTGGGCGAGGGCCTCCTGGCCCGGGATCGGGGCCGCTACTGGCTGGTGGGGGATAACGGCCCCTGGGGGGAACAGCCATAACAGCACGAGAAGTGCCCGGAGCGGTTTCGCTCCAGGCACTTCCCTCTCTCTATCCTCTCAACCCGCCGTCGGGCGGGCGGTGACAGGTTGATATATTCCGCCGCTTTCAGCGCACGGCGATGGCCTCAATCTCCACCAGGGCGTCCTTGGGCAGACGGGCCACCTCCACGGCGCTGCGGGCCGGCGGCTCGCCGGGGAAAAAGCCGGCGTATACCGCGTTCATGGCGGCGAAATCGTCCATGCTCTGCAGGAACACCGTGGTCTTAACCACGTGCTCCAGCGTCAGTCCTGCGGCGGCCAGCACCGCCTGGACGTTCAGCAGGGACTGGCGGGTCTGCTCCGCCACGCCGCCGGGTGCAAAGGCGCCGGTGGCGGGGTCAACCGGCAGCTGGCCGGAGGTGATAACCACGCTGCCGCCGTCAACCCCCTGGGAATAGGGGCCGATGGCCGCCGGCGCCGCATTGGTGGAAAGAATCTTCTTCATGAAACCGGGTCCTCCTGTATCATTGTTCCTGATATCCCGTCCGCCTGAGCGGCGGGCCGGGGCCTTCTCCTTGCCCCAACATTTCATATTGTAGCAGTTGCCGACAAAAAGGTCAACCGTTCCGCCGGAGTTTTTGTCGGAAAAGCCTTATGCAAATTTTCCAAAATTTGCGGTGATTTAAATTGCTTGTTGTGAAAGTGTCCAAAAGCCGGACTTGAAATTGGGCAACTATCCAAAGTTGTGGCCCTCCCGACGGCTTTTGATTGACACAGGGGAGAGAACTTGCTATCATCAGAGCATAGAGGATTCGGAAACGTTACCGGTATCGTTACCGAAAATGTTTCGACCCCATTTTGCAGGGAGGGGATACTGATGACCATTAAAGATATCGCCCGGACCTGCGGCGTCAGCGTCAGTACAGTGTCCCGGGTGCTCAACAACCGGCCCGATGTCAGCGAGGCGGTGCGCCGGAGGGTGCTGGACATGGTGGAGCAGCAGGGCTATATTCCCAACAACAGTGCCCGGGACCTGGTCCGCAGCCAGTCCGACGCCATCGGCGTGGTGGTCCGGGGGACGGGCAACCCATTTTTCTCCGATATGCTGAAGGTGGTCTCCCGGGAGATTGACCGGTGGGGCTGCACCATGGTCCTCCGGCAGATTGGCTCTGACGATGACGAGGTGAAGGCCGGCGCCATTCTGGAGCGGGAGAAAAAGCTGCGGGGCCTGGTGTTTTTGGGGGGAAGATTCGACTACACCCCTGCCGAGCTGTCCCTGATCGGTGTGCCCTACGTCTGCTGTTCCTACACCAACCGGTTTGGCTCCCTCTCCGAGCGGGACTACGCTTCCGTCTCCATTGACGACTACCAGACTGCCTACCGGGCGGTGGAGGCGCTGGTGGAACTGGGCCACCGGCGCATTGCCGCCGTGGTGCCCAGCTGTGCCGACCGCTCCATCAGCCAGCTGCGCTACGAGGGGTACCGGGCGGCCCTGGCGGACCGGGGCCTCGCCTTTGACCCCCGGCTGCTGGTGGAAACCGGCGGCTGCTTTGAGATGCCGGAGGCCTACCAGGGGGCGGTGGAACTGCTGGACCGGGGGGCGGACTTCACCGCTGTGTTCACCCTGTCGGACACCATGGCTATGGCGGTGATCAAGGCCCTGACGGACCGGGGCCGCCGGGTGCCGGAGGACTGCTCCGTCATCGCCATCGACGGGCTGCGCATGAGTGAGTACACCGTCCCCACCCTGACCACCATGGTCCAGCCGGTGGAGGAGATGGGCCGGGAGAGCGTGGCCATCCTGATGGAACTGCTGCGGGAGGGGGGCCAGCCCCGCCACCTGCGGCTGGAGGCGCGGCTGCGCCAGGGCGGCTCCGTCCGCCGGCTGTGAGCCCGTTTGCTTGGTTTTCCCGCCTGCGGGCGTGAAAATATTGTCCCTGTATTTCATATGTCATGAAGATGAAAAGGAGATTGCACCATGAAAAGAATGCTTGCTCTGCTGCTGTCCCTGACCCTGGTCCTTGCGCTGGCGGCCTGCGGCGGCAACACGTCCGGCAAGAACACCTCCGGACAGACCGGTTCCTCCACCCCCTCCGACAGTTCCGGCGACAAGGCCGCCGGCTCCGTCTACTATCTGAACTTCAAGCCTGAGGCTGACCAGGCCTGGCAGGCCCTGGCTGCGGCCTACACCGAAAAGACCGGTGTGCCAGTAAAGGTTGTCACCGCCGCCTCCGGTACCTACAACGAGACGCTGACCGCCGAGATGGCCAAGAGCGAGGCCCCCACCCTCTTCCAGTGCGGCAACGCCCAGGGCCTGTTGGACTGGGGCGACTACTGCCTGGATCTCACCGGCACCGATGTGCTGGGTGAGATGACCACCAGCGACTTCAACCTCACCGATGAAACCGGCGCCGTCAAGGCGATCGGCTACTGCTACGAGGCCTTCGGCATCATTGTCAACAAGGCCCTGCTGGCCAAGGCCGGCTATGAGCTCAGCGACATCACCAACTTTGCCACCCTCAAGGCGGCGGCGGAGGACATCCACGCCCGCGCCGGGGATCTGGGCTTTGACGCCTTCGCCTCCTCCGGACTGGACGGCTCCTCCTCCTGGCGCTTCTCCGGCCACCTGGCCAACATGCCTCTGTACTACGAGTTCCGGGACGACGGCGTCACCGAGCAGCCGGAGACCATTACCGGCGCCTACCTGGACAACTACCGGGCCATCTGGGACCTGTATATCAACAACTCCTCCGCCTCTCCCACCTCCCTCACCACCGCCACCGGCGATATGAGCCAGGCGGAGTTCGGCACCGGCAAGGCCGTGTTCTGGCAGCAGGGCACCTGGGAGTACGCCAACCTCACCGGCAACAAGGATCTGGGCTATCTGATGAACGCTGGGGACCTGGCCATGATCCCCATCTACTGCGGCGTGGACGGCGAGGAGAACGCGGGCCTCTGCTGCGGCACCGAGAACTGCTGGGCCGTGAACGCCAAGGCCTCCCAGGAGGATATCCAGGCCACGCTGGACTTCATGTACTGGGTTGTCACCTCCGAGGAGGGTACGAAGATGATGGCCGAGCAGTTCGGCCCCATCCCCTTCAAGAACGCCAAGGAGTCTGAGAACGTGTTTTTCAACGATGCCAACGCCTACATGGCCGACGGCAAGTACACCGTGACCTGGGCCTTCAACCACACGCCCAACGTGGACAGCTGGAGAGCCACTGTGGTTTCCGCCCTGGCCGCCTATTCCGCCGATCAGACCGACGCCAACTGGGACGCCGTCAAGACCGCTTTTGTGGACGGCTGGGCCTACGAGTATCAGATCCAGCACGGCTGATCTCCGCTGTCAGTGTCACCGGAGGGGGCGGGCGGTTTCCGCCCGCCCCCTCTCTCCGCCGTTTTGGGCGGAGCCAAGGCCCCCGGCCTCCGAGGGCTTTCGCTCCGTCCAACATGGCCGCGCCGCCGCCCCCGGCGGCGCGGAACTCCCCGGGAAAGGCGGCTGCGCCGCTTGCTTGACCACAGAAAGAGAGGGAAACGCCTTGAGCAAATCGTCCAACAGCGGCGTGGCCGTGAACAGCCGGCTGATCCGCCGCCCCATCCAGCGCTGGTTCCCGCTGTTCATCCTGCCCACTTTCCTTTGCTTCATCATCGGCTTTATCTGGCCCTTCCTGCAGGGGATCTATCTGTCCTTCTGCAACTTCAACACCCCCCTGGACGCGGCTTGGGTGGGGCTTGCCAACTATGGCAAGGCCCTGCGGGACCCCAGCTTTGTCCACGCCTTCTGGAACACCGCTGCCTTCGCGCTGGTGTCCATTGTGCTCATCAACCTCTGCGCCTTCGCCATTGCCTATGCGCTGACCCAGAAGCTGCGGGGCGCCAACCTCTTCCGCACAGTGTTTTTTATGCCCAACCTGATTGGCGGCGTGGTGCTGGGCTATATCTGGAGCGTCATTTTTGACGCCATACTCAAGCAGTACAACACCTACCTCACTGCCAACGCCACCTACGGCTTCTGGGGGCTGGTGATTCTGGTGGCCTGGCAGCAGATCGGCTATCTGATGATTATCTATATCGCGGGCCTTCAGGCGGTGCCGGAGGACATGCTGGAGGCCGCCCGCATTGACGGGGCCAGCGCCTGGCAGACCCTGATCCGGGTGACGATCCCCAATGTGATGCCCTCCATTACCATCTGTGTGTTTCTGACTCTGACCAACTCCTTCAAGATGTTTGACCAGAACCTGGCACTCACCGGGGGCGACCCCATCGTCATGGTGGAGGGTGGCAAGATCAAGGCCACGGAACTGCTGGCTCTGAACATCTATTCCACCTACAGCATCAACAAGAACTGGCACGGGGCGGCCCAGGCCAAGGCGGTGATTTTCTTCCTGCTGGTGGCCGTGCTGGCCATCGCCCAGCTGTCCGCCACCCGGCGAAAGGAGGTCCAGCAGTGATGAAATCCCGCTATTCCGTCGGCAGCAAGGTACTGACCTGCTTCTTTACCCTCTTCAGCATATTCTGGCTCATCCCCATTTTCCAGGTGCTGATCAACTCCTTCAAGTCCAACGCCTACGTGAATCTGGACGCCTTTGCCCTGCCCAACGGGGAATCCTTTGTGGGCCTGGCCAACTATATCAAGGGTATGACCTTCGGCAACTATCCCTTTTTGAAGGCTGTGTTTTTCAGCCTGTTCATTACCGTGGCCTCCACGGCGCTGATCCTGCTGTGCTGCTCCATGGCCGCCTGGTACATTGCCCGGGTAAACAGCCTCTTCTGCCGGATTTTCTACTACCTGTGCCTGTTTTCCATGATTGTCCCCTTCCAGATGGTCATGTTCACCCTCACCTTCACCGCCGACCGGCTGAAGCTGAACTCCCCCTACACCATCCCCATCGTCTATCTGGGCTTCGGGGCGGGACTGGCCATCTTCATGTTTACCGGCTTTATCAAAAGCCTTCCTCTGGAAATTGAAGAGGCCGCCGCCATTGACGGCTGCGGGCCCCTGCGCACCTATTTCCTGGTGGTGCTGCCGATGCTGAAGCCCACCCTTATCTCCGTGGGGGTGTTGGAGACCATGTGGGTGTGGAATGACTACCTGCTGCCCTACCTGGTGCTGGACCGCACGGAGTATATGACCATCCCCGTCCTCATCCAGTACCTGAAGGGCAGCTACGGCACGGTGGACCTGGGGGCCACCATGGCGGTGATCATGGTGAGCATTATCCCCATCATTGTCTTCTACCTCCTATGCCAGAAGCACATTATCAAGGGCGTGGCCGCCGGGGCCGTGAAGGGCTGAGATTTTTTCCTTTACAGCCGGCGGGGGCCGGTGCTATGATGGCGGAGTGCGCTATCGCCAATTGAAACCAGAAAGAGTGATGACTATGGACCGCTCAAGCGGCATCCTTCTGCCCATCTCCGCCCTGCCCTCCCCCTATGGGATCGGCACCCTGGGGAGGGCCGCCTATGACTTTGCGGATTTTCTCCACGCCGCCGGACAGAAGTACTGGCAGCTGCTGCCTCTGGGGCCCACCAGCTATGGAGACAGCCCCTACCAGAGCTTTTCCACCTTTGCCGGCAACCCCTACTTCATTGACCTGGATCTGCTGCGGCAGGAGGGCCTTCTGGAGCAGGCGGAACTGGACGGAGCGGACTGGGGAGATCATCCCCGGTACGTGGACTATGGCCGGATCTATGCCGCCCGCTTTACCGTCCTCCGCGCCGCCTTTCGCCGGGGCTGGGACCGGGACCGGGCGATGGTGACGGCCTTTGCCGGGGAGAACCCCTGGCTGGGCAACTACGCGCTGTACATGGCGGTGAAAAAGCACTTTGCCATGAAAAGCTGGCTGGACTGGCCCGATGAGGCCATTCGCCTGCGCCGCCCGGAGGCGCTGGAGCGCTACAGCCGGGAACTGCGGGAGGACGTGGACTTTTTTACCTACCTTCAGTTTCTCTTCTACCGCCAGTGGATGGCCCTGCGGGAGTATATCCATTCCCTGGGCATCCGCATCATCGGGGACCTGCCCATCTACGTGGCCATGGACTCGGCGGACGTGTGGGCGGAGCCGGAATTTTTCCAGCTGGGGGAGGGCAACGTGCCTACGGAGGTGTCCGGCGTACCTCCGGATTACTTCAGTGCCGACGGGCAGCTGTGGGGCAACCCCCTCTACGACTATGATCGGATGCGCAGCGATGGCTTCGGCTGGTGGATCCGCCGGGTGGAGGGCGCCAGCCGCCTCTTCGATGTGATCCGCATTGACCACTTTCGGGGCCTGGAGAGCTACTGGGCGGTGCCCTACGGCGCCGCCACCGCAAAGGCGGGCCGCTGGCGCAAGGGCCCGGGTATGGACCTGGTGGGGGTGCTCACCGGCTGGTTCCCCAGCCTGGAGATTATCGCCGAGGACCTGGGCTTTCTCACGCCGGAGGTCCATCAGCTGCTGGCCGACTCGGGCCTGCCCGGTATGAAGGTGCTGGAGTTTGCCTTTGACTCCCGGGAGCCCAGCAACTACCTGCCCCACACCTATGAGCGCAACTGTGTGTGCTATGTGGGCACCCACGACAACGAGACGGTGATGCAGTGGCGGGACCAGGCGGACCGGGCCGATGTGACCTACGCCCGCAAGTACCTGGGCCTCAGCGAGGCCGAGGGCTTTAACTGGGGTGTCATCCGGGGCGGCATGAGCAGCGTGGCGGATACCTTTGTGGCCCAGATGCAGGACTACCTGGGGCTGGGAGCCGAGGGGCGGATGAATACCCCCGGCACACTGGGCGGCAACTGGCAGTGGCGGCTGCTGCCCGGCGAGGCCACGGCGGCTCTGGCAAAAAAAATTGCCCAGTACGCAAAAATGTACGGGCGGATCTGAAAAAGGGCCTGCTGCAAAATGCGGTTTTCAGTTCAAATCAGAAAATAGACGGATTAAAACGTTACCGAGAGTCGTCACACCGGCGGTTCTCGGTAACGTTTTAAATCCGATTTTGCAGCAGCCCTTTTCAGAGAAGAGAGGCTTCAGGCCGCGGCCGCGCTCCCCGCTTCCCCGCCCGTCATCCCCGCGCCCCCGCGCTGATGCCGGGAGCCTGACCGCCAACGTCTCCGCCGGGGAGCAGTTTTATCCCCTCGCCCGTGCGCCGATGACCGCGCCGCCGGAATTTAAAAAAACGGGAAAACCCTATTGACAAAGGGAAGCAGCTGTGGTACTTTATGTTTGCGGTTAGTTATAGCTAACTAAAGCTGGCGCTTCAGGCTTCCGCTGACAGGCGGGGCCGGATGTGCCTGTGTGAGAGGAGTGACGTTGTATGAACCCTGGTTCGATTGCTGTACTTCTCGTCTTGGTGCTGACGGTGTCCGCCGTTCTTGTGCGGATGGTCAAAAACAGGCGGTCCGGCAAGGGTGGATGTGGCTGCGGCTGCAGTGGCTGCGCCAACGCCCCCTACTGCCATCCCCGGAAGGAACCGTCCCACCGCTGACGGCGGTGCTGTCTGGAGGGACTCTGTGCCTCCGCCCTCTTTTGCCGGCCTTCTCGCTTCTCCTGCGAGTATTGTGCTATGAATTGTTCCCAGGCAGGCCCCCCGGACAAAACTGTCCGGGGGGCCTGTCCGCGGTTGACAAACCAGAGGAGGTTGGATATAATAGCACATGCGTGACGTGTGTGCCCACCCGTCCGGGTTGCCGGAATCGTTTTTTGCAGCGCGGCTGGATAGAGCATCCACCTCCTGATGAAACTGACGGTGTTCGCCTTTCCGCGCCAGCAGGGTGCCCTAAAACCTCATATGCGCCTGTAACTCAGCTGGATAGAGCGCACCCCTCCTAACAATCGAATCGTTCGAATCCTGGAGCCCTGTAAAAGTGAATATTTTCCGTATACGCCCCCGTAGCTCAGTTGGATAGAGCGGTCGCCTCCTAAGCGGCAGTTCGTTCGAATCCTGTTGAGCCTGAAAATTGAATATTTGTTGTATAAGCCCCCGTACCTCACCGGGATAGAGGGTCCGCCTCCTAAGCGGAATGTAGTGAGTTCGAGTCTCGCCGGGGGTGCCAAAACAACCGCTGTAAGCCGTTTTTCGCTGGTTTACAGCGGTTTTGTTTTCGGTAAAAAGCGTATAGCAAAGGGAGAGTTTCCATTCAATTTTGTTGTATGCTTGCTAATTGGATTTGAACGGTTTACATGCGCTTGCTAAGGAAAATCGCGTCCTTGCTAATTCGATTTTTTGGACTCATTTGCTGCCGGGTGCTGCCGAGAGCAGCGCCGCCAGAGTGTTTGCCAGTTCCGGCGACTTGCGAAGCTGTTCCACCAGGACCTCCAAATCCAATGCGGCGGGTGCCGGTTCCTTTTCTTCCTCTGGGGGACGAACCGAACGCAAGTCGGGATTTGCGTAGAAGGCACTCTCAAACTTCTGGGCGTTGATCTTGCGGTCCTCGTCCAGAATATGAGCATACACGCTGGTGATCATGTCGATCTCTGCGTGTCCTGTATCGCCCTGAGTGGCCTTTAGATCGCCGTGGTTGAGCTTCAGCTTGTAGGTCGTACTGGAATGTCGTAGGGAATGAAAAACGACTCTGGGCAATCCAGCTTTCTCACGCAGCTTTTCAAATTCCTTCAGGATGATACGGTCCTCGCAAGGCCGACCATTGGGCAGCGCCACCACCAAATCATAGTCCTGATATTCGTCGCCGAGAAACCCCCGAAGTTCATCCTGGGAGGCTTTCCATTCTCGCAAAATGTAAGCTAGGGTCTTGGGTAGCCACACCTTGCGAATACTGGAATCGGTCTTTGGCTTTTTCAAGATGACTCTTGTGCTGGTGTTGGGAAATAAAGGCGTGAACACATGGTAGATGTCCTTTTGCCCCAACATCTCAATGGCCCGCTTGGAGGCCCGCGTCAGCTCCTTGTCGATGTAAACATAGGCATTGTCGGCAGCAATTTCTTCATCGGAGATGTGGACGTTGCTCCAGGTCAGCCCCAGAATTTCCCCCATACGCAATGAACAGGCAAAAGAGAGGTTCATAGCCACATAGAGCTTGCTGTCCGTACACTGATCCA
>CDZQ01015545.1_pt1 | contig 15356 bp, 16 predicted proteins | sample 554831 | NCBI WGS metagenome assembly CDZQ01 (sample SAMEA3182112, study PRJEB8094) | gut metagenome | biome: human; feature: gut; material: Stool; isolation source: human stools | place: Canada | collected 2013-05-06
ATTTTAAGTCAATTTTGAAGTAAATTGATGTGTCAGGTGAATCTTCCTGCCATTTATGGTGAAATAGTGGGGCATTTTTGAAAACTAAACCGGTTTATTGATGGGTCTTTATGAAAATTCTGCTTCTGGGTTCGGATAAATCTTCAGTTATGAAACTGGCCAGTCCGCTGGAAGCGACCGGGTTCGATTGTGAAAAAATGTTTACGCAAAAGCGAATAGTGGAGTTTTTGTCGGGGATGAACACTTATGAATTCCCGGGAGTGGTGATTCTGGGAGAGAATGTATCCGGCAAGTTGAGATCGTCTTTTCTGGAACAGGTTCGGGAAAAAGATTTTCCTTTTCCTGTTTTGTATGTGGTGCGACCTGATGCGTTCGAGACGGTTTTCAGTGAAAGGGTACCGGATACGACAGATTACGTTTGCCTTCCAGTGCGCCCGAAAGAACTGGTGACACGTGTGGGAATACTGATCAGGAAGTCTTATCCGGAAATAGTTGAAGCGCAAACGCTTCGTTACGGGTCTTTTGTTTTTTCGCGCTATCCCGACCGGGTGAGTTTCAGGGGGCGCCATATCGCCCTGACCGCAAAGGAATACGATCTTGGACGGTTTTTTTTCGGCCATATCGGAAAACCCCTGTCGCGAATGACTCTGAGTGAAGCGATCTGGAATTCGGAGGAAGACGAATTCAGCCGGACAATCGATACGCATGTATCCAGAGTGCGCAACAAGCTGGGCCTGAATGAAAAGAACGGGTTTTCGCTGAAACAGGTTTATGGGTTCGGCTATCAGTTAACGGCTCTTTAGCTTCTGTTTGTTTGCCGAAACCGTATTTAATCGGACTTGCCGTTTAATGGATGGGTACTGTTCATTTATAATGTCCGCTTATTCCGATTGCCGTACCTGGAGCGACTTTTTTCAATGACAATGAAACCATCAATGCTGGCCAGACTGGAGCAGCTGGCAAACCGCTTGACAGAAATCGATGAATTGCTGATGCAACCCGATGTGGCGTCTGATCAGGACAATTACCGGAAACTCTCCAAAGAACACGCCGAACTGGGACCTGTCGTAGCCTTGTACAATGATTTTGTTCAGGTTCAGCGGGATGTGGAGGCAGCGCAGGAAATGCTGGCCGATCCTGAAATGAAGGAATTCGCACAGGAAGAGATATCGGCGGCGGAAGGAAAGATGACGGCGATCGAGGATAATTTGCAGCTCATGCTTTTGCCGAAAGACCCCAATGACGACAAGAATATTTTTCTTGAAATCCGTGCCGGGACGGGCGGGGATGAATCGGCCCTGTTCGCAGCAGACCTGCTCCGTATGTACACCCGTTTTGCCGAAAAGAACCGCTGGAAGGTCGAGATCGTTTCAGCGTCTGAATCGGAACTGGGCGGTTATCGTGAAGTGATCGTTCGCCTGATCGGCAACGACGTTTATTCAAGATTGAAATTCGAATCGGGCGGCCATCGTGTACAGCGTGTTCCGGTGACGGAAACGCAGGGACGTATCCATACGTCGGCCTGTACGGTTGCCGTGATGCCGGAGGCGGATGACGTCAGTGACGTACACATCAATCCTGCCGATATCCGGATCGACACTTTCCGGGCTTCCGGTGCGGGCGGGCAGCATATCAACAAGACGGATTCGGCGATCCGGATCACACATTTTCCCACGGGGATCGTTGTCGAGTGCCAGGATGACCGCAGCCAGCACAAGAACAAGGCCCAGGCCATGCAGGTTCTTGCCGCGCGCATCAAGGACAGGCAGATGCAGGAACAGCATGCGAAGGAAGCGGCCACCCGCAAAAGCCTGATCGGTTCGGGAGACCGCAGTGAACGTATCCGGACTTACAATTACCCGCAGGGACGCGTTACCGACCATCGCATCAATCTGACTCTGTACAAGCTCGAGTTCATTATGGACGGGGATATGGATGAACTGGTGAATGCGCTGGCGGCGGAACATCGTGCCGAGCTGCTGGCGGAGATGGCGGAAGGCGCCTGATTTTTGCCTGAAATCAAGCTCTTTTGACTTATTTGAAAAAAAGCGGACGAAGCGGTTGCCCGGTCATGCATTGGGTAGTATAAGTCTGATCATGATGAGATCCCGACATATTTTCATTGCCATTTCTTTTCTGTGCATCGGATTCATTCTGTTTGCGCTTTATCTCCAGCTTGTCTGGAAGGTACTGCCGTGTCCGATGTGCGTCTTGCAACGCTATGCCTTTCTTGGTGTGGCCATCTGCTGTGTGGCGGGATTGCTGGCGAAAAAATTGCGTTTTACCGCTTTTCTCGCGTTTATTGTTTCCCTGATCGGAATGGGGCTGGCGATTTACCAGTTATGGGTTGTCAATCATCCGGATATCCAGTGCGGTCGCGATCCACTGGAACAGGCAATCAATAATTTGTGGACAGCGAAGGCAATGCCGGTTCTCTTTCGCTCCGAAAGCCTTTGCAGCGATTTTGTGGAGCCGATTATCGGCCTGACGCCGCCGCAATGGTCGCTTGTCTGGTTCTTTATCTTTGCCGTAGTCTTTGTCCGGATCATGCGCAAGGGATAATGTTTTATGTCTTCCGAAATTCCTGCCGCGAACGCTGAACATATGCCCGACATTGAAGCGGGCATGACGGTCCGGTCGCTTTTTTCCATTGTGCCGCTCGATCCGCTGGAATTGAGAATTCTGCTGGAACATGCCATCGGTTTTTCACGGGTCAAACTGATTACCCATTCGGATCACCTCTTGACTCCCGAACAGTCGAAAGCCCTCTCTGACGTTGTTTCAAGACGGATGAAAGGGGAACCGGTTGCCTACATCACGGGAAGGCGCGAATTTTTCGGCTTGTCTTTCGCCGTCAGCCCGGACGTCCTGATTCCACGGCCCGAGACGGAATTGCTGGTCGAGCTGGCTCTGGAACGGCTGCCCGATGGCGGGAAAGTCGTGGATATGGGAACGGGGTCTGGAGCGATAGCGATTGCCATTGCCAGCGAGCGGCCGGATGCATATGTCTTTGCGACGGATATCTCGGACAGGGCACTGAATATGGCGACACATAATGCGCTGGCTTTATTGAAAGGAAAGCAGATTGTCCGGTTCAGTGCGGGAAGCTGGTTCGATGCCCTGGGAAACAGGAATGAAACCTTCGATGTGATTGTGTCCAATCCGCCTTATATCGATTCGAAGGACGATCATCTTCAAAAAGGGGATTTGCGTTTTGAACCGGTTGGCGCATTGACGGATCGTGCTGACGGTTTGTCTGCCTTGCGGATTCTGGTCTCAGGCGCTCCCGGTTTTTTGAATGAAAACGGCTGGCTGCTGATGGAACACGGTTATGATCAGTCAGAAGCGGTGAGAAAGATGCTGGCTGAAAGAGGGTTTGACGATGTGCGAAGCTGGACGGATCTGGCCGGTATCGAGCGGGTCAGTGGCGGCCGGTTCACAAAATAGCACGTCGGAATGATTCAATAAATAAATGCAGGCATTGCGCCTGCATTTATTTATTGTTTTCCGAAAAGTCAGGCAAGGGCGGCTTCCAGTTCTTTGTTCATCGTTTTGCGTGGTTTGTCCCAAAGGTCGATGTGGCGGTATTGTCCCAGCCCTTTCGGTTCACGGTGTGCAATAACAATAAAACCGGTTTGCGGGAGTGACGTTCTCAACAGACGGTAAAGCTGTTCTTCGGCTTCGGCGTCCAGCGAACTGGTCGCTTCATCCAGGAAGACCCATTCCGGCCGGGTGGCGAGAATGCGTGCGACCATGAGCCGTTGCTGTTCACCGCCTGAAAGGCGGTATTCACTGCCGATTTCGCCTGCATGTTCAAGCTGTTCTTCGTGTCGTGGGCAGGTCAGGCCGACGTTTTTAAGCAGTTCCCGGATATGGTTCATGTCTTTTGGCGGATCGGGGTAGCAGATGCATTCCGCCAGTGAACCGAGTGGGAGGTAGGCTTTTTGCGGCATGAAGAGCGTTTTGCCTTTCGGCAGTGCCACCAGCCCATCGCAGTGGGGCCATATGCCGGATAGCGTTTTCAGAAGGGTTGATTTGCCGATGCCGGATGGGCCATCGATCCAGACGGCTTCGCCACGGTTGACGGCCAGTTCGGGAATGTGAAGCAGATTCTGTCCAGCCGGATCGCGTACGGTCAGATTTCGGATACGCAATTTGTCGTCAGGAGAACTGTTCCATGTGATCGGTGAGGGCGATTTGCCGATTTCTTCGGCCTGATCCATAAAGGAAGCCAGACGGTTGGCAGTAGCGGAGAGCTCGGCCAGTTCCTTATACGAAAAGATGAACCATGACAGGGTCGTGACAAGCCGTGTGAACGCTGAACCCAGCTGCATGAGTCCGCCAAGGGCAACGTAACCCATCATGTAGGCAGGAAAGGCCAGAAAGAGGGGAATACGCAGCACGGTCATGTAATACGGACGAGTGAAGATGCCCAGTATGAATTCACGGTTGATCCGGTGACGCCAGTTTTCAAGGATGCGCCTGTAACGCCGGTCGATAATGTCGCGTTCCGCTTTTTCCCCGTTTTCAAGCGCTACGGCTTCTTTCGATTCACGCAAGCGGGCGAGTGCAAAACGCATGTCGGCTTCACGGTGCTGCTGGATGACGTTCAGTTTCATCAGGGGCGCACCCATCCAGTGGGTCAGGCCGCTGGAAATGAGGACGTAGACCGGAGCCGCCCAGACGAGGTAATGCTCGATGACGAACGGTGTTCCGAAAAGCGTAAAGGCAATCGGGAACGCCGAGAGTTTCCAGAGCAGGGTGATATAGGTGGTCAGTCCGACAAGGCCGGTGAACAGGTCGAGGACTTTTCCTGTCAGCCTGTCGACGAAAATCCGGCAGTCTTCCGAAATTCGCTGGTCCGGGTTGTCCAGTGGCGAATCTTCGTCCGTATTCAAGTGCCAGTAGGCCTTGTTGGAGAACCAGCGTTCCAGTGAAGCCTGTGTCAGCGTGGTTCTCCAACGGATCTGGACGAGCTGGCGGATATAGGTGGCGATGAGGTACTGGGACGCACTGGCAACGGTAATGACGGCGAATACGCCGATTTGCCAGAGCGCGGCCTGCGCATCGTATTTTTCCAGTGCGCTGAAGAAGTCCTTGTTCCAGGTAATCATTTTCAGCGCCAGCTGGATTTCGACCAGATTCAGGGCCAGTACGATGAAGCAGTAAAGTATGCCGATTTTGCCTCCCGGGCCCTTGATGCACAGGGAGGTCAGGGAGGCGATACGTTTCAGGGTGTTATTCATTCCGGTTCTTTTTGCTTTCACTGTTTTTCGGCATGGCTATCCGGACAGCCCGGGGTTCGGGCATATCGATACGGAAAACAGCGTCGGCCATTTTCCGGTCGGGTTCGGGGAGCCATTGTTCTTCGTCAGATGTCAGCAGGACCGCCGTATCGGTTATGCCGAGGTCGGCCAGCTGGTACGGTGTGCCTTGCCCGTATTCAAGATGGCCGCGACCGATGATGCCGATGACGATCGGTTTCGGTTTGCCTTCCGGAATCTCGTTTAAGGCATGAACGATATTGCAGGCAAAGGCACGATCCCATGTTTGCATGGCACGCATGAAGCGTTCCCTGTCAGGTGCGGGCGTGGATGGGGGGGATGCCCCGGGGTCATGTTTGCGATATCCTGCCAGACGGTCATAGTAGTCTTCGGTCGGTGGCGCTGCAGGTGTCAGACCATCGCGCTCGGCTTCCGGGATGGCATCCCATCCCAGTTTTCCGACGCGGGTGACCAGCTCGCGGTAACAGTTCAGCGCCAGCATCCGGATTTTGTTTTGCCGGCAGAAATGGAAGAGCGGAAGGTAAAGCTCGGCTGGAAATCCCCATACGCCGAGCCATTCCGATTTTTCAAGAAAGGTTTTCGTGTCCAGTTTCCCGTCCACCCATTCATCAAGAACGCTCTGAAGTCGCCGGGGGAACATTTCGAAGCCCATCATCATGTCGGGGCGCAACGCATATAGCGTTGCAGCCACGTGCAGTTGCCAGCGATGGACTTCGGCAATGTCGTGCGTTTCTCCCAGCATGACGACGGATTTTTTTGCCATTTCCTGCATGAGAGACTGAAACGGCAGTGTTTTGCCCGTCATGGGATCGATCCAGGTTGCCCTTGGGTGGGCAACCGGGGATATTTTGGCTGGTTTCCGGTTTGCAGATGTCATTCTCACTCCATCAGAAATTGGCAGTCAGGGAAACGGCAAACGTACGACCCTGCCCGGTGAAGAGTTCCAGCGGGTTGGTATAGATGGTTGCCGGATTGGCCGGATGGGCCTCCATTGACGCTGCCGTGCTTTCGAAGTAGCGTTTGTTCAGGATATTCAGTACGGACGCCGTCAGACGGAAAGTCTTGTTGATTTGCCAGTTGATATATCCGTCATATATCGCGTAGCCACCCGGTTTGAAATTGTCTTCATCGCTGACGCGGTGGACGCCACGTGAGAATGTACCCATGAGCTGGGTGGACAAGCCGTATTTTGGCATCTCGTATTTGATGCCGAGCACGGCGGATAATGGAGAAGCGCCGTCAAACGGGACATAGTCGCTGCTGTCCATACTCGTCTGTTTGCCATATTGGTAAACGGCACTGCTGTTTAACGTCCAGTTTCGGGCGAGTTGCCATTCGGCCGATGCTTCAATACCCCAGAGTTTGACTTTGTCGACGTTTCTGTAGGTGTATTGGGTGCCGCTTCCCGGAATCAGCTGGCGTCCCAGAATGAAGTTGGTGTAGTCGCTGTAAAATCCCCCGATTGAGAACCAGCCTTTGTCGAACTGTCCCCTGAATCCGATGTCGATCGATTTGACTTCTTCCGGTTTCAGATTCGCATTGGGCACCAGTTGTATCATTCCCATATCGTACGAGGTGTAAAGCTGCTCCGCTGTCGGCATTTTGAAGCCTTCGGCATACCGCCCGTATACGGAATACTGGTCGGTCAGCCTGAAAAGGGTGCCGAGTTGGGGAAGCCATTTGTTTTCACTGATTTTGCGCGGTTCGCTTCCGGCAATGACGTCATAATTCTTGTCCGGAGACGGGTCAAGGGAGTAATGTGCACGACGGATGCCCGGAATGACTTTGAAGCGCTCGTTGAAGAGTTTTATTTCATCTTGCAGATAAAGGTCGGCACGGGTTGTTTTGGCCTTGGCGAAATTGCTGCCACCTCCATATGTGGTCGTTGTCGTTCCGGTTGTCAGATTGTTGCTGACACTCTTGTTGTAATAATCGGTGTCGGTCTGGTCGCCCTGAAAACCGTAAGTCAATTTATGTCTTGTACCGGCAAGATCGAAACTCGAGGTCAACTGGATGTCTGCCTGGTAAAAGTCCTGGCTGTAATCCGTGTGTCCTGTGGTGTAATAATCGGTATTTGTGTTGACGTTCTTGTACCTGCGCTGGTCGAAAAGCGAACGTTTCTGCGGGGAATAGGAAAGCCGCCATGTCACGTTGTCGACTGCCGGAGCGCGGACATCCCAATCGTGTTCCAGTGCGACACGGTAACGGGTCTGTTTCTGCTCTCTCTGGCGACTGATGTTATCTGTGGAAGACAATCCCATGGCACTTGGAAGGCGTCCTGTATCGTATAACTGGTCGATGCTGGTATCGGTACCGAAGAATTCACCGGTCAGTTTGAACTGATGGTCGGCATTCGGTCTGAGAATCAGTTTGGCCAATCCGTTATTGACTTCGGCATCGGTCGGGTTGAACCGGTCGCAACCGAGCCCGTTGCGGTTACAGCCCCATTGGCCGCCATCGGCGCGGGCATTTCTCAGACGGGTTTCGTGATAGGTACGGTGTGTGTAGCCGAACAGGACTTGCGCAACGGGATTCATTTGTGCGGCGACCATGGCGCTCTGGGTGTGGGCGTTATTGCTTCCGTCGAAGCCATAGCTTGCCTGACCGCCGAGTTGCCTTCCCTTCAAAAGGTCGTCCGGGTCGAGTGTCTGATAGGACACCATGCCGCCAAGGGCATCGGCTCCCCAGAGAACGGATGCCGGGCCGCGCTGGATTTCGACGGCTTTCAGGGTGGACAGGTCGACAAAGTCACGGTTGCCTGCGTCATTCGCTTCCATGACACGGGCACCATCGACGACGATCTGGACACGGTTCCCGCTGACGCCGCGGATGGTAAAGCCTGACAGTCCGCCGAACGGTGTCGTTCCGGATGTCTGCCGGTTGACTCGTATGCCGGGCTGGTAACGGACCAGTTCGGCAATATTGTTGACGTTGTGTTCCTCCATCTGTTCACGGGTGATGACATTGACGACCGCCGGAACGTCAAGCACTTTTTCTTCCTGTCGGGTTGCCGTGACAGTAATGGCTCCCATTTCCTGCGGAGTGTCGTCCTTTTTCTTTTTGTCCGGTGCGACGGCGTGTGCTTTCTCGGTCTGGTTTTCTTCCTGCTGTGCCTGGGCATAAGGCGCAAGACAGAGTGTGGCAGAGGCAAAGCCAATGCCGAGTGAGACAATCTTCCTGTTCATGTTTCTGCTTTCTATACGGGGGAAATTTGGTTATTTCTCTTGTGGTCTGGTTATAAAACCGATAGTTGACAGTCCTGCCCGACTGGCATCGGAAAGTGTTTCTGCTACATATTGATAATCGGCATGCCTGTCCGCGTAGATGTGGACTTCCGGCATGGGATCTTTTCTGGCGGCTTCGGCAAAAAGAGCCTGTGCCGTTTCGCGGTCAACGGAATTCCCGTTGTAAAAGAGTTCGCCGTTGGAACGGATGGCCAGATCGATTTTTTCTTTTGCAGACTCGACGGATCTCGAGCTGGCCTGCGGGAGTTCAAGTTTCACGGAGTGCGAGAGAAGCGGGGCCGTGACAATGAAGATGACGAGCAGGACAAGCATCACGTCGATTAACGGGACCATGTTCATTTCCGCCATCGGGGTACGGGTGTTTTTGTTCTGGAATCCGCCGAATGCCATATCAGCCTCGTTTGATGTTGTGGACGACGGGTGATGCCATCTCGGCAGGCTCACTGTTGATCGAATAGAGTTTGCCGGTCGTCAAAAAGGTCAGCAGTTCGTTGGCAAAGGTGTCGAGTTTGGACATCAGGACGTTGTTGCTGCGAACCAGCCAGTTGTAGCCGATGACGGCGGGAATGGCGACGGCCAGTCCGATACCGGTCATGATCAGTGCTTCACCGACCGGGCCGGCTACCTTGTCCAGCGTGCCTGCGCCGCTGGCGCTGATGTTGATCAGGGCGTTGTAAATGCCCCAGACAGTCCCGAACAGACCGATGAACGGGGCTGTCGAACCAATGGTAGCAAGAACGGTCAGGCCGTTTTCAAGACGGGCCGCGTCCTCGTCCATGACCATTCTCATCGTGCGTGTGACGAATTCCTGCTGGGTTCCGGCTTCGGACAGTTTTGCCGCGCCGTAATGGGCATGATGTTCCTGGGCGTGCTGGGCGTGTGCGGTCAGGTGAGAGAAAGGGCATTTGATGCCATGTGTCTGGATTTCATGGCGAACGGTGTCCAGCGAGCTGGCATTCCAGAAAAAGTGCAGGAACTGGTTGCTGTACTGCTTGCGTCGCCAGCCCGCGATGCCCTTGGTGATGATAAGTGTCCATGAGACGATGGACATGCCGATCAATATGGCCAGGATGGTTTTGCCCAGAAAATCGCTTTGGGCAATGAAATGGGAAAATCCGATATTACTGACAGTCGATTCCATGATGTGCAGCTTTCTTGTATGTGATGATGGGTGTTATCGGTTGTTCAGGTTGAAGCGGTAAGGGATGATAGCCTTGGCGTACATTGGCCGTCCGTGTTCCATATAGGGATAAAACGTGCTGCGCCGGGCCGCTTTGAGTGCCGCTTCATCCAGCCGGTCGAAACCTGAGGAGGAAACCACACGGGCGTCATGAACCCGTCCGGATGTGTCGACGACAACCTGGATATTGACCTGCCCGGATTCATGGCGCTGGATGGAACGGGCAGGGTACTCGGGTTTGAATGCATGTTTGTACCGGAGCTGGGAAAGGGAAACGGAACGTGCCGATCCGGTTCCCGATCCGCCGGAGCCGAAGTTGTTGCCTGTGTTCTCTCCGTGTCCTGCGCCGGGATTGTTCCCGTTGCCGGTGCCTTGACCTGTCCCTCTGTCGGTGTTGCTGTCCGTTCCTTTTGTCGTGGCAGTGCTGGCAGTTTTTTCTGCAGCTCCTTGCTGCAGAAGTGTCGATTCAGTCTGTTGTACCGTTTTCTTTTCAACAGTCGGTGCAGTCTGTACGGCTTTATTCGAAGCAGAATGCGTGGCGATCAGTCCGGGCTCCGGTTTTTCCTTGCTTATCCGTGTGTTTTCACTGGCCACAGCAGATTGTTGCGCATGGGATACATTTGAAGCGGGCTGTCCTTTCAGAACGGATACATAGAGTGTCGAACCGCCGCTGCCGCCTCCACCGCTGTTCCCGCCAAGTTCGACGAGGGGAATGCTTCTTAACGCCAGCGCAATCAGTATGCCATGTAACAGCAGTACTATTGCTGCAAGCGCCTTGGCCAGCGGCCGGGGCAAACGGTCGAAATGCCGTGCGGGGAAAAGAACCGGGTTGCTTGTTGCCATTTTTTTCTGAAAACTGTGCCGTTTTTGATGTTCTGGAAAACGATTTTTATCGGGTTGATCTGTAAAAACGCTTCAAATGATAATGATTCTCATTTACAATTGTCAATGCTTAATGCAAATGAGACGCATTTATTTTTTGGGTGGGCTGATTTTGCCGGTTTGGCGAGGCTTTCCATCCAAAGGTATTTTTACTGAAAGGAAAATCAGGAATGACGCAAACGGTACAGCAGATGGATAAAGAAACGGTCAGGGCGAAGTTGCAGGAAAATCCGGGTGTCATGCTCGAGGCGCTTGCCAGAAACAGTGATCTTTCCATGGCTGAATTAATCGAGTTGCTTCCGGAGGGGATGTGGAAACGGACGGATGGAAGCCGTTTCATCGAAATCATGCAGATCCTTCCGAAACTGGGCAAGATGACGCTGGTCATGAATACACCGGATGTCATTATGGAGTTTTCGGGAGACATTCCGACAGGGACGGAAAGCAACGGTTTTTACAATCTGGATTACAAGAGCCCGATGCACGGTCATTTGCGTGCCGGACATTGCAAATCCGTGTATCTGGTCGAGCGGCCTTTCATGAAATCGCAAACCGTGAGTATCCAGTTCATGAATGAAACCGGAGACGTCATGTTCAAGGTATTTGCAGGCCGCAATGAAAAGAGGGAACTGATCGCTGAACAGGTGGAAGCCTTGCGTTCGATTTTTCAGGATGCCAGTGTCGGGGTGGCTGCATGAGCGGATGTGATTTGCTCTTGTTCGGTGCCACACGCAATACGGGATTGCATATTGCCCGTCTGGCGGCACGGCGTGGCGAGAAAATTGCCGCTATGGTGCGGGCCGGTAGTGATGCGTCTGCCTTGAAAAAACTGGAGGTAAGGGTTCTTGAGGGTGACGCTTTTGATGTGGATGACTGCATGGAGGTCATCGATCAGGCGTCTCCAAGACGGGTTGTCAGCCTGATGGGAGGCAAAAACCTGGAAGGGCGCCGCGTTTGCGGTGAAGGTAATATCAATGTCATCCGGGCACTGGAAAATTCGGCTCCGGTTGAACGCTTCGTGCTCGTGACGTCGATGGGTTGTGGCGAGCAGTTTGCAGCTCTGAACGAAAATGTCAAAAAATTTCTCGGGGAGGCTTTGCTTGCCAAGACGGAAGCGGAGGATTATCTGCGCCTTTCCGGTTTGCCCTGGACAATCGTCCGGCCGGGAGGACTCAATAACGAACCGGCAAGCGGCGCTTTCTGCCTGCTTGACGCGCCTGACAGGAGCCGGCAGGGTTATGTTTCGCGTGAAGACGTCGCGGCAGCGGTTCTGGCGATACTGGACGATGCCGGTTATCTGTATCGTGCCACGACCGTTCAGTGTGATTTGCCGGTCGGGGAGGGTGGCGATGCGTGAAGTTGCCGATTTTTTTGCCCGTGAGAGTGACGATCCGCTCACAATGGCCTTCGAGGAAGAAAAGAAGACAATGCCGCCGATGGCGGGCATGCGACGTGAACCACCTCCCTGGAATGGCGGAACTTTTGCCGAGTTTGCTCCGCAGGCGTTTATGGCGGGGCCGGAGCGTCCGCTTGCCTTGTACGTCCACGTCCCTTTTTGCCATCATCACTGCACTTTTTGCCCGTTTTACATTAATCAGACAAAAAAGGATTTCAGTTCGAAATATACAGCGCTCCTGTTGAAGGAGATCGCCGGTACGGCGGAGGTTTTGAAAGACGTGGCCCACAAGCGCAAGGTCGACGTGATTTATTTCGGGGGCGGTACGCCTACCGATCTTGAAAAGGACGATATGGCGAGTGTCATCCGTTCGCTGTTCGATCATTTCGACATTTCACCGGATGCCGAGGTGACGGTCGAAGGCCGGAATACCGGTTTTACGGCAGAGAAGGGGAAAGCATGGGTCGAGGCCGGCGCGAACCGGTTTTCCATCGGGCTGCAGGCGGCCAATACGCAGTTGCGCAGAAAGCTCGGCAGGCTGGCTTCCAGAGAGGAAGCGGCGGCGACCCTGAACGAGCTTGCCGATACGGGTGCCTCGGTCGTGATCGATCTCCTTTACGGATTGCCGGGGCAGACGGAAGAAATCCTGATCGATGATGTCCGTTACATCAGTGAACAAACGCGTATTGCCGGACTGGATCTGTACGAACTCAGGATGTTTCCGGGCAGTCCGCTGGACAAGGCGATCGAACGGGGCAAGATGCCGCCGATGCCGGAGTTTCCTGAAAAAGCCAGATTGTTCGGGACGGCTTATAAAGGCCTGATTGCCGGAGGATTCGATCATTTTTCGCCCCGGCACTGGCGCCGCACGCCAAACGAACGCTCGCTCTATAACCGGCTTGCCGGTGGGCAGACGGATATGATCCCGTTCGGTTCGGCTGCGGGTGGACGTCTGGGAACCATCGGCCTTGGTACGGCGCGGGATATCAAATCGTATACGGAAATGGTCGAACGCGGTGAAAAACCGCTGGGACGGATTACTCAAGCACCGTTAGCCGCCGATAAGACAGGTTTCGACAGGGAGCTTGATTTGGCGTTTGAAGCGATCAGGGTTCCGGCAATCGACAAATGGCCGGAGCCGCTTCGCGAATCGGGCCGGCTTTTGCTGGCGCAATGGAAAAAGGCCGGATTGCTTGAAGGGAACGTTGACGGTCCGGGCATGGCGTTTACCTGTGCCGGATTTTACTGGTCTTCGCGTATGAAGAAACTACTGCTCGAGTTTGCTGCGGAGCCGGTTCCGGCATAGGTCTTTTTATCGGCTGGCTTGCCGATGAAGAGACCGGAGTGCCCTCCATAAATGAATTATGGAGGGCATTTTTTCATTTCTGACGCAGGAAGGAAATGGATTATTTCATGGCAGACATGGCTTAAAACTTGCCCAACAGGTACAATCTCGTCATGAAAAATATCGTCATTCTTATTTCCGGCCGGGGCAGCAATATGGAAGCCATTGTCCGGACATTCAAACAGGAAAAATGGGATGCCCGACTGTCTGCGGTCATCAGTAACCGGGACGATGCAGCCGGTCTCGGCTTTGCCGGAAAAGCCGGTATCCCAACCCGTGTCGTATCGCACAAGGAATATCCCGACAGGGAATCCTATGACGCCGTCCTGCAGAAAACAATCGATGAATATCAGCCCGATCTGGTGGTTCTGGCTGGTTTCATGCGCATTCTGACCACAGGTTTCGTCGAGCATTATACCGGTCGGATGATCAATATCCATCCTTCCCTTCTTCCCAGTTTCAGGGGGTTGCATACCCACCGGCAGGCGATTGACGCGGGTGTGCGCGTTCATGGAGCGACGGTTCATTTTGTGACGCCGGAACTGGATGGCGGCCCGATTATCGCGCAGGCGATCGTTCCGGTTTTTCCGGGGGATGATGAGGATGCACTGGCTGGCAGGGTACTGGAACAGGAGCACCGGATTTACCCCCGTGTCGTGCGCCTGATCGTTGAGGACAGAATCAGCCTGAATCAGGAAGGTCGTGTGAGATTGTCTCCGGAAGTGGTTGATTCACTTGAATTTATTGTAAAGGGAGGTGGGCTGTGAGACTTGCACCATTGGTTATTACCCATACCGAACAGGTATTGCGGGAAGTTCTTCAGTTTTCCGGTCCTGCCGACGTCGTGATTTCGCGTTATTTCCGTGAACATCCCAAACTGGGGATGCGCGAGCGGGGCGCTATTGCGGAAACGGTTTACACTATCCTTCGTAACCGGTTGATTTACAATAATTTTTCGGAGTCCGGGTATGGTGCGCAGATGCGGCGTCTGGTACTGTTGGGGCTTGCCGATATTTATGGCGTCGATTCGCTTGGCGGGATCGACGAAAATGAAACCGCATGGTTAAACCATGTGTCGAAGGTCGATCGCAGCCAGTTGCCACAGAAAATGCAGGCCAATTTGCCTGAATGGCTATACGACCGGCTGGCAGAACAAATCGGGGAAGACGAAACGCAGAGGCTGGCTGCTGTGCTGAATACGCCTGCATCGCTGGATTTGCGTGTCAATACGCTGAAAGTCAAACCTGATGAAGTGATGAAGGTGTTAAGTGAGGTGCCGGTCGAATGCGCTCCGACGCCTTTCGCTTCGACGGGCATTCGTCTCCAGAAGAAAATCGCCTTGCAGAATATGCCTTTGTTCAAGGATGGCGGAGTTGAGGTTCAGGATGAAGGCAGCCAGTTGCTGGCGCAGATCGTCGGGGCCAAACGGGGGGAAATGGTCGTCGATTTCTGTGCGGGTGCGGGCGGCAAGACGCTCGCTCTGGGGTGTGCCATGCGCAATACCGGACGTCTGTATGCTTTCGACGTGTCCGACAAGCGGCTGGCGAAGATGAAGCCGAGACTGGCGAGAAGTGGTCTGTCGAATGTTCACCCGATCCAGATCGCGCATGAGCGTGATGCCCGAATCAAGCGATTGGCCGGAAAGGCCGACCGGGTACTGGTCGATTCGCCATGCAGTGGACTTGGTACCTTGCGCCGTAATCCTGACCTGAAATGGCGCCAGACGCCGGAAACGATTACCCGGATGACGGAAAAGCAGCATGCGATTCTTGAATCGGCGGCGAGACTGGTCAAGGTGGGCGGTCGGCTCGTTTATGCCACATGCAGTTTGCTGGAGGAGGAAAATGACCGGATCGTCGGGGATTTCCTGAAAAAGGACGATCGCTTTGCACTGGTGCCGATGTCGAAAGTGCTGGCGGATGCAAAGGTTGATCTGGAAATGGGGGATTACCTGAAGCTGATGCCTCACAAACACCAGACGGACGGATTCTTTGCGGCTGTGTTCGAACGCGTGAAGTAAATC
>CDZQ01032957.1_pt1 | contig 15356 bp, 13 predicted proteins | sample 554831 | NCBI WGS metagenome assembly CDZQ01 (sample SAMEA3182112, study PRJEB8094) | gut metagenome | biome: human; feature: gut; material: Stool; isolation source: human stools | place: Canada | collected 2013-05-06
CCGAAGGAGAAGTTGCCCAGCATCTCAAAGTAGGTACCGTGGCGGGCAGTCTTGCCGATATTCTCGATGTCGCCGGTACGGATGCACTTCTGACAGGTACAAACCCGGTGGCGGGGAGGCTCTACCTCACCGGTGAAGTAGGGCTTCATGGGGGCCATGCCGCTGTTGATGAGCAGCAGGCTGGCGTCATTCTGGGGAATCAGGGAAAAGCTGGGCAGGCGCAGGTGCCCCTTTGACTCGAAAAAGCGCAGGAACATCTCCCGCAGTTCGTTTACGCCGAAAGACTTGTGCATGGGTTCTCTCTCCTTTGTATGATAAAAATTGTTCTATCCTCATCAATCACAGGCGGCCTCCAGGCCAATGTTGTCCAGGCGCACCTGGCCGCTGTTCTCGAACCGAAAGCGCAGTTCCACCACCCGGGTCAGGTCGATCCCCTGCCCATCGGGCACAAAGGCGGCAGCCGGAATGGATACAGTGGCAAACGCCGCCTTATAGGAGCAGGTGTCAAAGAGGAAGTCCAGCTTATCCGTCCGCACCGGCAGAACGGGATACACTGTGGCAAACTGGCTGAGCCGGGCGGAGGCTGTGCCGCCCGCCCCGTCCCGCAGTTCCACCACGGCGTCCACCAGCCGGTACGCCCCCCGCTCCACGGCGGCGCTGTCCTGGTCGCTGATGGCAAAGGACACGGTCTGCCCCGTCAGGTCTGTCTCCGGCAGGGCCAGGGTGTAGGACGCCGGCCCCTGCCAGTTCAGCCGCAGGGCGTGGGTATCATAGGCGGTGTCTCCGGCAAAATTCACCAGTTCCTCCGTCCACAGCCGAACCCCGTCGGCAGACAGGGTGACGCCCTCCCCCGCGGCGGTGGTGAGATCCGAATCCTCCTCAAAATCAGCGATGGCGGTAAAGCGGGAGGTCTCGTAGCACTGGACATACACGGTCCGGGGCAGTTGGGAGGCGAAGCTGTCCCAGTCCGTCAGAAGGTCCCGGTTGGTCTGGTCGCCCCGCAGAGTCACATCCAGAAACACCTTGATAAACAGCCGGGCAATCTGCTGCTGGTCGGCCTGACTGAGCAGGCTCTCCACATTCAGCAGGGAGGCAAAGGGCCCCGCCTGGTCATAGGCCCCCCAGAGGGAGTTAAACTGACCGTGGTTGGCCCCGGCTATGTACAGGGCGGTTTTCAGGTAGTCGCCCGCTCCGGTGAAGGAGACGTTCTCATACTGGGCCATGCCCATAAACCGGGTCACATCCCGGTCCGCCGCTCCGTGGAGCAGCAGATAGTTCACATCCTCCAGCTTCACACTGTGGTCCGCCGGCTTGTACTGGTTCACCGTGGGGGCGATGGCGATAATGGATTTAATTTTGTAGTGGTAGTCAAAGTCCACCGCGCCGTTTTCCGGGTAGCAGTCATAGCCGTTGAAGAGATAGGCGGTAGCCGCCATCTCTCCGCCCCGGGAGTGGCCGGCGATCGCAATGCTCTCCGGGTCAATCCGGCCCTGAAGCGGGTTTCCCGCCTCCTGGCTGTACTCCAGCAGCACACCGATGTGCTCCAACAGCAGTACCGCCCGGCCATCATTTTCTCCGGTGAGCATATTGCAGGCATTTTGGTCCACGCTGACCACCACATAGCCGTGGCTGGCCAGATACTCCCCCAAATAGGCGTAGCCCAGATAGGATTGGGTGGTAATTTCGTGGTTGCCGTGGGCAATAAAGAGCACCGGGCAGTTCTCCCCGTCCGCAGGGTACCAGACCCGCCCCTCCAGGGGGACGTGGCCCAGGTCATACTCCAGATACACATCCACATAGCTGCCGGTGAGATCGTCTGTATCCCGGCTCATATACCGGGTCAGATCCACCGTACCGGCCTCCAGCTGCCGCCCCGGCCCGTAGTCCAGCGTCTCCACCGGATGTGGCCCCGCCGTCAGCGAAGCATCCAAGCTCTCCCTGGCGGCATCAAGCGGAGCAAGGGCCAGATAGCGGCGGATATAGTGGTCATCGAAGCCGTCGGTAAAGAGAAATACCGCCAGCAGCAGGGTAAGCCCCCCGCTCAGCAGCAGCGTCCCCACGGTGGGGGGCGTTACCACCCGGCGGCCCACCACACTCCAGAAGGATAGGGCCGCCAGGCACAGCGCCGCCACCACCAGGGCGGAAAAGAGCACCACCCGCGCCGTCCAGCCCTCCCCTGCCCCCCGGCGGACAGTGTCCGCCACGGCCACAGAGAGGGCCGCCAGGGCAAGGGGAACCCCCAGGGGCCGGCCCAGCAGCTTTTGCAGCAGCCATCGGGCCACCCGGCCCCCAGCCTCCGCCACCGCCATACACCCGCAGCACGCCAGCGTACTGCCCAGGGCGCCGGGCCAGTAGGTGGAGGCCACATTGGCTCCCACCACCAGTGCCGCCGTCAGCAGCCCCACGTGGTATACCGCCGTCTCAGCCCCCTGAAAGTTCCGCCGCCAAAAGGCGCGAATCCGGTCCGACAGGGCGCGGCCCCGCCGGGTCAGTATGGTATCCAAACCGTGTTTTCCTCCATTATTGTTTCGTAATCTCCAGACCAATCAGGGTCATGTCCTGGTCAAAGGCCACGCGGAAGAGCACATCGTCCTTGGCGTATTCGCAGTAGAACACCGCCACGCCGCACGCCTCCCCGCCGTTGGACTGGCCGGTGGTCATGGAGTTTTCAATTTGCTTATAGACGCCGGCCCCGTCCGTCTGCCGGAGGGCCAGGGCCTGGATATCCGCCGCCGTCACTGTGTCACGCACATCCTGGCGCAGGCGGTCCCACACCGCCTCATACTCTCCCTCCACCACCAACAGCACCACCTCCCGGCCGGCGGAGAGCAGGGTCTCCTCCTCCATACCGGCGGGCAGGGGATTTCCGGCACAGCCGGCCAGCAGCAGCAGCGCCAGCAGCGCCGGCCACAGCCTTTTTCCAATCATACACGCTCTCCTCTCAGGCAAAAAAGAAAAACCCACGCCCACCATAGGGGCGAAGGTTCCCGCGGTACCACCCTAATTACCTCCCTGAAGGAAGGTCACTCGGCTGCCCGGTAACGGGGGCAAACCGTACGACTCCTCGCCGTCCGCTCAGAAGTGGCCGCACCGGATGCCGCGCCGCGGGGCTTCCACCGTCCCCCGCTCGCTTTGGCCGCATGACCGGAACTCGCTTCCTCATGGCTGTTTCTCATTTCTTTGTCATTATATCACACTTTTTCCCCTTGTCAACAGGGGACAACTGGATAAAGCGAGGCGGAATGCCCCGGTTTTGGGGACATTCCGCCGAAATGACAGGGGACCCACTGCTGTCAATCATAGCGCCCGGAGCGGCGGTTTTCGTAGAACCGCATAGACAGGCGGATAGAGAGCGCCGTACCCGCCACGATTACCAGCGCCGCGGCCGCCACCAGCGCCGCCGTGGGCACCGCGCCCGCCGCCGCCGCAAACAAGGAGAGATCCATCAGCCGCGCCAGGGCGAAGGCGCCTCCCAGCACCACGCCTATCAGCACCAGCATAATGATCCGCCCCCGCTCCGCGCCAAAGCGGTACATGGCGGGGATGCTGAAGGCCACCAGCACAAACATGAAGGCCATCAGCAGAGCGGCTGTATAGCCCGCCTCCTGCCAGTTCACAGGCGTCTTTGTATGAAAGCTTTCCGCCGCCGCCCCCAGCAGAATCAGCCCCACCCCCACAACCATGGCACAGTAGGAGAGCAGGTACTTGCTCAGCACGATGTCACGGATGCGATAGGGCAGCATGGCGGCATATTTGTCCCACTTGCTGCGCTCATCGTAGTTCATGGTGGTCAGGGGCAGCATCATGGCCAGCATCATGGCATAGGTCCCGCCAAAGCCCGTCGTGCCGGGCAGCACAGAGAAAATAACCGCCAGCACCAACAGCAGCCGCAGCTGCTTATCCGCCACGTACAGGTCCTTTCTAATCAGGGCTCTCATCACTGCTCCTCCTTCACCAGATATAAAATAATATCCTCCAGGCTGGCCCGCTCCACCAGCAGATCCCGGGGCACCCGGTCCCGGTCCACCAGGGCCTCCACCCCGTAGGCGCCCATCCGCCTGCCGTGGATGGCGGAGGCGGGCACCCGGTCCAGCTGGTCCCGGCCGCATTTCAGCAGGCCAAAGCGGTCCAGCAGCAAATCCTTCTCCTCGCAGAGCACCAGTCGGCCCCTGTGGAGAAATGCGATGTAGTCACAGATCTTCTCCAGATCACTGACAATGTGGCTGGATAGAAGCACCGCGTGGCGGTCCTGGGCGGCGAAATCCGCAAATACCTCCAGCAGTTCCTCCCGGACCATGGGGTCCAGGCCGCTGGTGGCCTCGTCCAGCAGCAGCAGCTTGGGATGGTGGGAGAGGGCGGCGGCGATGCCCAGCTTCATGGTCATGCCCCGGGAGTACTCCTTAAACTTCTTCCCCGCCGGCAGCTTAAATCGCTCCAGCCAGCCGTCATAGGCCTCCTGATCCCAATTCCGGAAGGTGTCCGCCAGGATGCGGCCAAACTGAGTGGCGGTAATGAACTCCGGCAAACACGTCTCGTCCAGCACCACCCCCACATCCTCCCGGACCTTAAAAAATTCCGGGCTCTTATTATCCATGCCCAGTACCCGGACCGTCCCGCCGTCTCGCTCCAGGGCGTCCATAATGAGGCGGATCGTGGTGCTTTTGCCCGCGCCATTCTCCCCCACCAGGCCCAGCACGCAGCCGCCAGGCAGCGTCAAATTCAGATCTTCCAGGGCAAACCCCTTATAGCGCTTGGTCAGCCCCTGGATCTCAATCACATTTGCAGTATCCATCTGTCACTCCTCCTCACTCAATAGCAGCAGCATATCCCGCAGGTCCGCGGGTCCCAGGCCGCACTGGCGGCCCAGTTCCAGCGCCGCCTGCAGATGCCCCTCAATATCCCGCAGGTGGCTCTCCTTGGCCAGTTCCAAATTCTGCTCCGCCACAAAGCTGCCCTTTCCCGCCACGGTGTACACAAACCCGTCCCGCTCCAGTTCCTCATAGGCCCGCTTGGTGGTGATGACGCTGATGCGCAGATCCCGGGCCAGCGCCCGGATCGACGGCAGGGCCTCCCCCGGCGAGAGTTTTCCGGCGGTGACAGCCCCCTTGATCTGACGGCAGATCTGCTCATAAATGGGCTGCCCGCTGGAGTTGGAAATAATGATATCCATGTTCCCTCCCCCCTTCCGTATATGTACAGTATACACAGTATACTCAGTTTGTCAATAGTAATTTTTAGGAACTAGCCCGGCGGGCAGGCCCCCCCAAATAGAAAATGCTTTCAAATGTACAAATAAGCCGGCGGAACAGATTGTTTTTCCCACCTGTTCCGCCGGTTTATTTCAAAAAATCTTTATTTGCCAGGGCAGCAAAAGGGCCTCAGGTCATTGCCGCGCCGCTTTTCACAGGGCGTGTCAATGGCTTCTCACAGCGTGTGAATCCGGACAGGCCCTTACTTCCCCAGGTACTGATCAATGGCCTTGGCGGCGGTCTTGCCGGCGCCCATTGCCAGAATCACGGTGGCAGCGCCGGTGACGGCATCGCCGCCGGCATAAATGCCGTCGCGACTGGTAAGCCCGTCCTCATTGACAATAATCCCGCCCCGCTTGTTGATCTCCAGGCCCTTGGTGGTGGATTTAATCAGGGGATTGGGGCTGGTACCCAGCGCCATAATGACGCAGTCCATCTCCATCTCAAAGTCGCTGCCCTCTTTTACCACGGGGCGGCGGCGGCCGGAGGCGTCCGGCTCGCCCAGTTCCATCTCCACACACTTCAGGCCCACCACGGTGCCGTTTTTGGGGTCACGCCTGTCCTCGGCGTTGTGGTACCCCAAAATCTCCGTGGGGTTTGTGAGGGTCTTAAAGATCACGCCCTCCTCCTTGGCATGCTCCACCTCCTCCGCACGGGCGGGGAGTTCCGCATCAGAGCGGCGGTAGACGATGTACACCTCTGCGCCCAGGCGCTTGGAGCAGCGGGCGGCATCCATGGCCACATTGCCGCCGCCCACCACGGCCACCTTCTTGCCCCGCAGGGGCATAATGGGGGTGTCGGACCCCTCCCGGTAGGCCTTCATCAGATTGATACGGGTCAAAAACTCGTTGGCGGAATACACACCCTTCAAATTTTCCCCGGGGATGTGCATAAACATGGGCAGGCCCGCGCCGGAGCCGATGAACACCGCCTCAAAGCCCTGCTCCTCCATGAGTTCGTCAATGGTAATGGACCGGCCCACAACTACGTTGGTTTCCACCTTTACGCCCAACTCCTTCAACCCATCCACCTCCTTCTGCACGATGGACTTGGGCAGACGGAACTCGGGAATGCCATAGACCAGCACGCCGCCGGCCAAATGCAGGGCCTCAAACACGGTAACGGCGTAGCCCTTCCGGGCCAGGTCCCCGGCGCAGGTCAGGCCGGCGGGACCGGAACCGATAACAGCCACCTTGTGGCCGTTGGAGGCGGGGATAGCCACCTTCTCCGTGGCATTGGCGTTGTGCCAGTCGGCCACAAAACGCTCCAGCCGGCCAATCCCCACCGGCTCGCCCTTGATGCCCCGGACGCACTTGGACTCGCACTGGCTCTCCTGGGGACACACACGGCCGCATACGGCGGGCAGGGCGCTGTCCTGGGCGATGATCTGGTAAGCGGCCTCAAAGTCCCCCTCCGCTACCTTGGCAATAAAATCGGGGATATGGATCTGCACCGGGCAGCCAGACACACAGGGCATATTCTTACAGTGGAGGCAGCGGTTGGCCTCGTCGATGGCCTGCTCCCTGGTGTAGCCCAGGGCCACCTCATCAAAATTGCCCGCCCGGACCACCGGGTCCTGGTGGGGCATGGGATTCTTTTTCGGGCTCATATTGGGCATGTCACTTTACCTCCTGCTTGAACAGATTACAGGTTTCCTCATAGGCGTGGCGCTCAAAGTCATGGTACATGGCGCCCCGGGCCATGGACTCGTCAAAATCCACCAGGTGGCCGTCAAACTCGGGGCCGTCCACGCAGGCAAATTTGGTCTCCCCGCCCACCGTCAGGCGGCAGCCGCCGCACATGCCGGTTCCGTCGATCATGACCGGGTTCATGCTGACCACGGTGGGAATATTGTACTCCTTGGTGAGCAGACACACAAATTTCATCATAATCACCGGTCCGATGGCGATGACCCTGTCGTACTGGACGCCGGCGTCGATCTGCTCCTTCAGCAGTTCCGTAACCAGGGCCTTCTTGCCATAGGACCCGTCGTCGGTGCCGATAATAAGGTTGGTGGAGGCGGCCCTGAACTCGTCCTCCAGAATTACCAGATCCTTGTTCCGGAACCCTACAATGAGATCCACATGGCATCCCTCGTCGTGGAGTTTCTTAGCCACGGGATAGGCAATGGCCGTGCCCACGCCGCCGCCGATGACGGCCACGCGCTTAAGCCCCTCAGTCTCTGTGGCACGGCCCAGGGGACCCACAAAATCGTGAAGGTACTCCCCCTCCTCCTTGTGGTTCAGCTTCTCCGTGGTGGCGCCCACAATCTGGAAGATAATCGTGATGGTGCCCTTCTCCCGGTCATAGGCGGCAATCGTCAGGGGGATACGCTCGCCGTTTTCATCCACACGCAGAATGATGAACTGGCCAGGCTCCGCCTTCCGGGCCACCATGGGCGCCTCCACCTCCATCAGGGTAACAGTGGGATTCAATACTCTTTTTTTAACGATCCGATACATAGTGTTTCCTCTTTCCACTTAGATTCGGCTGCTGTATCAGCGGTGACGTATGCTCCTGCACATACGTCAATATTTTAACACACGTTCCCTTCCTCGTCAAATTTTTTCCGCTGATTCACGAAATTTTCATATTTTCTTCAACTGAGAGACAGATTTCGCCCTTCCGTCCGCCCCGCGTCACCGAAGGGCTGTAAACGCAGGCAGTGTAACCCGGCGGCCCTCCAACTGCACCAGGCCCTCCTCCCGCATGTGGCGCAGCTCCCGCATCATAGCGCTGCGGTCGGTGCTGATGTAGTCTGCCAGCGTGCTGAGATTGAAGGGCAGCAGGAAGGAGTCGGCTCCGGTCTCCAGGCGCATCTGCTGGAAGTAGCACAGCAGCTTGTCCCGGATACTGCGGCGGCTGAGCACCTCCACCCGACGGCTCAGCCGCTGGGTCTGCCCCGATACCAGCCGGAACATGTTGCGCACCAGCTTGCTGTGGTGCAGACAGGCCTTCTCGCAGCGCCGGGTAATGTGGGCGTAATCCATAAACAGCACCTCACAGTCCCGGACGCAGATCACCTCCACGCTGTCCTCACAGCCGGCGGTAAAGGCCAGCGTCTCTCCAAAGACGCCTCCGCTCTCCAGCCGCTCCAGGATCGTGCGGTTGCCGGCATAATCAAAGCGGGCCAGTTCCGCCGTGCCCCGGAGCATAACCCCCACCTCCTGGCTGCCCCCGTCGTACAGGCAGATCCGCTCACCGGAGGAAAACCGATCCCGGCGCATCCGGAAGCAGCCGATCATTGCCTCCACCTCAGCGTCGGTAATATCCTGAAAAATTGCGAGTTTGCTGTACGCCATAGAATCCCTCCTATCCGGTCCTATCCAGCAGACGGCTCCATCCGCCGCACATGCTGTTCCTGTTTTTTATGATATACTGCCCGCTCTGAAAAGTAAAGCCGGAATTGCCGCCTATGGTTCCCGCCCCGCCCCCCCCAGGCACAAAAAAACCGCCCCCGCAAGGCGGGGAACGGCTCTTCTCAGATCAAACGGGTATGAAACGCGGGGCACACCGCACGATACCACCTGCGCATGTGCCAGCCCACCGTCTCCGACATCTCCCGGGAGGCCACCAGCTTATCCGCCAGTGTCAGCAGCCACGCCTCCCCGCTGGCGGGAATGGGGGCCAGGGGGAACATGTGGCTGGTGATGGCGGCGCGCTGGCGCGCATCCAGGCCAAATATCCGATTGGCCCGCCGGGCCGCCAGGGCCCCGTGAATAAAGGCGTGCATATGGGTGACACGCCGCCAGCCGGAGTACATCCGGAGAAAGCGACGGTGCTCGTCGCTCTGCCAGTCGTAGCCAAAGAAATCGTGGAGCAGCGCCGCCCGGGTCAGTGCCCGAACCCGCTCCTCCGAGAGATGAAACCGCCTGGCCAGCCAATAGGCGCACTTGGCGGTGTCCAGCGAGTGGATATACAGGGAGTTATCCCCCCCGTGGTGGGGCAGCTGCCGCATCTGAAGAAATAGAGGATGGTTCAAAATGTCCTCTGTCATACGCTGAAATTCCTGGTCCATGCCTGCCTCCGCGTTCCGGTTTCCCGCTTTATTCTTGCTCCATTATATATGCTTCCTCCCGCAAGAACAAGTCATAAATGATTGGAAAAGTATTAAGATTTCTTTTCGAATGGTTGCGGAGGCAGCGGGGAGATGCTACAATGAACAAAACACCGGCGGGCCGGGCCCGCGGGAAGGGAGTGGATGCTGCATGACCGCAGAGGAGCGCCGCGCCGCGATCCAGGAAGCTCTGGCCCAGGCGGGGCGTCCCGTCAGCGCCGGGGCACTGGCACGCCGTTTCGGCGTCAGCCGCCAGATTATCGTGGGGGATGTGGCCCTGCTGCGGGCCGCCGGGGCCGATATTACCGCCACCTCCCGGGGTTACGTGGCGCGGGGACGGCAGGACGGCGCCATTCACCAGGTGGCCTGCCGGCACAGCGCCGGCGATATGGAGGCGGAGTTGCTCATCATGGTAGACAACGGCTGCATCGTGCTGGACGTGGTGGTGGACCATCCGGTCTATGGTCAGCTCATCGGCACGCTGCAGCTGAGAAGCAGGTATGATGTGCAGCAGTTCATCGCCCGCTCCGCCAAGGCGCAGCCGCTGTCCCTGCTGACGGAGGGCATTCACCTCCACACCCTGGCCTGCCCCAGCGAGGCAGCCTACCAGCGGGTGCTGGAGGCACTGCAAAAGGCGGGATTTCTGCTGGAGGCCTGAATCGTCCATCCAGAAAGCGCAGGGGACCGCCGGGAAACCTTATTTCACCCTTTTCGCGTCTGCGGACGCGAGTTCTGGAAGCTTTTTGACAAGCTGAGGCAGAGGGTCGCCGGAGTATTTTCTCCAGCGGCCCCCTGCCCTATTTTTCTCCCACCCCTCTTCTCTGGAGGAGTGGAATCTTACGCTCCCCCAGGAAAGCCTTGACAAATCCACCAGGATGGATACAATAGGGTAGACAGGTGTCAAGACACATACACAAACAAGAAATGGGGATTGTCATATGAAAAATTTTCAGGCGTTTCTGCGACGTAAGAATATTGTGTTCTCCGCCAGGCGATACGGCATCGACGCTCTGGGGGCCATGGCCCAGGGTCTCTTCTGCTCCCTGCTCATCGGCACCATCATCCGCACGCTGGGCCAGCAGCTGGGGGTAGCCTATCTGGTGGACATCGGCAAATACGCCATGGCGGTCTCCGGCCCGGCCATGGCCGTGGCCATCGGCTACGCCCTGAAGGCGGACCCCATGGTGCTCTTCTCCCTGGCCGCCGTGGGCTGGGCGGCCAACGCCGAGGGCGGCGCAGGAGGGCCCCTGGCCGTCCTCATCATCGCCATCATCGCCGCGGAGTTCGGCAAAGCCGTCTCAAAGGAGACAAAGGTGGATATTTTGGTCACGCCCGCTGTGACAATTGTGGTCGGCGTGGCCCTGGCCAAGTTCATCGCGCCCCCCATCGGCACCGCCGCCGGCGCCTTCGGCCTGGTTATCGACCAGGCCACCAAGCTGCAGCCCTTCTGGATGGGCATCGCCGTCTCTGTCCTGGTGGGCATCGCCCTGACCCTGCCTATCTCCTCCGCCGCCATCTGCCAGGTTCTTGGGCTCACCGGCCTGGCCGGCGGCGCGGCGGTGGCGGGCTGCTGCGCCCAGATGGTGGGTTTCGCTGTCATGAGTTTCCGGGAGAACCGCTGGGGCGGCCTGGTGAGCCAGGGCCTGGGCACCTCTATGCTCCAGATGCCCAATATCGTCCGCAACCCCCGGATCTGGCTGCCCGCCATTCTGACCTCCGCCATCACCGGCCCCATAGCCACCTGCGTGTTCGGCCTGGAGATGAACGGCGCGCCCATCAACTCCGGTATGGGCACCTGTGGTCTGTGCGGACAGATCGGCGTGTGGACCGGCTGGCTGGCCCCCAGTGAGGAGGCCATTGCCAAGGGTGCCGTGGCCCTGGCTCCCGCCGCCATGGACTGGCTGGGCCTGCTTCTCATCTCCTTTGTCCTGCCTGCCACTCTCTGCTGGGCCTTTGGCCTCTTCTTCCGAAAGATCGGCTGGATCAGGGAGGGAAATCTGACGCTGTAAACCGCCCTGGGCGCAAAAAGAGGAAGGGCCGAAGCCCTTCCTCTTTTTCTGTCTATAGGGGGTTGTGCTCTTTACGCAGCGGCCTCAACAGTGGCCTCCTCCATTGCGGCAAAAGCCTGAACAAAGAAGTCCGCAGTATTGGCAATAACGGTGTTAATCTCAGTGGCGCCCTCAACAAACATGTTCATGGTGTGATCACAGTTGGGAATGATCACGTTCTTGCTGAGGCTGTTGGCAGCATCCTTTACAATCTCGGCACCGCTGGCGGGATCGACCACGTCATCCTTCTCACCATTGATGGTCAGAATGGGGGCGGTGATGGTTTTGGCCTTCGCCAGCACATCGGTATTCTTCACATCCTCGAACCACTTGGCACCGTGGGGCAGGTCGGTGCGCCAATCCTGAACCAGATTGACGAAGCCCTTCTCAGCAGCCTCAGCGGCAGCGGCGTCAAAGTCAGCGAACAGGCCGGTCAGATCCAGAGCGCCAGCCCACGTTACAACAGCCTTGAAAGTCTCGGGATATGCGGCAGCGGCCAGCAGAGCGTTGGTACCACCCTGGCTCCAGCCCATAACGCCCAGCTTCTCACCATCCACAGTCTCCAGCTTGGCCAGATAATCCGCGGCGGCCTTGGCATCAATATTGGCAGAGGTGTAGCTGTAATTCACATACTCAGCCTCTTTGCCATCGCCGATGCCCTGGAAGTTAAAGCGCAGAGTAGCGATGCCCTTCTTGGCCATCTCCTGAGCGGCAGTATCATAGGCCCCCAGAACCTCGTGAAGGTTGGAACCGGTACCGTGGAGCATCACCACGCCGGGAACAGGCGCGGCCTTGGTGGCAGCAGTGGGGACAGTCAGGATTCCGGTCACCGTGTGGGCGGGAACGCCCTCCTGCTCAGCAACCTCAAATGTGATCTCTGTCTCAATATAAGCGGCTGCAGGCTCAGCGGGGGTCTCTTCGACGGGAGTCAGTTTCAGCGCGTCGAAGCGCATCAGGATCGTGGCCACCTGGGCACGGGTCGCGGTAGCCTTGGGCTGGATGCTGCCGTCAGCGTTGCCCTGGAACAGGCCCACACCGCACATCCACTGGATCGCGGGGATCGCATATTCGGAAATGGTTTGGGCATCGGTGTAGCTGAGGATATTGGTCTTCTCACCGATGGACACATCGTAGCCCTGGCCGCTCACATAGCGGTACAGCAGGGCGGCGATCTCCTGGCGGAGAATGGAGCCATTGGGATCAAAGGTGGTCTCCGTCTTGCCGGTGACAACACCGTTCTCATTGGCCCAGATCACGGCGTTCTTATAGGCGGCGTCATCAGCCACGTCGGAGAAGGGGTTCTCCGCCGTCACCTCGGGGGAACCAGCCAGGCGGTACAGAGCCGTCACCAGGCCGGCGCGGGTCATGTTTTCACTGGGGCCAAAGGTGGTCTCTGTCAGGCCATCAATGAGGCCCTTCTCCGTGGCATAGACAGCGGCGTCATAGAACCAGTTCTGACCGGAGACATCGCTGTAGCCCTTGATGGTGATGCGGCCGGCAGTCTCACCGTACTTCTCAGCGGTCACAACGCCGCCCAGGACCTCGGTAATGTAGGCCATCACAACCTCGTCCAGAGGCGCGCCGGTATCCACCACGGTGGCCACGGAGAACGCGTAGTAGGTATCGCCGCCGGCGGCGGTAAAGTCGTTGGTTACAATAGCGTAAGTGGCGGCGGGATCAAAGGCCTTACCGTTGACGCTGTCGATGGTGACGCGGTTGATGCTGTTGGGCTTGGAGTAAGTGGAACCCTCATACAGATCGCCCGCGTCAAACTTCTTCATGGTGTTGACAGTGAAGTTGATGCCGGACACCTGGGGGAAGCCGCCCAGGGCGTCGGGGGCGGCGTAGGTGGACGCCTCCAGGGCCTCCAGCAGCGCAGCGCCGGTGATGGTGATGTAGGCCACTGTGTTGCCGAAGGGCAGAACCGTGTTAACATCCTTCTTGGTGATGTCGCCGGCCTCAATGGTGGCGCGGATGCCGCCGCCATTGGTCAGGGCGATTACATTCTCGGCGGGAACAGGCAGTTCACCGTCCTTGGTGGCGTACCACAGAATCGCATCCGCGATCAGGTTACCCAGGGGAGTCTCCTGGGTGCGGACGCCGGGAGCGCGGTCGCCGCTCAGCTTGACCTCGGTCTTGGCAAACACGGTGCCGTAGTCGGCCTCGATCTCAGCGGCGATCTCAGCGGCCCGGGCGACAATGGCGTCGTCCTCAGCCACGGTAATGCTCTCGGAGGCGACGGTGTTGGTCGTAATGGCGCCGTCCTTGATGGTGATGACGCCGATGTTCTCCAGCTTGGTGCCGGTGGAGGTCACAACGGTCTCACCCACCTTGCGGTCAGCATTGGTCGCGGCAGCCACATCCTCCTCGGTGGAGTGGGAGTGGCCGTCAATCAGCACATCAATACCGGTAACATGCTCCAGCAGATCGGTGGAACGGTTGCCGGCAGAGCCCTCATCAATCCCCAGGTGAGCCAGTGTGACGATCACATCGCACCCAGCGGCGGTCAGCGCGTCTACCTGGGTCTGGGCAATGGCATACATATCCTCGCCGGCGGCAAACGTAACACCCTTGATCTTGGCGGGATGGGCCTTGGTGGCGGTCTCAGGGGTGCTCAGGCCGAACACGCCGACCTTGGTGCCGCCGGGAGCCTCAAAAACCACATAGTTTTCGAAAGCGGCCACGCCCTCGTAGGTAACGTTGGCGGCAGTGACCTGGAAATCAGCTTCCTTGAAATTCTCCAGCAGGTTGGTATAACCATAGTCAAACTCGTGGTTGCCCAGTGTGACCACATCGTAGCCAGCCATATCCATCATCTCCACGGCGGTGGCGCCCTCGGAGACGCTGACCTCGGCCTCGCCCTGGCTGAAATCGCCGGCGTCCATAATCAGGACGTAGGCGCCCTCGGCCTCGTACTTGGCGGCCAGAGCGGCGACCTTGGCATAGCCGGCAATAGCGCCGTGGACATCGTTGGTATGCAGGATCACAATGGTTCCATTATACGCACCGGCCTCCGCATCCTCTGCGGGAGCCTCGGTCTCCGCGACAGGCGCCTCGGTCTCCGCAGCGGGAACCTCCGCGTCCGCCGCCGCTTCTTCTCCGTCTGCCAGAGCGGTGGACATGGTGCTAAACGCCATAACCATCGCCAGCAGCAGAGCAAGCAGCTTGTTCCACTTTCTCATGTATGGTTCCTCCTAATGTCAAATTTCGGCAGGCTTCCCCCAAAGAGGCCCCTGCCTGTATACAGTGCCTATTATACTCTATTTTTTCCTGTTTGGCTAGACCGGATTTGCACTCTTTTCACAAATTGTCAGCAGTCCCGGCGCCTGAAAAAAATGTTTTCCTCCGCCGGCGCCCCCTCTGGATATGGAGCGTGCCATGTGCTATACTGTATAAAACCCATTAGACTGGATCAGATAGGAGGCCTGCGGATGAATACCTTGCTGAAGGGCGGCTCTGTTGTCTCCGGCCAGGGCTGCCGGCGTTTGGACGTACTGCTGGAGGGGGAGCGGGTGGCCGCGGTGGGGGCGTCCCTGCCCCAGGGGGACGCCCGGGTGGTAAACTGTGCCGGGACGCTGCTCTTTCCCGGCTTTATTGACGGCCACACCCACTTTGATCTCCATGTGGCGGGCACCGTTACCGCCGACGACTTCGCCACCGGCAGCCGGGCGGCCCTGCGGGGCGGCACCACCACGGTCATTGATTTCGCCACCCCGGAAAAGGGGGAGACCCTGGCCTATGGCCTGGCCAGCTGGCGGGAGAAGGCGGAGGGCCGGACGGCCTGTGACTACAGCTTCCACATGACCATTGACGACTGGAACGACGGCATCTGCCGGGAACTGGAGGACATGCTGGCATCCGGCATCTCCTCATTCAAAATGTATATGACCTACCCGGCCATGATGATCGGGGAGGGGGACATGTTCCGGGCGTTGAAGCGTCTGAAGGCCCTGGGAGGCATCTCCGGCGTCCACTGCGAAAACAGCGGCATCATTGACGCCC
>CDZQ01030425.1_pt1 | contig 15339 bp, 11 predicted proteins | sample 554831 | NCBI WGS metagenome assembly CDZQ01 (sample SAMEA3182112, study PRJEB8094) | gut metagenome | biome: human; feature: gut; material: Stool; isolation source: human stools | place: Canada | collected 2013-05-06
CCTCTCGCGGTAGCCGTTTCGGCTGTTCGCCCCGCCACCGCAGAGCTGGTCGGCCTCGGCGTCCATCACTGCGTTCACGACCTGCTCGGCGAGACGCCTGAGCAGCTCCTGCATGTCGATGGCGCCGTCGTCGAAACGGGGCATGGCGAGCATGTCCGGCGTCGGGTCTGATAAGATTTCCATAGCGGTCTTCGTCCTTTCCTAGAACCTGTTGTTGTGGTGATTTCAGATTCTAGGACGAAGGCCGTTCTTCGTTAAACGGGCGCTAGGGCGTCACCCTTACACCAACATTTTCGACGCGATCTATGAATGGCATTGCGACTTCCAAATGGGTGACTGCTGCTTGAAAAGCTATAGAAATAGGGGCCGATTTAACGGCCCCAAGCATCGCATAAATGGCATATACGTTTTATCAACTATTTCTTGTTTTTAACCCATTTGCAGATACGCCAAATAAGCACTCCGACGAGAATCCAAACGAGAGCGATCATAATGTCTGAGCGTGCAGGAATTGGGATCATTGAACTTCCTCAATTGATGTGAGTCTAGTTTGCATAGGTGTGGAGCGTGCTGCCTTCCATGGTCGCTTGCAACACGGCGATACCGGACGTCATCCCCATCGATTCATAGTTGAGTCGATATGTCGCCTGTTTCGAGTTCCATATAAAGGACTCGTTAGTTACCGTACAGCCGATAGTCGTATAGTTTTGTCCCCAAGCGCTGGTAATGAGCGAGTCGCTATCTTGATCTTGAATTCGCGATAAATAAAAGGACTGTTGTAATAGATAGTCCAAGTTCCAGATGCGTTGTTGTAGTAACTGTCCCATATCAGGCTGGGTTCATTGGTTTTTTTAATTCCTATTACTGCAACGGTCCCATCCTTAAGCTTGATTTGATGAGACTGCTCGGGACCTTTCGTTAAATCAAAATCTTGGGTTGCGCCAGAAATTGCGACAGCATCGCTTTCTGCAGCATAAGCAGTCGAAGGGCTAAACGAGAAACATATCGGTAATATCAAAAGTATCGAGAGGAAAAACGAAGCTTTGAGTGTGCGTAACGCTTTGACCACCTCCATACTGCGATGCCTAGTTAAATAGTAGCATAGATAAACAGTTTATTATGTAACTTAAAAAGCCCCCTATCTGCCCGGCGCCCCTTCAAAGCGTGGGTTCCTGTAGACATCCTCAGCAAGGTAAACGCAGGGATGGTCGGGGTGTTCCCCTCAAAATTATTCCGCAGCGCGAAGGCCTCTCGTCCGTGGCTCCGTTGGAGCACAAGATTAAATCACGAATGCGATTATCCTTTCGAGGCTGCGCAGGCCCCCTTGGGGCTTCCCCTGAAAACAATCCGCAGATCGAATTGCCCCGTCGCGCGAAGCGCACGACGGGGCAATTCATGATCGAGGACGTTTTCAGGGGAAGCCCCAAGGGGGCCGGTGAGAGCAATGAGGCAGGGCGCTACAGGTACTCGATTTGAGCGCCCTCGGTGTCGCACGTCAGAATATGCGTGTCACACTTGGGGAACTGCTCACGCAGCTTGACCTGCAGGAACTTTGCCACGATGGTGTCGTCAGTCACGGCCATGAGGGTCGAGCCGGAGCCACTGATCCAGATGGTCTTGGCGCCTCCGTTAAGGCAGGTGTCGCGCACGGCGTTGTAGTCGGGGATGAGGCGGCGGCGATAGGGCTCCTGGATGCGGTCGTCGTTGGCGGCGGCAATCAGGTCCAGATCGCCGGTCTCCAGGCCGCGCGTCATACCGGCGATGCGGCCCATTTGCCATACGGCAGTGGAGAGTGGAATCTCCTGCGGCACAACCTTGCGCGCCTCGCTCGTATGTACCTCGTAGGGCGGAATCACGGTAATAAAACGCAAACGATCGCTTACCTCGTAGCGCAGGCACTGGGGAAGCGAATCGGTCGGCGTAAAGGAGCAGACGGCGCCGCCCAGGATAGCGGGGGCGACGTTATCGGGATGCCCTTCGACCTCGGTGGCAATGCGGACGAGCTCGGCGCGGTCGACGGTGTGGCCCGTCAGCGCGGCGGCCGCCATGATGCCAGCGACGACGCAGGTTGAGCTGGAACCCAGGCCGCGGGCGACGGGCACGTCGGTCTGAATGTCGATGGCGACGGGGAAGGCCGGCTCGCCCCATGCGGCCAGTGCATCCACAAAGCTCACGTAGACCAGGTTATTCTCGTTTTGGAACTCCTCGGGGCAGCCCGTGATGGTGAGCTTGTCGGCGCGCTCGAAGGTGAAGTGCGAGTAGAGGCTGACGGCCATGCCGAGGGTATCGTAGCCGATGCCTAGGTTGGCGCTGGTTGCTGGGACGGTGATTTTGATCATGTGGGTCCTCCTGGGCGGGTCTGGCCGTTTAGTTCGCTGCTCGGGCAGTCCTGGCTCGCTCGGAAAGCACATTAAGTGCTTTCCGGCTCGTGCGGAACTCGCGACGAACTAAACGGCCAGACCCGCTCGCATGCTCGTCATAATTCCGAAAGCTAAATAAATAGAAGGTGCGCCGGCTTTCGCCGGCGCTTAATAAGGGATCTAGTTGGTGCTCATTCGTTTTGCTGCGGACTCGACGTAGCTTGCCATCTCATCGACGTCGCAGACGTCTTCGAAACGGACGGGCTTGGATTCGAGTTCGGCGAGCTGGGTCGGGGCGACCGTGTTGGTGGCCTGCTCGAGCACACGCATAGCCTCAAAATCATCCTCGGGAACGTCGAGGCCCAGGGCGTCGCAGCAGGCACGCGGGAACTTGTAGGGGCTGGCGGTCGAAAGCAGCACGCGGGCCTTGGCGCCCTCGGCGGGGGCGACCTTTTCAAAGACGTGATAGCCGCAAGCGGTGTGCGGGTCGATCACGTAGCCGTTCGCATCCCAGCAACTCTTGATGGCAGCGCGGACCTCGTCCTCGCTGGCCCAACCGCAGCCAAAGACGCTCTGAATCTTTGCCAGCAGGTCGGCGGGAACCTCGTAGCGACCCGTCTGGGCAAGCTGCTCCATAAGGCCGGCAACGAGCTCGCAGTCGCCGTCGGACAGGAAGTACAGCATGCGCTCCAGGTTGGAGCTAATAAGGATGTCCATCGACGGCGAGATGGTCGTGAAGAACGGGCGGTTACGGTCGTAAACGCCGGTGGTCAGGAAGTCGGCAAGCACGTTGTTCTTGTCGCTCGCCACGACGAGCTTGGCGACGGGCAGACCCATACGCTTGGCATAGTAGCCGGCCAGGATATCGCCAAAATTGCCGGTCGGTACGCAGAACTCCACGGCGTCGCCGGCCTCGATGGCGCCGGCGCGCAGCAGCTGCGCATAGGCGGCAAAGTAGTAGACGACCTGCGGTACCAGGCGGCCGACGTTGATGGAGTTGGCGCTCGAAAGCACCGTGCCGGCGGCCTCCAGGCGCTCGGCAAGCTCCTTATCGGCAAAGATGCGCTTGACGGCGCTCTGGGCGTCGTCAAAGTTGCCGCGGATGCCGCAGACGGCGACGTTGTCGCCCTCCTGCGTGGACATCTGCAGGTTCTGGACGCGGCTGACCTTGCCCTCGGGATAAAAGACGGTGATGCCCGTGCCCGGAGCGTCGGCAAAACCGGCGAGTGCGGCCTTGCCCGTGTCGCCCGACGTGGCGGTGACGATCATGATGCGCTCGGCGCCGCCGTCCTTGGCGGAAGTGCGGGCCATCAGACGGGGGAGCATCTGCAGGGCGACGTCCTTGAAGGCGCTTGTGGGGCCGCCAAAGAGCTCCATCACATAGGTCTGGGGGGCGTCAGCGCCCGGCGCAGCGTCGAGTTTGACGAGCGGCGTAACCTCTTCACTCGTGAACGTGCCGCGGTATGCCTCGTCGACACACGCCGAAATTTCTTCGGCCGTGTAATCATTCAGTAACATTCCCAACACATCTTGAGCGATTTCAAAGTACGATTTATCTGCAAGCGAGCTGATATCGACCTGCTGGGTGCCGAGCTCGTCCGAGACAAACAAACCCCCGTCGGGAGCGATGCCGGTGCGGATTGCCACCTTACTTGAGCACGATAAAGTGCGTCCTCGTGTACTATGATAAGTTCCCATATAACACTGCTCCTCGGATGCCTTGGACCCAATCGGTGAAACCATGGTATCAGAGCGCGCAAAACAGGTTTGCAGAGGCTTTTAGAAAGGTAACCTCAAGCCCATGATTAAGATTGCCAAGTTTGGCGGCTCGTCGGTCGCCGACGCCGAACACTTCAAGAAGATCAAGGCCATCGTCGATGCCGACCCTGCCCGCCGTTTTGTGGTGGTTTCCGCCTGCGGCCGCCGCTTTAAGGGCGACACCAAGGTGACCGACCTGCTCTACCTGGTTAACGCGCACGTTAAGTATCACGTGTCGTGTGAGGAGCTGCTCGAGGACATTGGCCAGCGCTATTTTGATATCGCTGACGAGCTGGAGCTCACCTATCCCATCCGCGAGGAGTTCGCGGCCTTTGCCGAGCGCGCCCGCTCGGGCGGCTACTCTACCGAGGAGCTCGTGAGCCGTGGCGAGTACTTCACCGCTCGCCTGATGGCGGAGTACCTGGGCCTGCCGTTCCTGGACGCCGCGACGGTTGTGGCGTTCCATCATGACGGTACGCTCAGCATGAATCGCACCTCCGAGCTGGTGCAGGAGTACGGTCAGCAGGGCGGCTTTGTTATGCCCGGTTTCTACGGCGCGACGCGTGAGGGCCAGATCAAGCTGCTCGACCGTGGTGGCGGCGATATTTCCGGCTCGATCCTGGCCAAGTGCCTGGGTGCCGACCTGTACGAGAACTGGACCGACGTCTCGGGCTTCTATTCTGCCGATCCTCGCATTGTGCCCGAGGCTCAGCCCATTGCGCGCGTTACCTACGAGGAGCTGCGCGAACTTTCGTACATGGGTGCAAGCGTCCTGCACGAGGAAGCCGTATTCCCCGTGCGTGAGGCGGGTATTCCGCTGGTCATCAAGAACACCAATGCGCCGCAGGACCCCGGCACCATCATTAGCGAGACGGCTGACGAGGGCGAGGCAGAGCCCATCATTACCGGCGTGACCGGCAAGCGCGGCTTTGTCGCCATCAACGTCGCCCGCGACCGCACCAAGCCTCGCGTCGGCTTTATGCGCCGCGCACTTTCGGTCTTCGAGCGCTATGACGTTTCCGTCGAGCACATGCCCACCGGTGTCGACCGCTTTGGCGCCGTGGTGCAGGAGAAGGATGTGCACGATTCGCTGTACTCGCTTGTGGGCGACATTCAACAGGAGGTAGAGCCGCTCGAGATCGAGGTTGTCGAGGGCCTGGCGCTCATCGCTACCGTCGGCCGTAACCTGCGCGGCCGCGCAGGTATCTCGGGCCATCTGTTTGGTATGCTTGGCCAGGCCGGCGTGAGTGTGCGCATGATTTCACAGAGCTGTGACGAGATCAACATCATCATTGGCGTGGAGGAGAAGGACTTCGATCTGGCGATTCGGACCATTTACCGTGCCTTCTCCGATGAGAACGGCATTGTGAAGGTCTCCGACCTGGAGGCTTCCGCGCCGGTCGATCCTGCTCTGGCTGCGCTCCACAAGTAGCTGCTATCTCGCTAGATTTTTGGGACTCGCCTCAAAAATCTACGGCGGGGCGTTTCGTTTCGGTTTCGTTTCGACGGGGCGGGTTTCGTGCCCGCCCCGTTCTTGTATACACTGGCAACAATAATCGGCCTGCTTGGCGTGCGGGCGATAGCCACAACCTTTAAAGGGGGAAGCATGAAACAGTACACGGTTGCTATTTTGGGCGCGACGGGAGCCGTGGGCACCCAGATGCTCGAGTGCCTCAACGAGCAGGAGTTTCCGGTCGGTAAGCTCAAACTGCTGGCAAGTGCACGCTCCGCGGGCAAGACCGTTGAGTTCCGCGGCGAGCAGATTGTGATCGAAGAGGCTTGCCCCGAGGCCTTTGAGGGCTGCGATATTGTGCTTGGCGCCGCCGGCGACGACATCGCCAAGGAGCTGCTGCCCGAGGCCGTCAAGCGCGGTGCCGTCGTGGTCGATAACAGCCATGCCTTCCGCATGGACCCCGAGGTGCCGCTGGTCGTGCCCGAGATCAATGCCGACGATATCAAGCGGCATCACGGCCTTATCGCCAACCCCAACTGCGCGACCATCATCGGCCTGGTTCCCACGTGGCCGCTGCATCAGCTCGCCGGTGTGAAGCGCATGATCGTCTCGACGTATCAGGCGGCTTCGGGTGCCGGCGCTCCCGGTATGGCCGAGCTCGAGGCTCAGCTGGCCGCCCTGGGCCGCGGCGAGGAGATTCCCGAGCCGCGCGCGTTTGCCGCCCAGCTGGCGAGCAACCTGATTCCGCAGATCGGCGGCGTCAAGGAGGAAGGCTTTACCTCCGAGGAGATGAAGCTGCAGAACGAGGGCCGTAAGATCATGCACCTGCCCGAGTTGCGCGTGAACTGCACCTGCGTGCGCGTGCCCGTGCTGCGTTCGCACTCCGAGAGCATTACGCTCGAGTTTGAGCGCGATATTACGGTCGAGGAGGCTCGTGCTGCGCTGGCTGCTGCTCCCGGCGTCAAGCTGGTTGACGATATGGTTGCCGAGGATGCACACGACCGCTTCCCCATGCCGATGGATACGTCCGACCAGGACCTGATTTGGGTCGGTCGCGTGCGCCGCGACATCTCGAACCCCGAGGCCGCGCGCGGTATCACCTTCTGGTGCTGCGGCGACCAAATCCGTAAGGGCGCGGCAACCAACGCCGTCCAGATCGCTAAGCTGCTCTGCGAGTAGTGTGACCTGTCCGGCGGTGGCCGGGCTTGGTTTTCAGAACGTCCTCGACCATGTGTGGCGCCTTGTCCTGCTCCTTCGGAGCCGCGGACAAGGCGCCACACTGGTCTGCGGAGTGTTCTGAAAACCAAGCCCGGCCCCCGCCTGCGATGACGCTGCTACGAGCGGCCTGCGATGGGGCCGTTGTCGGTTGGGACTGCTGGGCTGATGTGGGGGCACGTGGCTGTTGCGGGCCCTGGTCCCGGCGGCGGCCTCGGCGCTTCGCGCCTGCTGCCTGCGGGGACTTTGGGGTGGGGCCGAATCGAAGGTGAATGGTTTTCCGAGAAGTGAACGACCTATTTTGGACCCTTGAAGCATTGGCATATTTTTGCCGCCATTTCCTGCGGTTTTATCGCATGAATCCTGCTGTTTTGCAGTCAAAAAATGCGGATGCTTCGGGGCCCTAGTTTTACTCGTTCACTTCTCGGAAAACCATTCACCTTCGTTTTTGCCGGACATCGTTTTGGGCGTTGCGACTCGGTATCGGCCGATATTGAGAGGGAAAACGCCCTCTCTTGGACAATCGAGTCTGTCCGGACGTATCTGCGAGGTTGTCTGCACAATTCGCGGTATTATGGTGCGGAGTTTTGAAAGGAGCCGCTGGTGGTCACGACGACGTTTGCTTCGCCTTTGGGCGAAATCTTGCTTGCCGCTGATGGCCGCGGTTTGACGGCGCTTTGGTTTGAGGGTCAGGAGCACTTTGGCTCTACGCTGCTCAAAGAGGATGCGGAGTATGTCGTAGGTGCCGATGCGGTTTCTGGTACCGGTGGGATGTCTTCGGTGAGTCCGGCAAATGGCGCGGCATCTTCGGTGCTTGAGCGTTCTTGGGCTTGGCTGAATGCTTATTTTGCGGGGCAGGAGCCTCGGTTTACGCCGCCGTTGCATATGATTGGCACGGCGTTTCAGCGTGAGGTTTGGTTTGAGCTGCTTTCTATCCCGCGTGGCGAGGTCGCTACGTATGGTGAGATCGCCCAGCGTGTTGCGGCTCGACATCGTGTACCGGGAAACGAAGCACCCGTTGTGTCTCCCCGTGCCGTGGGGGCCGCGGTCGCGCGTAATCCCATTTCGATTATCGTGCCGTGCCATCGCGTGGTCGCGGCCGACGGCTCGCTTAACGGATATGCCGGCGGCCTCGACCGTAAGGAGTGGCTGCTTCGGCTTGAGGGCGCGTACGAGGAGTAACGCTCGAACACTTTGCATAACTAGGACGCCGTGAAAGAACGAGTCGCCGTCTTTTCGCGACCGGCATGCGTCCAAGCGCTCGGCATCTGCGCCTTAAGTTTGGTTAAGCCAAATCCTGCGTATTTGAAAACGCGCAGGTTGAGCAGCTAAGGCTGCGCTAAGACGGCTGGCGGTGCGCTATCATCGGCGGTATCGAAACCTGTAGAGCCGTGCGCCAAAGGAACAACCATGAAGCTGATGCTTGCCGAGGACGAACCCGGCCTCTCCCGCGCCCTTACCGCGATTCTTCAACATAGCGACTACGAGGTCGACACTGCCCTCGACGGTCTGACGGCGCTCGAATATCTGCTCGCCAACGACTATGACGCCGCAATCCTGGACATCATGATGCCCGGCATGGATGGCATCGAGGTGCTCAAGCGCACACGCACCGCCGGTAAGCGACTGCCCATCATCATGCTCACGGCAAAAAGCGAGGTGTCCGATAAGGTCGAGGGCCTAGATGCCGGCGCCAACGACTATCTGACTAAGCCGTTTGCCGCCAAGGAGCTGCTCGCGCGCATCCGTGCCATGACACGTGCCGCGACGGCAATTGACGCCACGACGCTCAGCGTGGGCAACGTGCGCCTCGACACGGCGGCTTGCACGCTTGTGGGTCCCTTGGGTGAGGAACACCTAGCCAATCGTGAGTTTCAGCTTATGGAACTCTTTATGCACAACGCCGGGACGCGCATGCCCACCGAGCGTCTGATGCTCGAGGTTTGGGGCGAGGACGCGCCCGAAGGTGCCAACGTGGTGTGGGTCTACATCTCATACCTGCGTAAAAAGCTGACGGCGCTCGGTGCCGACGTGGCCATTCGCGCATCGCGCAACCAGGGCTATTCGCTCGAGGTTGTCGAGGAAGGCGAATAAGCGTGAGCGCGAGCGCGTGGTGGAAGCGCGCGACGGCAAAGCTCGGCATGGGCGCGGACTCGGGCAATCCGGGGCGCGCCGATGCTGCCAGTGCAATGGGCCGCCGCCTGCGTCGCAAGTTCATCTTGGTTGCCATGGGTGCCGTGACCGTGGTGCTCGCGCTTATCATCGCCGGCATCAACATCGTCAATTATTCGCATGTCTGTAAAATGGCCGACGCTCGCCTGGACTATATCCTGGCGGGCAAGGACGGTATCGATTGGGGGGACGAGCCTAAAGCCGATCCCGCTAATGGCAAGGATGCCGGCGATAGTCAGGCGGGCGTTCGCATCAGGCACTTCGAAGGCATGACGGCGGAGTCTCCCTTCGACACGCGCTACTTTACGGTGTCGATTGCCGGCGGGCAGGTGACCGATGTCAACACGGCCCGCATTGCCGCGGTGGGTGCCAAGCGTGCCGCCTGCATCGCTGCAGGACTATATTCCAAGGGCTGGACCTCGGGCTTTTCTGGTAACTACCGCTATACGGTTACGGTTCAGGGCGACGAGACAACCTATGTGTTCGTGGACTGCTCGCGCGAGCTTGCAAGCTTTCATTCGTTTTTGAGCGCGAGCGTGGCAATCAGTTGCATTGGCTGGCTGGCGGTGCTGGCAATTGTGGCGGGTGCTTCGGGTGCGGTGATTCGACCGATGGTCGAGAGCTACAGCAAGCAAAAGCGCTTTATTACCGACGCGAGCCACGAGATCAAGACGCCGCTGGCTGTGATTGACGCCGCCAACGAGGTACAAGAGATCGAGAGCGGCGAGAGCGAGTGGACGCAGAGCATTCACGAGCAGGTCGCGCGGCTGACGGCGCTGACGGAGCGTCTGGTGTTTCTGGCGCGTATGGACGAGGGCTCGGCGGGCTTTACCATGACATCGATCGATCTTTCGGAGGCCGTGGACAAGGCTGCGGCGCCGTTTAAGTCGGTGGCGGTTTCGCGTGGCAAGCGCCTGTCGACGTCGATTGCGAGTGGCGTGCGGGCCCATGCCGATGCCACGGCAGTGGCGCAGGCTGTTGAGCTGCTGCTGGACAACGCCACACGCTACGCAAGCGAGGGCAGCGTGATCGAGCTGAGCCTGCGCGCCGTTTCGCGCGGTGCAGGCAAAGGCTCGGCCGAGCTTGTCGTATCGAATGCTGTTGATGAGCTGCCCGAGGGCGACCTGGACCGGCTGTTCGACCGCTTCTACCGTGCAGACGTCTCGCGTAGCTCCAAGACGGGCGGCTCGGGCGTGGGTCTATCCGTCGTGCGCGCCATCGCCGAGGCCCATGGCGGCTCCGCTACCGTGTCCGGCCACGACCATCAGATCGCCTTCACCGTCCGCCTCTAAAACCTACCAAAAAGGGACAGGTTTATTTTGGCAGGTTTTATCTGGGGAAGGTCGACGTGGAAGGCTGTGGACTGAGGGTGCGTCCCGGCGTGACGCTGCGGAGTGGGACGCACTTTCCTCTTGGGGCGCCGAGCGGAAAGTGCGTCCCGGTTTGAGGCTTCAGAACGGGACGCACTTTCCCCTAGGGGATATAAGATGCGACGGGCCGCGTCAAGATAATTACCGGACGGCCTAGGAGGCGGCTGGTTGGCTGGCTTAAAACCTAGCGCGTGAAATGACGCTCCATGCTATTCAGCGCGCTTGATAGGATGACGAACCACAGTCTTAAGTTTCTCCGGTGCACATTTGCGCGGATCGGAGAGATAGATTTCGTGATGTAAGCGGGTGTCTGAGAAGTCGGGGGAATAGCCCTGCTCGGTCGCGTATTCATACATAGCGTCTACGGTTGCCGGCTCGCTGTCATAGGGTCCGGTATGCATGCATTGAACGCAGAGACCCTCGTCAACTTTAAGCAGCTCGACGGCAGAAAAGTCCAGTTTCTTTTTGGTCGTGGCTTCCGCGACTGCCCAGTCAAAATCATCTCGGGTGACGAAATCGGGCAGGCGAATGCACGAGATAAAGTTGAAATCGTCCTTGCGTACATAATCGATGTCGCCGCTCGGGGAGTCTTGCCACCAGAAACCCTCGAGCGGCGGTACCACAAAGTCGAAATAGCCCTTGATACTCCTTGAGCCTTTCTTCGACATCTTGACGGTATAGGCGATGCCGTAAAGCAGCGGCAGGGCGTTTTGATACTCGCCACCTTCGGTATTTGGGTCGCCCTTTCCGCGAACGGCAACGTAGCTCATAGGCGGGACAGTTACGATGCTCGGCTTGCTTGCAGGTTTGTAGAGCTCCTTGCATTCCTTCTTAAAGTCGAACGCCATGTTGGCCGCCTTTCTGCGTATTGGCCTGCTTAGATAACGGAATCATATCATAGAAACGAACAGCTGTTCGAATGATTTTGCTGACAGATAGAGATGCGTGCGTTGTGTTTGGCGGTCGGCCTGACCCCGTCGATGATTTCTCTGCCTCCCCGGCGCCTCATCTATGGCTGTCGTTTCCCCATATAAAACCTGCCAAAATGAACCTGTCCCTTTTTGGTCGGCGTGAAATGGGTAATACTAAAGAGTTATCCGACCAGATGGGAACCGATCGATGGCCTATATCGAATTCAAAGACGTCATCAAAGCATACGGCGAGGGCGATGCCCGCATCCATGCGCTCGACGGCGCGAGCTTTACCGTTGAGCGCGGTGAGCTCGCCATTATCCTGGGCGCTTCGGGCGCCGGCAAGACTACGGCGCTCAACATCCTAGGCGGCATGGATACGGTAACCTCCGGCTCCGTGACAGTGGACGGGCGCGACGTGAGCTCTGCCAACGAGGCGCAGCTTGTGGAGTACCGCCGCGCCGACGTCGGCTTTGTCTTTCAGTTCTACAATCTGGTTCCCAACCTGACGGCGCTCGAAAACGTTGAGCTTGCAGCTCAGATCTGCCCCGATTCGCTCGATGCCGAACAGACGCTTCGCCAGGTTGGCCTGGGCGAGCGCCTCGCCAACTTCCCCGCGCAGCTTTCGGGCGGCGAGCAGCAGCGCGTGTCCATTGCCCGCGCACTGGCCAAGAACCCCAAGCTTCTTTTATGCGACGAGCCCACGGGCGCGCTCGACTATAAAACCGGCAAGCAGATCTTGCAGCTGCTGCAGGATACCTGCCGCAAGCAGGGCATTACGGTCATCATCATCACGCACAACTCCGCGCTCGCGCCCATGGCCGATCGCCTGATCCGCTTTAAGAGTGGTCGCGTGGAGAGCGAGACGGTCCAGCAAAATCCCGTGCCTATCGAGACGATCGAGTGGTAGCGCCCATGGACCAGGACCGCCAAAACAGCCAAAACCACGATACGGAGCGCGCGGGTCGCGACCGGGAGTTTGCGACCTACCGCACCGCTCAGAGCTCAAACGATATGGTGCCGACGGTTTTTCGCCGTGGCATCTACCGTACAATCCGCGGCAGTCTTAAGCGCTTCTTGTCTATCGTGGTCATCACCGCGCTTGGCGTGAGCGTGATGTGCGGTCTTAAGGCAGGCTGCGAAGATTTGCGCGATTCGGTCGACGCCTATTTTGACCAGCAGAATGTCTATGACATTAACGTGCAGTCGACCTATGGCCTTACGCGCGACGATCTTGCGGCTATCCAAGAGGTCGACGGCGTCGAGACGGCCGAGGGTATCTACACCGAGACCGCCTACACCGCCGTGGGCACAACACGCGAGCGCGTGATCGTGCAAAGTCTTTCCAAGGAGAATATCGATCAACCGGTGCTGGTGAGCGGTGATTTGCCCGAGAGCGCCGATGAGGTCGCGGTGACTTCGAAGTTCCTGAAGGCTTCGGGCAAAAAGCTCGGCGATACGGTGAGTTTTGCCGCCAATGACGCGAGCTCGTCGAACCAAAGTGCCAAGGACCAGTTTGCCGCGGGCGATTACACCATTACGGCCGAGGTCCTCGATCCCACCGACGTGAGCTCCGACTCGACAGTCAACGCCTTTCGCGCTGCTTCGGCTGCGGACTATAAGTTCTATGTGAACGAGGACGCCGCGACATCTTCTTCCTACTCCTCGGTCCACGTGATCGTCGAGGGAGCCAAGAGCCTCAGCTCCTATTCGGACGCCTACACGACAAAGATCAACGAGGTCAAGGGCAATATCGAGAAGATCCGCGAGGAGCGTGAGAAGGCACGTGCTCAGGAGTTGACGGTTGACACGCCGGCAAGCTTAGATGCGGCCGAACGCCAGGCGAATATGCTCTTTGGGATTGAACAGGGCAACATCGACCGTATGGCCGAGGGCAGCGAGGAGCGCGTCCAAGCTCAGGCCGAGTTGGACCAGCGCCGCGCCGCCGCCAACCAACAATTCGCCGATGCCCGCGCCGAGCTTTCCGATCTAGGCGAATGTACGTGGTACATCCAGGACCGCGGCAATATCGCAAGCTACTCGAGCGTGGAAAGCGATAGCTCGTCAATTGAGGCCATCGCCACGGTGTTCCCGTTTATCTTCTTTATCGTCGCCGTGCTCATCAGCCTTACCACCGCTACGCGCATGGTCGAGGAGGAGCGCACGCTTATTGGCCTGTACAAGGCGCTCGGCTATTCACGTGGGCGTATTCTGTCCAAATACGTGGACTACTCGCTGTGGGCGTGTCTGATCGGCGGCGTGCTCGGCAACATCATCGGATTTGTGGGCCTGCCGCTGTTCCTGTTTACGGTGTTCGACGACATGTACTCGCTGCCCCAGATGCTGCTTTCGTACGACATCGTGTCCTCGATCGTTTCGGTGGCGCTGTTTGCCGTGGGCGTGGTGGGCGCCACGATTATCGCCTGCCGCCACGAGATGGCCGAGACCCCTGCCTCGCTCATGCGCCCCAAGGCGCCGCGTGCCGGCTCACGCATTCTGCTCGAGCGTATCGGATTTATCTGGCGCCGCATGGGCTTTTTGAACAAGGTGGCAGCGCGTAACCTGTTCCGCTACAAAAAGCGCGCCTTTATGACCATCTTCGGCATCGCCGGCTGCACGGCGCTCGTGATCTGCGGCATGGGCATTCGTGATACGTCGGTCGCGCTTTCGCCCAAGCAGTACGGCCACATCACACGCTACGACCTGCTGGCGGTTGCCAATCCCGACGATTTTTCGCAGACGTGCGCGGCGCTCGACGAGCGAAGCGCGGTCAAGGATTCCGGTGTGACCGTAACTTCGACGCTGCCGATCATGACCGACAACGTCACCTTTACATTCGGCGGAAAGAGCGAGACCGTGCAGCTGATCGTGGTGCCCGATGACCGCACGAACGATCTGGACGACTATGTTCGCCTTGAGGATGAGTCCAAAGAGCCACTGTCTTTGCGTGACGGAGACGTGTATCTGAGTAAGAGTTCACAGCTGGTGCTGGGGATTCAACCGGGCGATACGGCGCACGTCCAGGATTCGTCACTCAACGTCGCCAAGGTCAAGGTCAGCGACATTTCGCTTAACTATCTGGGCAACACGCTTTACATGACGCAGAGCACCTATGAGCGCGCGTTTGGGCGCAGCGTTCGCCTCAATGGCATCTTTGCGCTGCTCAAGGGTTCGTCGGCCGACCAGATTGCGTTTAGCAAGAAGCTTAAGAGTGACGGCTGGCTTTCGATTTCGAGCACGGCCGAGCATTGGGAGAACTTTGAGGCGAACTTCACTATTATCAATTCCGTCGTGGTGCTCGTGACCTTTATGGCGGCGTGCCTGTCGTTTGTGGTGGTGTTTACGCTGTCCAACACGAATATCTCCGAGCGCGAGCGCGAGCTGGCGACCATCAAGGTGCTTGGTTTCCGCCGTGGCGAGGTGCACCATTACGTCAACAAGGAGACGTTGATCCTCACGGCAATTGGCGCCGCGCTGGGCGTGCCACTGGGCGGCTTGCTGGCCGAGAGTTTTACGTACATTTTGCAGATGCCGTCGCTGTACTTTGATGTTGAGGTCGAGCCGCTAAGCTACGTGCTCGCCGTGGTGCTTTCCTTTGGCTTTACGTTTATCGTCAACCTCGCCACCAATCGTACCCTCAACAAGATCGACATGGTCGGTGCCCTCAAGAGCGCCGAGTAGCCTGTTCCGGGATTCAAGTTCTAGCGAGGCGTTGACGCATCCACAACCGCCTATTTGCATAAACTGCTACTTCGAATGTATATTTCGGCGGGGCGGTTGCTTTTTGCCCACGGGTACCCCCGGGGGCGGCGTGCAAATTCCGGAGTATTCAGCATCCCGGAGCCCGCAGGCGCGGGAATGGGAGTGCAAAACCGCGTCGACAGCCTTGATTATGAGTCCCCGTCGCCTCAAAAGCTGGTCTTTTTTACAGAATGCGGGTCGCGCGCGCAGACGTGGTGTAAGAGTGTCCTGAGGTCCGTCGCTGCAAGTCCCGATGTTACTCCTTCTTGAGGCCGCGCCTCTCGACTATCTCGTCCACTATCTCCCTGGCGCGCCGCCCGAGCGCGCGGCGCCTCCCCTCTGTCGGGGCCGGCCTGTCC
>CDZQ01057883.1_pt1 | contig 15292 bp, 10 predicted proteins | sample 554831 | NCBI WGS metagenome assembly CDZQ01 (sample SAMEA3182112, study PRJEB8094) | gut metagenome | biome: human; feature: gut; material: Stool; isolation source: human stools | place: Canada | collected 2013-05-06
CTTGAAAACTTTATAATCCTGGAAAGCGATCAACAGCCCCCACATGGGCGCATAACAGAATACCGCGTAATATGCCGCTACGGGTATCAGCATGAGATAGCAATACCGCCGGGCAAACATGCGCCTCCACAGCTTCGCGCTGCTCCTGGCAAGCATCATCGCATTCCCCCTTTTTGCACGGCCGGCATGGCGCGCGCTGCGTTTTTTTCAGTATACAATCCGGCTGATAAAAATGTCAATATTCAAATTCTGGACTCATGGGACAAATTCTGAAATGAAAACCATATAGCTTCCCTGTGTTTTTAAAATGTCCACTGGCAGGCGGAATTGTCCGTTGCCTTTGCCGCCCGGCTTTGGTATACTGAGGGGGAGAACAAGGGCCGGTTTGAGCGAAGCGAGAGGAGAGAAAGGCATGAGCAGGGTCCTGTATGAGAGGAAAGAATTTGCCGCCGCCCCGCTGGGCGAACCCACGCCCCTGCCCGATTTCGCGGATGTTTCCTATGTGCATTCCACCGTTTCCTGGGACGATACGCTCAGCGAAGAGGATGTGCGCCATATGCGCTATGGGCGCATAAAAACCATCCTGCCGTATTGCATGCAGAGCAACTATGGCCGCTCGCTTGAAAGCGAATCCCGCGGCGTGGTATGCCTGGAAAACGCGCGCGTGCGGGCGGAGTTTTTGCCCTGGATGGGCGGGCGCCTGTGGTCGCTGCGGGTGGATGGCCGGGAACTTTTGAGCGTGAACCCCGTGATTCAGCCCTGCAACCTCGCGCTGCGCGGCGCGTGGTGCTCCGGCGGCGTGGAATGGAACATGGGCGTGCGGGGGCACAGCGTGTTCACATGCGAACCGCTGTTCACCGAGCTTTTGGAATTGCCGGATGGCACCAGCGGCGTGCGCTTTTATGAATACGACCGCATCCGGGGCAGCGTGTTTTGCCTGGAAGGCTATCTGCCGCCCGAATCCGCGCTGCTGTTCGTGCAGGTGCGGCTCGTCAACCCCGTAGGCAATGGGGAAACGCCCATGTACTGGTGGAGCAACATTGCCGTGCCGGAAACGCAGAGCACCCGGGTGATCGCGCCCGCCTCCACGGCCATCCTTTCCCTGTATCAGGCGGGGCAATACCAGATGTTGCGCCGCGAATTGCCCGAATACGAGGGCATGGACGTGTCCCGGCCCACGGCGATCCGCCGCTCCCTGGATGTGTTTTATGATATTCCTGCGGGGCAGCGGCCATACATTGCGGCGCTGGACGAAGAGCGGCGCGGCCTGGTGCAGTTTTCCAGCGCCTTCCAGCGCGGCCGGAAGCTGTTCGTGTGGGGCATGGGCGCGGGCGGCCGGCACTGGCAATCGTTTTTGTCGCACGGGCAGGCGCGCTATCTGGAAATTCAGGCCGGCATTGCCAGGACGCAGCAGGATCACCTTCCCATGCCCGATGGCGCGGAATGGACGTGGCTGGAAGCGTATGGCGAGCTGAATTGCGATGTGCGGGGCATGGACTGGGCGCAGGCCGCGCAGGCGTGTACGCAGGCCGTGGAAGCGCTGCTGCCCGCGCAGGCATTTGCGCAGGAACAGGCGGTGCGCGGCCGGCAAATCGCGCAGTGCCGCGGGGAGCTCGCCGTACTGGGTTCGGGCTGGGGATGCCTGGAAAATGAGCGGCGCGCGGCCGCGGGATTGCCGCCGCTGGACAAAATTTGCCGTTTCCCCGCAAAAAGCGTGCGGCAGGATATGTCCGCCTGGGCGGATCTTTTGCGGCAAGGCGCGTTTCCCGAGGCGGATCCGCTATCGCGCCCATATCCTTATGCCGCATGGCGCGGCTGGCTGGCGCCCCTGGAGGCATTGCCGGAAAAGAACAGCGCAGCCTGGTACCACATTGGGGTGCTGCGCCATGCAAAAGGCGACCGGGCGGGGGCGCGGGCCGCGCTGGAGAGCAGCGTGCGCGCGCGGCCGAATCCCTGGGCGCTGCGCTGCCTTGCGCGCCTCGAACGGCAGGATGGCCGGGATGGCCTGGAACGCTACCGGCAGGCGCTTGCGCTCCGGCCGGACTGCTGGGAAATCGCCCTGGAATATGCCCGCGCGCTGCTGGAAAGCGGGCAGCCGGAAGCCTTCCTCGCCTATCGGGAAACGTTGCCCGATAGCTGGAAAAACGCGCCCCGCTTTCTCTATCTGGAGGCGGATGCGCGCATGGAAACCGGCGATTACGCGCGCTCGCGCGCCATTCTGCTCGCGCCGCTGGTGATTCCGGATATGCAGGAAGGGGAGCTGTCCCTGAGCCATCTGTGGCAAAAGCTGCACAGCCGGGAATTTGGCATACCGCTGGAGGAGGCGGCCGCGCGCTTCCCGCTGCCCTATGAACTGGATTACCGCATGCACGCGGAATGAATCCCCTATCCGGGCGTTGGCCCATAAAAACAAAACAAAGGAGGAGAGGATTTTATGGAAGTTATGGCGCCCTGGCTGCCCCTGGAGGCCAGCCAAACGGAAGCGGGCGTGGAAATCCGCGCCTGGGGCCGCGTTTACCGCCAGGAAAACGCATATTTCCCCACCAGCATCGAGTCGCAGGGGCGGGAACTGCTGTACGCGCCGGCGCGGCTGGTGGGCGAAGCCAATGGCGAACCCATTCACTGGGAGGACGCGGGTTGCTATCTGCTCAATCCCACGGACGCGTCCGCCTGTATCAACGGCTATGCGCAAAGCCAGTGCCTGATCGTCAATTCCTGCCTGCAAATGGATTTCGACGGCGGGGCGCGCTGGGATGTGCGCGTAATGCCGCGGGGAAAAACGGTGCCGCAGGTCTTCGGCCTGGAACCCTGCCCCATCAGGGGGTGGGAGTTGACAAAGCTCTATCTGGAAATCCCGCTGCGCAGGGAGAGCGCGAAACTGTATTGCTCCTGGCGGGACGCCTGGGATGGCAACAACGGCCTGTATACGCGCGGGGGAGAACGGCTCGCAGAAAATGGGGCTATCCCATCGGGAGGCTTTGTGGCCCCGTTCCTGCCCGCGCTGTGGGTTGGCGATGAGCGCGTGGGCCTGCAGCTCACGGCGGAAAGCGATGAATATTGGCAAAGCGCGGCGGCGGAGCGCGCCATGGAGATCATCGACGCGGGCGATCACTGGGTGCTGCGCTGCAATTTGCTGGAAAGCCTGCCCGATTGCTGGGAACAGCCGGACGCATCCTGCCCGGTGATCAGCTACAGCTTCGGCCTTATCGCCACGCCGGTCAAGCCGTTCACGAACGATCATTTGAAGATCAAAGCCGTTCACATCGATTGCTTCGCAAAAATCACCGGCGATTACTGGCCATTTTTGCAGGGGCCAGTGGAGGAAGGAAGCACGGAAAGCGTGATCGACCGCCTCTGCCGCGCGGGCGTCAATACATTGATCCTCCACGAAAAATGGAACAAAATCCAGAACAACTGGAACGTGCCCGTTTCAACGGAGCGGGAAATCCGGCAACTGGTATCCCTTTGCCACAGCCGGGGCATGCGGGTGATCCCCTATTTCGGCTATGAAATCACCTCGTCCATGCCCGAATACACGCAAGTGCGCGACGAGGTGATCTGGCGCGGGCCCAGGGGCCGCGAGAATTATTCCGGCTGGTACCGCGTGCCTTACCAGCGGGCCGCCCGCGTGTGCCAGGAAAGCCGCTGGATGGAGCCGTTCCTCGAAGGGATGCTGGCCTGTGTGGACCGCTTTCACTTTGACGGGCTGTATCTGGATTCCACCAGCGCGCCCTCGGGCTGCGTGAACGAGCGGCACGGGTGCGGGTATGTGGGCCGGGATGGGCGCCGCCATCCGACATATCCCATCTTTGCCACGCGCGAGGTATTCAAGCGCATATACGCGCGCATCCACGCGCGGGGCGGGCTGGTCAACCCGCATCCGGCGGGCGCCACGATTCCGTTCATCACCAGCTTCTGCGATATGCTCTGGGATGGGGAGCACATTCAAACGCGGATCCGGGATGAAGGATTGAAAAATTTTTCGCTGGACTATTTCCGCGCGGAATACCTGGGCCGGAATTTCGGCATACCGGTGCAGTTCATCGTATATGAATTCCCCGGCGTGTGGGATTTTGATATGGCGTTGAGCCTTTCGCTGCTGCACGGGGTGTATCCCCGGCCGAACAGCGTGCTGCATCCGCTGGACGTGATGGAAAAGATCTGGGGAATTGTGGAAACGTTCGGCATCTGCGAGGCCGGTTTCGCCGGGTACTGGGAAAATGCTGCGGCCATACGCCTGAGCAACGCGAGCGTGAAAGCAAGCTATTACGAAAGAAAGCAGGTCGATGGCAGCGTGCGCCTGCTCGTGGTGGTTTCGAATCCCACCATAGAGGCGGCAGAGGCGTGTACGCTGCGCATAGAGAGCGCCTATTTTGGCCAGGAACGCGTGGCACAGGTCTACGACGCGCTGGAAAACCGCTTTGCCCTCGCGCAGGCGGGAGAAATCGCGTTCTCGCTCGCGCCCTACGCCTATAAGATCTATGAAATTGTGCTAAGCAGCGAACGATGAAGAAAAAATCCGCCTTTCCCCGCTGCGAAGGGCGGATTTTTTATGTCCGCCGCCGCTTGACAGGCGCTGCGATTGGCGATACAATGATTTTTGTGCAGAGCAACCTTCGGGCAGAATCCAGCGTTGCTTTGCCGCCATCCATTTGCAAGGCGGGGATAGCGATGAACAACTCACTGGAAACCATTCTCACCAATGCGGGCGTATACCAATATGGGTGCGTCAACACCTCTGGCATTCGTTTTTTGCAGGAAGTGCGCGGCATGTGCGAGGCAAACACCTGCCGGCAATATGGCAAAACGTGGGCCTGCCCTCCGGCGATTGGCACGGTGGAAGAATGCCGCGCGCGGGTGCAGCAATACGAAAAGATGCTGGTGTTCAGCGTGAAATGCGATCTGGAAGATTCCTTTGACTACGAGGGCATGGTCGAAGGAGGAAAGCGGTTCAAACGGATTTGCCGCGCGATTCACAAGGCCGTTTCGCAGGAACTGGACGATTATCTGCTCCTTTCCAACGAGGGGTGCGATCAGTGCAGGGAATGCACGTATCCCGGCGCGCCGTGCCGTTTTCCCGAGCTTACGCACGGCGCGCTGGAGGGCTATGGCATTCTGGTGAGCGAACTGGCGGGGCAGGCGGGCATCCGCTACATCAATGGCGCCAATACCGTGACGTATTTTGGCGGGCTTGCCTACCACGAAAAGGCGTAGCGCCGCGTCCATGGGCGCTCCTTTGGGGCACGCTCAAAAGGAGCGCCCATAAAATTCCTGCAACAGATTGGCCAGCGCCCTGGGGTTCTCTTCATTTACAGCGTGGCCGGTATCTTCGAGGATTTCAAGCTTTGCGTTGGGGATGTTTTGCGCCAGGAAATGGGCGGACTTCATGTTGGGCCCATCTTTTTGGCCGCAAAGAATGAGCGTGGGGCAGGCGACCTGCCGCACCCTGCCGCTGAAATCCCAATTTTTCATGGAACGGCCCAGGGCAAAGGTATCCTTTTTGTCAAAGGCCATGGCGGCAAAAATGGACTCCGGCAAAAACCGGAAAACCATATTTTGAAAACCGAACGCCGCTTTCGGGACTTTGTGGGGCGTTCCAATCAGAACCAGGGATTTTGTTTTTTGCGGGAAATCCAAAGCATAATTCAAAGCCAGCATGCCGCCCAGCGAAAGGCCGCACAGGTGAATTTCCTCCCCGAATGCATTGCAATACCCGGCAAATGCAGCGTACAGATTTTCATACCTCGCTTCTTTTCCCTCGAGGATGGACGGCAGATCCGGGCACATGATATCCCCGTCGCAGGGCATGTATGAGATGGTTTCCGCCCAGCTTGCGGCTTTGTGCCCCGAACCATGAACGAATATCTTTATCGCCATATATTTCTCCTTATCCACGCAGGTTTTGCCGGCGCTGAACTGGGCGCCCCTTTCTGCGGCAATCCGCGCTTACAGTGCGCTGTGGCGGAACCGGCTTTCCAGCTGTTGCCAGCGGCGCAGGAAATCTTCCCCTTCTTCCGTTTGGGCAATGGCGCGCACGGCTTCTTCCGCGGCCCGCACAAACGCGGGCTCCAGGCCGCGCGTGCCATAGCGCATCAGCGGGCACATGGCCCACGCGCGCCAATCCATGCGCACGCCCCACGCGCCGCGCCGCAAGACCGGCGAGAGGGGAAAAATCCGGCATCCCAGCGGGCGCAGCGCGCGTTCGCAGGTTCCGTTGCACACCAGAATGTGCGCGTCCGCGCCTTCCAATTCGCACGGCTCCACCTGCGCCCAGGGCACGCCGGCATACAGCAGTTCTTCGCCGGGGAACAAATACACGCCGCCCTGCCCGTCCTCATCGCTATGGCAGCATGCCGCGCCGCACAGCGCGCCGCAATCCGCAAGAAGCGGCGTAAGGCCGCAGAGCCGCTCGCGCGCGTCCATCACCGCCGCATGGCATCCGTTCAAATTTCTCCCTCCCCCATACAGAGCGCCAGCGCCAGAGGCGCGCTTCCGGCAATGCCATCGGGCAGCGTTACGCGCGTTCCGCCATCCGCCGCTTCGCTCGCAAGCGCCTGGCCATTTGCAACCAGGCGCACGCTTGGCGCCCGCATGGGCACTGTCAGCGCGCCGGGCAAAATCTCGCCTTCCGGCAGGCAATAGACCGCATAGCGGCAATTGCCGCGGCGCGTGAAGCCAAAGCGGCCTTCGCGATAGGGCGCGCATACGCGCGTGCCATAAATCGCTTCCCCATTTTCGCGGAGCCATTCGCCCATGCCCAGCGCCGCGCGCATGCCGGGCTCGGGCAGGCGTCCGTCGGGCATTCCGCCCAGATTGAGCGCCAGATTGCCGCCCTTGCACACGATGTCCACCAGCAGATGCACGAGCTGGCGCGGCGATTTGTAGGCGTCGTCGTAGCGGTAGGAGAAGCTGGTGCCGATGGTGATGCAGCTTTCCCAGGGAACGCCCAGCGGCTGATCCGGCACGGTCTGCTCGGGGGTGATGTAATTTTCATAGGGTCCGCCCACGGTGCGGTCTGCGAACAGCAGCCAGGGCTGCACCGCGCGGGCGCGGGCGGCCAGCTCGCCCAGGCGGATATCCTGCCCGTTCTGCGGGCGCACCTGCCCGCCATCGAGCCAGAGGATTTCCAGCCGGCCATAGCCTTCGACCAGTTCCATCATTTGCGCATGGGTGAAGCGCACGAAGGCCTCCCACAGATCGGGGCATTCGCGCACATCATAGGTAGGATTGCGCCAGTGCCCCACGGGCAATTCCCTGCCAGCGGCCCAGTACCACGGGCAGTGCCAGTCCGGCTTGGAAAAATATGCGGCAATGCCCAGCCCCTGCGCGCGGAACGCGTCGAACAGGTGCCGCGTGATATCCGCGTATGGGTGGGTGTGAAAGGGGCAATCGGGCGCGGTGACTTTATAATCTGTCTGCTGTGTGTCGAACATGCAAAAGCCGTCGTGGTGCTTCGTGGTGAAAATCAGGTAGCGGAAGCCCGCGTCCCGGGCGAAGCGCGCCCACGCTTCCGGCTGAAAGCGCACGGGGTTAAAGGTTTTGTTCAAATCAAAGTATTGCCGCCGGAATCGCGCGGGATCCCTCTCCCAGTCCACCTCCCGGCGCGACCAGCTCGCATCTTCATCCGAAAGCGGCCACGATTCGCAAATGCCCCATTGCGAATATCCGCCCCAATGCACCATAAAGGCCAGCTTTTGATCCTGGAACCATTTAAGGCGCGAGCGCAGCAGCGGATCCGTCGGGGCAACATAATCCGCTTCTTCGCTGTGGTTGATGACGTCTCCGCGCGGTTTTTCTTTTGCCATGGGCGCACCTCCTGTGTTTTCTTCAGTATAACACAGCTTTCCGCCATGCGCAACCGCTCATTGGGTTGCCATCATCCGTTGGTGGGCGTTGCCTGTTCCGCTTTTTCGATGCGGGCGCGGATATCAAAAGTCTCTGAAAAGGCCTTTTCCGCATCTTCCTTTGTGCAGGCGGCCTTTTGCATGAAGATGGCTATATCCAGCTGCCCATCCGCCGCGCGCAGCGCCCGGCGCGCCTCCTCCTCATCCGTGCAACCGGTGGCTTCGCAATAGAGCCGCACCATTCGATAGGCGATTTTTCCATTCCTGGCGCGCAGGCAGATCATCAGGTTGTCATATGTGCGGCCGAGCCGGACCATGGCGGCCGTGGAAAGCATGTTCATGATCATTTTCTGCGCGGTACCGGCCTTCATGCGCGTGGAGCCCATAATGGCTTCCGCGCCGGTATCCACCTCGATCGCCACGTCGGCATGCGCGCTCATGGCGGAACCGGGGTTGCAGGCAATGGAAATCGCGCCCGCGCCGATTTCGCGCGCATAGTCCAGCGCGCCAATGCAATAGGGCGTGCGCCCGCTCGCGGCCGCGGCGACAACGACGTCCGCCGGCAGCAGGCCCCATTGGCGCAAGTCCTCCCGCGCGCCTGCGCGATCATCCTCCAGGGATTCCTTTGCGCTGAATACGGCGTCGCGCCCGCCGGCCATTACGCATGAGACCTTGTTTTCCGCAATGCCGTATGTAGGGCGGCATTCCGCCGCGTCCATATAGCCCAGCCGGCCGCTCGTGCCGGCGCCTGCATATACCAGCCGGCCGCCATGGCGCATGCGTTCGACGATCAGCTCTACCGCCCGCGCGACGTCCGGCAGCGCTTTGCGCACCTGGGCCGCCACTTTTTGGTCCTCATCGTTGATTTTTTCCAGCATCTCCAGCGTGGTGCAGGAGGCGATGCCAATGGTGCTCGTATTCCTCTGCTCTGTATGCAGTTGTTCCAGCGGATTGTGCATCATATCAGTTCACCCTTCCTATTGTTTCCTCTATGCGCTGCCGGAACGCCTCGCCGCAGGAAAAACCCGCCAAAGCGGCGGCCAGCGTTACGGAACCATAGACCGGTGGGAAGCGTGGCGTGATCAGCGTATATTCCTGGCCCAACAACCGCTCCACCGCCGCGCGGTATGAAGGATCTTGCCAAACGCTTCCGCCCAGCACCACATTTGCGCTGCCGCAAAAGCGGCGCGCACAGCGGATGGCATGGGCCATTTCGCCGGCGGACGCTTCCAATTCCGCCAGTGCGGCCGCGTCGTTCTGGCGCGCCGCGCGCAGGAGTACGGGCGCAAAGGAGGCGATTTCAGCTTTGCTGTTGCGTTGGTAGATTCGGGCCACCAGTTCGCGCAGAGCGCACGCGGCGTGCGTTTCGCAAAGGTCCTTTAAGAGCGTAGGTTCGCCGCGTCCATCCAGCGCGCGCAGAGCGGCGGTCAGCGCGCGGCGGCCAAGGTCAAAACCGCTGCCCTCGTCGCCGAGCAAATATCCCCAGCCGCCCACCTGGCGCATTGCGCCCTGCTTTCGCCCGAATACGCTGGATCCCGTTCCCGCAATGGCGATGATCCCATCTTCGCAACCAATGCCAGCCGATAGCGCGTTGACGGAATCGGATCCACAGTCCCAATGTTCCAGCCCGCTTAGCAGGCGCCGGAACAGCGCGCGGAATTTCTGCCGGTTTTCCTCCAGCCCGCCGCCGGAAATCCCCGCGTAGAATCCCGCAATGGGCGCATCCAGCCCGCCCACGGGCGAGAGCACGCCCGTCAGGACAGTGCGAATTTGCAAAAAGGCGCTTTCCTCGCTTTGGCCGGTCAGGCTGGAAGGCCCGGCGGTACAGCGCGCCTTCACTTCGCCGTCCGCCGTGCAGAGCAGCGCGTCCGTCTTGGTGCCGCCTCCGTCCAGGCCGAGCAGGTAATGGGTTTGCATTGCGATTTCCTCCGCTACATTTTATAATCGTTTGTTAGGCTGCGCTTTTGCATGCGTTCGTCATCCGCCGCTTTCATCTGCGCCAGAGCGTCTTCCAGCGTCCAGCGCTCGTGGATTTCGTCGATGCCGGCTTCCCGCAGCGCCCAGCCAAAGCGATCGATCATCGCGTTCCTGCCGGGCGTACCCAGAGGAAGGCGGCTGATCAGCAGAAAGTCCATGGATGCGCACAGGCGCGATAGCCGCGCCCGTTGGCGCGCGCCGCTGGTCAGGCGCAGTGCTTCCCCCAGCAAGTTGACCGATTTTTCCAGCAGCTCTTCTGTGATGTATGGCGCGTGAGCCGAATCGTAAATGCGCATATGCCAGGGACGCACCGCCTGTTGCCAGCCTTCGATATAGGCAAAAACCAGCGGCGCCGCCGCTTCCCCATAGTAGCCGTTTAAAAAGTCCATCATATGCGCCTGCATATCGCAATCCGGATTCCAGAGCAGCTTGGCCTGCAGGTAGGCTTCCAGTTCCGCCAGGTGGCCGCCGCCGCCATGGGAAAAATTGCCCTGCTCCAGCACGCCCTTTACCCCCATATCGCGGAACAGGCGCAGGTTGCGGCACAGTGCGTCGAAGTTTGGCATGGGCTGCAGGTAATTGTGAAACTGCGTTGTATAATCCCAGATGTACAAATGGTTGCAAATGGCGCTCCACTCCCTGAGATCGCGCAGGAACGCGTTGGAATCCGGCCCGCCGCACTGCACGCCCCGCGGCTGCTTTTCCTGCGGCGCGAGGGGCGCGGCGTGGGTTCCGTCGAGTGGATGCGAAAAACAGCACTCAATGCTGCACAGCCGCACAATGACGTTTGGATGCGGCCGAATGGTGCGCGGCGCTTTGCGCGTGTATTGGTAGGCGAACGTATGCAGGTAAATATGCGGGTACTCCTCGTGGATGGCCTCCGCTACCTGGTTGACGAAGGCAATCATCGTGCCCGCCGGGCTGCCTTCGCGCGCGTCCAGCGCCGCGCAGGCAGGGCAGGTGCAATAATTCCCCCAATCGTTTTGCGCCACGGAAAAGACGCGGCAATCGGGATTTTCCCGGATCCACTGCCGCACCCTGGCGATGGCGATCTGCAACACTTCGGGATTGGTAAGGCACAGCTGGGTCCTGTCGCGCAGCCGCACGCCGTTCACCAGGGAGAAGTATTCGGGATGCTGGTCGAAATACTCGCCGGGCGAGAGCAGGTCGTTGAAAGAATGGTGGAAATTGTAGAATTTCATGCGCCCGCCCTGCCGAATGCTGATGTCCGCCTTGTTGGAATTCATGCGGTTGCGCACGGCGAACGCGCCGTCAAAAGCGTCGCGCCAGTAGGCCTCCCGGCTTTCAAAAGCGGGTTTTTCCACGCGGGAAACCTGCGAAAATGCCAGCACGGCTTTTTTGGGGATGCGCGCGCAGTCCGAGGCAAACCAGCGGCAACCCAGTTCTTCCTCCAGGAAGGCGTACACCGCGTACAGGGTCCCGCGCGGCGTAGCGCCGGCCAGCAACAGATAATGCTCCGCGCTTTGCATCACAAAGCCTTCTTCGCCCAGCTCGTCCCAGTCCACATGAATTCCATGGTGCGCCAGGCGTCCGCTGTTGCCTACGAGGATTTCATATTCGCCATCCGCTACCAGCTCGGTCTGCACGGGCAGGGCGGCGCCACTCATCTGCATCACAAAATGAAACAACTCGTCGCAGGCCAATTTCACGGTTTCGTGCGCAGGGTGCGCCATTACGATGCGCCAGGCGGTTTTCCCGTGTTCTGCCAGCAAATGGGTTTTCATGGCTTTTTCTCCTCCTTCTATTGGGGATGGGATTGGGATGGGCGCGGTTTCGCGCAGCGCATTGGTCAGGGGGCGCAAACCGGATCATAGAGGAATACGAGGCAGCTGCGGGCCCCGATGTGCGCGCGAATGCTTCCCTCGCCCACGGCAATATCTTCGCCCGCACCGTAGGCGCGCGTTTCCGCCAGCGGCCCCAGGTGGTATTCCTGCGCGTCAAAAACCAGATGGATCCGGGCAGGGGCATCGCCCGAGTTCGCGATGGCGAGCATCGTATTCTTCCCTTTCCGCCATGCGCTGGCCACGACGGTGTCCGCCGGTTGCATGTCGTCCATGCCCATGGAAGAATCCGTGAGAAAGCAGGATTGGCCCCCGGCAATGCGGGGCGGCCGCAGCATTTCGCCCTGCGAGAAAAACGCCCTGTGCTCCCAACGCATATGGCACATTCGCTCCAGGAAATCGATTTTCCCCGCATCGTCAACGACGTCGGCATTCATCCAGCCAATCTGCTGGCCGAACATAACCGCCTGCGCCGCATGGAAGCGGAAATATTGCGCGTCGCCCTTTTTGTATCCATTTGTATTGCGCCCCAACAGGGCGATACGGCCCGCGTAGAGCGCGGGAAAGAAGGGCACCATGTTGGGAAACACCCATGCCCATGTGAGGAATCCATCGAATTGATCCGCATAGGGTTCGGCGTTGGATTCCGTGGTAAAGCCACAGCCTTCCGGGCACTCCTGGCGAAGGCGTTCCATCAGCAGGCGATAGGCGCGCACCCACCATTCGCCGTTGCCCGGCGTGTGGGCATGCGTGGGATCGCAGCAAAGGTTCACGCATGCGGCCGCCACCTGATCGATATAGATCGCGTCCATATGATATTCGCGAAACAATTTGCGTGCGATTCCCGCCAATGTTTCCCGCCACGCGGGACTCGTTGGGCACATGGCGGCAAGGCGGCACAGGCTTCCATCCGGCTCGTGAGAGGCGTAGGTTTCAATATCCAGCGCCCCGTCCAGTTGCTTTGTTGCGCCCGGCAGCAATTCCCGCTCAAAGCGCACCGTTTCGCCGCGGCTGTCGCGCGTATCGGCGATGCGGCCGTTGATATAGGGCATAACGCGAATGCCGTATTTGTGCATCTCCTCTACGCCTTCCCGCAGGCCCTCTTTCACGGGGAAATAATAGGGATAATCGTTGTTAAAGGGAATCCAGTGCCAGTTGTACAGATGGTATCCCATGGGCAGCCCCAGCCGCCGGGCCAACGCGATGGGTTTTTTATACCAGTTGTCCCGCGGCGGTTCCACGGGCGGCCGGATGCTGATGGGAACGGGGCCGGCGTCCGGATTGTCGTTGGGCATCCAGTCCATGATGTACAGGGGCACATCTTTCATCCACGCAGGCGAGTCTTCCCGCCCCAGGGGCTTATACCACTGCGCGTGCCCGGCGAGATACGCGCCATATATGCGCGCCATATCAAACCAGTCGCCATCCAGCACGCTCACCACCAGGCAGCCATGCAGTTCGAACGCGTTGGCCGGCGTGCCCATGTGTTCTGCGGGATATTCGTAGCGGAAAACGCCCTGCCCCCGCCGGAAAAAGGCGCAGCTCATGTCCGTGCGCGCCGCCTCGGGCGCGTGTATGGCGACATACAGTCCGCTATCCCGCTTTTTTTCCGGATTATAGGCGCCAAGCACCGGAACGACGCCCTCAAAGCCGGAGGGATACGTACCCTCCCAACGCTCTTCGCGCGCGTAGGCGTTTTTTTCCACGCGCCCGCTGGCGGAGGGCTTGAACAGGCAGATGTTTTCGCCGCCGGAGAAGGATATGGGCGGATACGTCGCGCTTCGCACCGTATACCGTGGCGAGGAATTGAGCACCCGCGTGCGCCATTCAATCGTGTCGTTCGCGGTGGCCCGGGCCTCGATGAACACGCTCAAATCGATGGAGGATGGCCGTTCCAGATAAACGCTCAGGCGGTGTTGCGTTGCGCGGATGGTTGCGCCTGCCCATTCGCGTTCGCTGGAAATCCGCACGAGGCCGCCCGTTTCCAGATCCTGGAGCGTGAGCGTGCACAAAGGCAAAAGCGGCGCGGCCGCCGTGGCGCTGAAATCCTCCAGGGAAATTCCCAGGAGGGATACGCCGTCTTCCCGCGCGCGGACGCCCATGGTCAGGCGTCCGCTGGTGAGGCGGTATTCCGTGCCCGCGGGCCCGGCTGCGGTGGGCAAAGGATTGGCGGCAAACGAGCGCTCTTCGGGTTGCCCCTCGCCAAACGCGAGCACTGCGCAGAGAGGATGGGCCTCGTCCAGCAGCGCCAGATCCTGCCTGCGCAGATTTCCCGGGCGCGCCGCGAGCGCGCACAGGGCGGCGTCATCCGGCGTTTCGCGCCAGACCGCGCGGTCTGCGCGGCCTGCGTTTGGCTGGAAAGTCGCCTCGCCGCAATCGGTGAGCATTACATACCCCTTTGGCCCCACAAGAGCGGCGCTGCCAAAATGTACGTTGTGCGAAAGCTCTCTTGCCGGCGCGCTCCAGTCCGGGTCGAAGCCTGCCAGCCGCGTGAAATCTTCCACCGGGGCTTTCAGGCACATCCATGTCAGCGTGCTTTCCGTGAGCGGAGCCTCGCCGCCAAACCATGTGGTGATGCGCACGGCGTTTTCTCCCGCGCGCTCCAGGCGGTAGTGCGCCATCAGCGAAGCGATGGGCGCCTGGGTTTGCGCGTCCCGGGGACAGGCGTGCAGGAGGAGGGAGTTCTCATCTTCTTCCCAGGAAACCAATCCATCCAACAAGCGGGCCTGCAGAACGCGGGGAAGGCCCGCGGCTTCTGCCACGCCTCTCAGCCCATCCGCCCGGCGAAGGGTAAGCGCGTCCTGCGCGGACAATTCCATCCGCTCATCCCCGTGCGCGATGGCGAAGCGCAGGCCACCCGCCTGGCACGAAACCGTCAGCGACCAGCCTGTCGCAAAGGAAAATGTTTTGCTTGCGTTCATGGTGCCTCCTTGCGATTGTACCTTCCACTGCATAAACAGCGCACAGCGCGCAAGATACACGGGCTGTGCGCGAATTTGCCTTGCGCGGAGCTGGGGCCGGGCGTGCCCGGCCCCAGCAGCATCGTTTTATTCCGCCTGTTTGCCGGCGTAGGCCTGCGTCGCCTCCTCTTCCCATTCCAGGCCGCCTTCGTTTTCCCAGCGCTCCACGAAGGCGGCATATTCCGCCTCGACGTCGCCAGTGGTTACAATGAGCTGCGCCAGGGCCTCCGCCACAATTTCATGCAGGGTAGAGCCATATTCGCTGTCCGCCTCGAGCGCCGTATCCAGATAGGGCCAGTCAAAGGCGTATTGCGCGTCGAACGCCTGGGCCTCCTGGGTGAGGGCGTTCATGGTGCGCAGTTCGATGCTGTCCGCGCCCAGCACGTTGCACCAGAAGGTGAAACCGCCAGCGGCGCGGTGCACGGCGTCGTCCTCATAGCCGGGCAACCGATGGTATTTGCCGTTCGCCTCGTCGTCCCACTCCCACATGACGCCTTCCACGCCCAGGTACGTCAGTTCATCCCCCTCAGGCGTGAACAGGAAATCGATAAATTTGACGACCGCTTCCGGATGCTCCGCCGTGCTGGCCACGACAAAGCCGGACGTGGTGTTGACATAGCGCTTGGGAGAACCGCCGATGCCATCCTCCCCCACGATGCGGGTGTAGCCAAAAATTTCCGCGGGGTCTTCCGGGCACTCGAAGGTATAC
>CDZQ01043735.1_pt1 | contig 15289 bp, 15 predicted proteins | sample 554831 | NCBI WGS metagenome assembly CDZQ01 (sample SAMEA3182112, study PRJEB8094) | gut metagenome | biome: human; feature: gut; material: Stool; isolation source: human stools | place: Canada | collected 2013-05-06
GTATAGGAATATATAAGTATTGGGGTTGCCTATTTCGACAACCCCAAATCAAGGAGAAAGAGAAAACCTTTATATATACAAGGATAAAAGAGCGTTTTTTATCCTGTGATATATCAATTATTCTTTCCGTAATAATAACTATATAAGTTTCCCTGCAAAGATTCTTCTTCTCGTTGAGAGGTATCTGTTGTAGGAACATACTCTTTTAGAGTCAACGGAACAGTCGTTTGTTTTCCGTTTCGGGAAACAACAACCTCCAACACATCACCAATTGCATGAGTATCTAAGATCGATTCATAATCTTCCATACTGGTAATGTATTGTCCGTCTATACTCACAATCATATCGCCTGAATAAAAGCCCGATTGCGTATCTGTCACTTTCAATACATATATTCCCGTTTGTGACACTCGATAGGTCATTGCAGCGCTGGTACTTGTTAAGTCCACTACAGAAAATCCAGTATCAATACGCCCTTTTACATAACCATATTCAATCAAATCGTTAATAACTGATTTTGCTACATTGATAGGTATTGCAAACCCGATTCCCTCTACATCCGTAGAAGTATACTTCGCATTGACAATGCCAACTAAATACCCGTTTGCATTAAACAAGCCTCCTCCAGAATTTCCAGGGTTGACCGCTGCGGAAGTTTGAAGTAAAGTCATTGTTTCTCCATTCACCGTAACGTCCCGATCCAAAGCACTGATAATGCCGCTGGTTACCGATCCGCCAAGAGAACCTAAAGGATTCCCGATTACAATAGCAGTCTGCCCTACCGTTAACTGGTCAGAATCTCCTAATGTAGCTGGCTTTAAATTAGCCGCTTCCACTTTAATAACCGCAACGTCTGTTTCGCTATCGGTACCAACTAACGTAGCTTGATACTCTGTCCCATCAGTTAATGTTACAGTAATTTTGTTAGCATCTTCAATAACATGATTATTGGTTACAATATAGCCATCTGAAGTTAGTACAACACCACTTCCTGCTCCCTCAGAAATATATTGTCCAAAAATAGAGCCTGTTGTTACACTCTCTGTTGTAATCTGAACAACAGAATCACTAACAGAGGAAACCACATCAGAAATACTCATTGCGTCACCTGTCAAAACAGTATTCGACGTAGAGCCCCCCGCATCATATATAACAGATGTTCGCGACTGTCCACCAAATAATTTAACAGCAACAACACCTCCGCCAAAGCCCAAAGCTAAAGACAAAACAAGACAAATACTTATTGCTGTTATCACTCCGGCACGACTCATATGATGTTGTTTACGCGAAGACGGACGAGCCGCCTGTGCTTGTTGATAATGCTGATGCATCTGCTGATAAGCCGTTACGGTCGGATTTCCGTAATAGGGTCTAGATGAATCTGTATAACCATTTTGCTGCACCGAAGAAGATGACTCTTGTGAGGTATGTGGAGCATCAAACGGCCTTTCTTTCTGTCCCTGTACCCTTGCATAATCAGGACTATCATAAAAAGCAGATTGCTCAGTTGTATTTTCTGCTTGATTTTTTTTCTCTTCTTCAAACATAAAAGGATCTCCCTCAGTATCTCAACTCCCTTTTTTCAATCTACTTTTAGATCAGATTTAAAGGGCTTGATATATTTTCTAAGTTTATTATAATCAAAATTTGTGTTAACATTTTGACGGAAACTGAAACAGTCAATAAAAAAACATATCTTTGTAAAAAATAGAACAGCCGGATCATAAAATATTTAATACAACCAATTATATATCCATAAAAAGGATGGACGAAATCTCGTCCATCCTAAAACATAAAGGCATTGTTTTTTTCATATATGGTTTCTAAAGGACCTCATAAATATACGCTCCTTTAAAAGAGCAAATTCAACTAAAATACAGAAAGTGTTCCTACAACATATCTTGCCAATACAATAATGTCTGCCATTCCAACCTGACCGTCACCGGAAAAGTCAGGAATAGAACTTGTATCTCCCGTTAACACGGAACGAGCCAAGAAAATAACGTCTGCAAGACTGATTATATTATCGGAAGTAAAATCGCCGTAATTCAGAGATTTAATCTTAAATAATTTCCCGCTATCATTGGTATAATACAAACTGCCTTCAGAATCTGCCATAACAGATGCCATGCAATAGTTCTGATTTTCTTTCTCAGGCTCATATACTGTCTGAACCGTTGCAAATGAATCAGCAGAATTAGTCATGTACACAGCGCCCGGCGTATTATTTACTGTAAAGTAAACATAAGTTTGACCGCTAAAGGAACTTACCAACGGAGCACTCTTTACATCTGCACTTAACTGCAAAGAACTCTTCACCGTCATCGTCTGAGCATCAATAACAGCTAAAACACCTGTATAATCAGCGGCTGCGCCACCAACAAACAACAACCCTTGATCAAAAGTTGCCGTTCCTGTAGAACTTGCTGCAAAGGAAACACTGCTAGCCTCGCCCAAGGTTCCGTCTGCGTTTACAACAACTTTATGCAAAGAACCGTTCGTTGTCGTAACATACACGTTTGTACCATCGGTAGAAACCGTTCCTCTGGATGCAGCGCCTAAAGCAACTGTTGATTTAACCTCACCATTCTCACGATTAAAGGCTACTAAATTTCCGTCATCTGCAGCAACGATCGCACTACCATTCATCACTACAGCACCGCTCCAATAATATCCGGCAGTTGCATTTTCATATTTCCAAACCACGTTACCTGTCGATACGTTTACACAGAAAAAAGTACCGGAATAAGATTTTTCAAAATCAGCAACTGTCGTTCCAAAGAATATGTATCCATTGGAATAAGTAACCGTAGAATTGGATTGATGAGCTCCCTGTTCTGCATCAGCAAGAGCCTCAGTAACCCAAACAGAAGACATTTTTCCACAATCGATAGCTTCTAAAACACCCTTAGATTCCGCAACAATAATCATCCCGTTTGCATAAACAGGCTTAGCACCGTAATCGATTGCATTCGTTAAATCAACACTTACAACAAGCGTACCTGTTTCAGCTTCTATCTTTAGCAACTTAGCACCAACTGCTATATAAATGTGTCCTTCTACTAAAATAGGTTCAGAAATTGCATCCCAGGTAGAAGACGATCTTAATTCATATACCCATTTCAATCCGGCCATCGCCTTTGCACCGTCTTTTGCCGGAGCCTTAGGAGTATAGGCATCTGTTACCGCATTATGGGTATTGTTTTTAGCATAACCGCCCCATTCAACCTCCGAGGCAAATGCTGCAAGGCTAAATGAAACTGCCATCGCAGCCGCTACTGCAAAGGAAACCAGTTTCTTTGTTATTTTTGTCATTATATTTCCTCTCCTTTCGCCAGAACAAAACTGTCGAAAATATTCTGCTACAGAATTATTATACTATAAAAATAAAAACATTGCAATAGGCAAATAAAAATTCGCTGTATTTACCATATCCACCACATTTTATTTTGGCACTTTGCCAAAATCACACTTAAAACACAATAAAAACAAGCGCTTCCCCTTTCTCCATTGTAATCACGCCGTCTTGTCCTTCCACCATGCTGTTGCTGACTGCCAACGGAAGGGCTGCTTTCAGATCACGGTGCATGGCTTCATACTCAAACCCCTGGATACATACATTTTTTGTATCTACAAGGGGAACAAAGGAAACTGTCGTAATTCGGCTGTCATAGGCAACAAGCAATTTAGAATGATCCGATAAATACCGAATTTCTGTCCGCCCGTCTGTTATGTATCCCTTTGCCCCAGATTGATAAATATGTCTTAATACCTGAATATTTGCAAACATATGGTCGATTCTCGGTCCACCGATTCCACCTGCAATAACAATTTGCCGAATTCCTTGTTTTAACGCATACTCTACCGCATAAAATGTATCTGTATCATCCTTTTTAACAGGCAATGTAATTCTTTGCGCAGCGCCAAAATTAAATGCATCGGCGCGACAGGAATCAAAATCGCCTACAACCAAATCTGGCTGGACCCCACAACGGGCTGCATATTCACATCCGCAGTCAGCACAAATCACATAATCCTGCCTTGAAATCTGAACCGGAACCCGATCACTATCAGACCAGCAAAAGACAATGGCTCTTTTTACTTCAACTCCGGTTTCTTTTTCTCCTTCCATGCTTCAAAAACTCCTAATTGATCATACATTTTTCGATAACTCTCCCAACGAGATGCTGCAATTTCACCTCGGTGTACCGCCTCTACAACAGAACATCCAGGCTCGCTACCATGCATACAGTCCGAAAACCGGCAGGTACCCTGATACGATAAAAACTCCGGAAAGCAATCTGCTAAAAGACCTCGATCGCTAATAGAAAAATAATCCAACTCCAGATTACTGAATCCCGGCGTATCAGACACATATCCTCCGCACAACTCAAACAGTTCCACCGAGCGCGTAGTATGCCGCCCTCTTCCGAGTTTTTTGCTGACACTGCCCGTTTGCAGGGAAAGCCCTCCTAACAAATTCATCAGCGTAGACTTTCCTGCACCGGAAAGTCCGCTTAACACAACGGTACATCCTTGAATTTCCTTTTTTAAAACATTTAGTGCATCCGTACAGTCCAACCGATCCGAAACAAACACCTGCTTAATTGGCACCTGTTGATAAATCTGTTTTAAATGACAAACATCCGGCAAATCACTTTTACTAAATACTAAAATCGGTTCAATATGATGATAATATGCAATCGCTAACATTTTATCAATATTGTAAATAACAGGATCCGGGGATGACAGAGCAGTCACTAAGAATAATTTATCAATATTGGCGCAGGCCGGTCGAATCAATGCATTTTTTCGATCATAAATCTCCGTAATACAACCGTCTGCCACTTCCACAAAATCGCCGACTAATGGAGTCATTTGTTCTTTTCGAAACCGTCCGCGAGCCCGACATTCCAAAATCTGCTCTCCACATTTTATTGAATACAATCCGCCGACGCCTTTTATAATGACACCCTTCACTGTGCGGTTTCTCCACCTTCCGTAGACGTGTCTCCATCACCTGTCCCTGTTTCACCCTCATCAGGATCTGTCCCGGGATCCGGAGTTTCCTCGCCGGAATCCGGAGGATCTGTCTCCTCGCCGGGAACTTCCGGATCAGGATTTTCTGGATTTTGTTCAGGATCTGTTTGCTCCTGATCTTGTTCCTGCTGTGGCGGATCTTCCTCCACAACCGGAGCTGGGCCCAAACTAACTACAATCTCAATCGTAGAACCTTTTCGTGCTACGCTATCGGTTCCCGACGGTTTCTGACTGATAACAATACCTGCAGAAACAGAACCACTGTACGATTCTTCAATAGAATATTCAAAGCCGGCTTCCGTAATTAAATTAACTGCCTCTGCTTTTGACTTTCCGACTACACTCGGGATACTTACCAACTCTGCAGAAGTTTTTGTGCTGACATAAATAATAACCGTCGTATTAGAATCTGCTTTTTGACCGGCTGGGGGCTCACTGCCTAAAACAATGCCTTCCTCGGACTCCGGATCCACTTTTTCCTGTACCTGATACATCAAACCGGCCTTCACCAACTCCGTTTTAGCCTGTGCAAGAGTCATTCCCGACAAATCCGGCACTTCAATATTTCCCCGGATCGCACTGACATACAGCGTCAACACGCTGCCGCTGCGAACGCTTCGATCCGGTTTGGGATCTTGTTCCAAAATCGTTCCGGAAGGCTCATCGCTCGTCCGCTCTACCAAATTAATTTGAAAAGAATCCGTGACACTTTTATCTTCGCTGACATCAGAATATAATCGACCGACCAAATTCGGAACGATCACATTCGTTGACGACAATGAATTCGTCACAATCAGCATAATACATAAGCCAAGCAAGACTAAAACCAAAGCGCCGGCAACACCTACACCCATGGTCAGCAATTTATTTTGCATCATTTTCTTTTTAAAATTTAAGAATTTCTGCTCTTTTTCTTTTTGCTGCTTCATGGCGGCGGGCTCGTCCGGCCCGTCCGGATAATCAAAAACAATGTCATTATTTTCAATATATAAATCAATCGCTTCAATCATCTCGTCCGCATTCTGATATCTCATCGCAGGACTTTTTCGCATAGCCTTTGTAATGATCTGTTCCACACCTTTAGGCAATTTCGGAACATACCAAGACGGACGCACGGCTGTTTCCTGTACCTGTTTAAGCGCAACCCCTACTGCGGTGTCCGCTTCAAAAGGCAAATTACCGGTAATCATTTCATACAAAATAATACCCGTAGAATAAATATCGCTGGTTTCATCTGTCGGCTTTCCTTTTGCCTGTTCCGGGCTGATATAATGAACCGATCCGATGGCAAGATCCGACATGGAGGAAGTTTCAAAATTGGAAATATGAGCAATGCCAAAATCCGTCACTTTAATTCTGCCATCTTTAATCAACATGATGTTTTGAGGTTTGATATCCCGATGAACAACGCCCCGTTCATGAGCATGGCGCAGCGCCCGCAAAATCTGTTTACAATAGTGCAGCGCCTCATCAACCTCGAGAGGTCCCTTGTCTGTGATATACTGTTTGAGCGTGATGCCGTCCAGATATTCCATGACAATATACTGCACGTCGCCTTCAAAATTCACGTCTACAACATCTACAATATATTCACTGGATAAAATGGCAATCGCTCGCGACTCATTCAAAAATCGCCGCCGATATTTGGGTTCGCGGACAAACTCTTCTTTTAACACTTTGATTGCCACATATCTCTGGTCTGTATTATCCAGCGCCTTATAGACAATACTCATGCCGCCTGTACCGATGATTTCGCGAATCAAATACCGATCATCCAAAACGGTTCCGATAAGTTTATCTTCCATACTATGTATCCTCCTATACGCCCTCATCTTCACCGGCTATGATAGCGACCGTTATATTATCCGGACCGCCGCCTTGATTGGCCTGCCGAATCAATTCCGAGCAAACCTGATTATGGGGGGTATTCGCAATAATCGCTTCGATCTGATCATCTTCCAAAACATTTGTCAACCCATCCGAGCAAAGCAAAACCATGGATTGAGGAGTAAAATCAAAAACCCCGATATCAGGTTCTGCCTCTCCGGTAAATCCGACAACACGCGTAATAATATGTCGATACGGATGCTCCCGCGCTTCTTCGGGTGTAATCTTGCCGCTATCTAACATCTGCTGCACAATGGAGTGATCTTTTGTGATTGGACGCATCTTACCATTTTCAAATAAATAAGCACGGCTGTCACCCACATGCGCCACATACAGCTGCTCATCCACCACATAGGCAAGAACCACGGTTGTTCCCATTCCTTTTAAATGCTCATCTTTTAAAGAAACGGAATACACGGTACCGTTCGCGTGTCGAACCACATTATTCAACAAGTTCCGGACATTTCGATTTCGTGTTGAGGCATCGTATCCCGCACTCAACGCACTATCCAAACTGCGCACGGCAAGTTCGCTGGCAATATTGCCGCCGTTGTGCCCACCCATTCCGTCACAAACAATGGCATATGCACAGTTTTGATCCAGATTCCGGACTACAAAATTATCCTGATTACTGCTTCGGACAATTCCTACGTCCGTTTTACCGTACAGCTTCATCTTGTTCCTCCATCAATCTGAGTTGTCCGCATGAGGCGTCAATATTTCCGCCCAAAGTTCTGCGAACCGTCACATTCATTCCTTTGTGATCCAAATATTCATAAAATTGACGAACCGTATTTTTATCAGACGGGTAAAGCCCCCGCTCCTGCACATAGTTTACAGGAATTAAATTTACATGTGCCAGCATCCCAGCTAACAATTCATATAATTTTTGGGCATGGCTCAAACGGTCATTGACATCTTTTACCAATGTATACTCAAAAGAAATCCTACGGCCTGTTTTCTGTATATAATACCGGCAGGCATCTATCAATTCCTCGATCGGCCAACGCTGATTGACCGGCATCAAACGATTCCTTGTTTCATTGTCCGGGGCATGCAAAGAGACCGAAAGCGTAATCTGCAACTTCTCATCTGCCAATTGGCGAATTTTATCTACAAGCCCGCAAGTCGAAACGGAAATATGCCGCTGACTGATATTCAAGCCCTCCGGATGATTGACATTTCGCAAAAAAACCAGCAAGGAATCATAATTATCCAATGGCTCTCCGACGCCCATCACAACGATATGTCCTACCCCTAACTCTGCATTAGCGTAAGCGACTTGAGCCAACATCTCACCGGCAGACAGGTCTCGCTGCTTTCCCTTTAGTGTGCTGGCGCAGAACCGACATCCCATCCGACATCCCGCCTGTGAAGAGATACAAACACTATTTCCGTGTTTATAATGCATTACCACTGTCTCAATCAATAAACCATCAGATAATTCAAAAACATATTTTACGGTTTGATCGTCGGGATCCACCAATCTTCTGCGCACTTTTAATGAAGCAAGTACGCAAGTTTGCTGCAGCTGTTGACGAAAAGATTTCGGCAAATCCGTCATGTCTTCAAAGTCAAAAATACCGCGACTGATCCACCGATAAATCTGTTTTGCACGAAACTTCGGCACTTTCAGACCATCGGTATACTGCTCCAGTTGCTCATACGTCAAACTTGACAAATCTACCATTTTTCTTCCCTTAATCTCTGTTTCTTGAAATAATTAACAATCGAACCAACTGCATCAGCGACACAGCAAGAGACGCAACATAGGTCATTGCCGCCGCATTTAAAACCTTTTTCGCCCCCGCCAATTCTTCTCCTGAAAGCATTCCGTCAGCAGCCAGAACCTTTTTGGCACGAGCCGAAGCGTTAAACTCTACCGGCAACGTTACCAACTGAAATACAACAACAGCGGCAAAAAAGATAATACCGACATTAATCAAAACGCCAAAATTAAAAATAATTCCGATCAAAACCAGCGGAATCGCCGCAGCCGAACCAATATTGGCAACCGGCAAAATAGCATTGCGTACTTTGATTGCCCCATAACCGAGATGATGCTGACAGGTATGTCCTGCCTCATGAGCCGCAATGCCTAATGCTGCCACAGAAGACGATCCATATACCCCTTCGGAAAGACGAATAACGTCTGTCCGAGGGTCATAATGATCGGTTAACTTCCCGCTTATCGACTCAATCCGAACCCCCTGAATCCCGTTTAATTCCAAAACACGCCGCGCGACATCTGCACCGGTCATTCCACGGCGAGATAAAATTTGCCCGTACTTGTTATAGGCAGAATGCACCGAAGCCTGTGCAATCAAAGAAAATAAAATTGCCGGCAACACCAAAACGATGTACCAATAATCCATAAAATAAAGCATCATGAACCTCTATTCAAACTGGCGGGGATGATTGCCACATAAAAAACATTGGTCATCCATACGTTTTTTCCCTTCAGCCTGCAACTGCTGAATATGAACAAAACCGTCTCGTGCTTTTACATACAAACAACCGTTCTCACAAACAACCGTTCCGATCGGACAATCTCGATCAAATCCGGCGTCCGCTGCGCGATATATCTTGACCTTTTTGCCCTCGCACAAACAAAACGCACAGGGAACAGGACTGAGCCCCCGCACTTTATTGACTATATTTTTAACCGTATCGTTAAAATCTATACGTCGATCTTCTGTATGCAACATATGCGCGTAACACGTCGGTCCTTCCTGAGGAATCCGCGGAGCAGTCCCAGCCTCGATCTGTCGGATCGTTTCCACCAGAAGATTTCCGCCCATCTGTGCCAGCCGATCATGTAATGTTTCAAACGTGTCCTCATCAGAAATATCTGTTAATGCAGACAAAATCATATCGCCGGTATCCAAACCTTCATCCATATACATGGTTGTGATGCCGGTTTGAGTACAGCCGTCCATCAGTACGCGGTTAATCGGAGCGGCACCGCGATACATCGGCAACAACGACGCATGAACATTTACACTGCCATATCGAGGACAATCCAAAACGGCTTTCGGCAAAATCTGACCATACGCAACCACAACCGAAAGATCTGCTTTGATGTCCTGCAAAATGTGCAATAATTGCCCATCTTTTGCATTTTCTGGCGTATAGACCTCTATCCCCAGTTCTAGCGCACGGGCTTTTACCGGAGTAGGCGTCATCACATAGCCGCGTCCACGCGGACGATCCGGCTGTGAAACAACGGCTATCGGCGTCATCCCGGCCTCGTGTAACGCATTTAAACAGGACACGGCAAAATCCGATGTCCCCATAAAAACAATCCTCATCAATCCATAATTCCTTACTTTTTAATCAGTCTTCGGGTTCAAAATACTCGACCACATGCTCCCGGAACAAAATGCCGTCTAAATGATCCGTTTCGTGACAGATACAAACGGCCGTAATCCCCGTCCGGGTTATTTCAAACGGATTTCCGTTTTCGTCATACGCTTTTACCGTTACCTTGGCAGGCCGATTCGTGACGCCCCAAACGCCAGGGACAGAAAGACATCCCTCATTAGCCTGTTGACTGCCCGAAGTCTTTACAATTTCAGGATTTACACACGTCACCATCGTCTGCCCATCTTCGTCCAACATCACAAACAATCTGCGCAAAACACCGACCTGCGGCGCGGCTAACCCTAATCCGTTTGCCTTTGTCAAAGTATCTTTCATATCTTGAACCAGTTGCTTTAAATGATCGTCAAAACGATCTACGGGCCGACAAACCTTTTTTAGAACTTCGTCGCCCTCTTTTACGATATTTCTTATCGCCATATTAAAACCTTCCCGTATCCATATTATATAATCATTGACGGATTGATATCCATCGAAATCGATGTATTCTTAAATACTTTTTCTTTTAAAAACCATAAGTAAGCCTCGTTCAACATCTCACGCGTCCGAAGATCGTCCCTGCACTTAATCAAAACCCGTACCCGATCGCGCCCATCCACCTTGGGAACAGCCGTTTGTCGAGGACGAATAATACTAACCGGAACTTGATCGAAGTGAGAATCCTGCAACAACAATTCGATTTTATGTACAAAGGCCTCCGCACCCTCAAATGCCGCCGAAACACCGTCGGCTAAAAAAACAACTTGACAAATATCGCAATACGGCGGATAAACAAGAGATTTTCGCAACGCAGACTCCTCCGCATAAAACCCTTTATAATCCTGCCGAAACGCATATTCCAGAACCATATGTTCCGGTGAAAAAGTTTGAATCACCGCTCTTCCCTGCTTTTGTGCGCGGCCGGCACGACCAACCACCTGAGTAATCAGAGAAAAGGTTTTTTCGTAAGCGCGAAAGTCAGAAGAATATAACGACATATCGGCCATCAAAACGCCCACCAGCGTCACATCCGGAAAATCAAGCCCTTTAGTAATCATCTGGGTTCCAAGTAAAACGTCATATTCTTTTCGGGCAAACGCCGTCAGAATTTCATCGCGAGTCGATTTGCCGCCTACCGTGTCTGCATCCATACGCAAAATACGGATTCCCGGAAAGAACTGACGCAGTTCAGACTCTGCCTTTTGTGTACCAAATCCGGAATACCTCAACGTTTTCTCCCCGCAATCCGGGCAGTGTCCCGTGGCCGGTTGACTGTAGCCGCAATAATGACACACCAGGCGGTCGTTCACGCTGTGATAAGTCAATGCGATCCCGCAGTTTGGGCAACGAAAAACAAATTTGCACTTGGGACAGGAAACAAAAGAGTTATATCCTCTGCGATTCATAAATAAAATCGTTTGTTCCTGTTGTTCTAAATTTTTTTGCAGTTCTGTAGCCAACGTTGTACTGATCAGAGACAGATTCCCCTGAACCTGTTCCATTGCCGTGTCTGAAACTAATACTTTCGGCAAGGGCTGTTTATTAAACCTGCCCGACAGTTCCGAATATCCGATGGCTCCCTTCATCGCACGAGTATAAGATTCAAAAGAAGGCGTTGCCGAAGCAAGCACCAGCAGAGCCTTTTTACGAGCAACTAAAAAAGCGGCAATATCCCGGGCATGATATTTGGGAGTCATATCCGATTTATAGGTATGTTCCTGTTCTTCATCGATAATGATAATGCCCAAATCCTGCATGGGCGCAAATACGGCAGATCGTGTGCCTACTACCACCTTGGCATGCCCGCTGCGAATTCTTTTATATTCATCATAACGCTCGCCTGCTGAAAGAGCGCTATGCAAAACGGCCAACTGGGGTCCGTAATGCCGATAAAACCGTTCGATAATCTGAAGTGTCAGAGAAATTTCCGGCAACAATACGAGCGCAGATTTTCCTCTCGCAAGCAGCTCGTCAATAACAGCCATAAAAACATGCGTTTTGCCGCTTCCGGTTACCCCGTACAATAAATGTGTTTTTCCTGTTTGGCTGTTTTTTAAAATTTCCTCAGCGGCTTGTTTTTGAGTATCGTTCAATACGACCGGCTGCGGATTATATTCCAAAGATTTATTCATCAACGGATCGCGCAATTGTTCGGCAACCGTAACCGATACCATTCCGCGTTTTCGGAGCGTATTTAATACACTGGCCGAAAGTCCGGTCATATACAAAATTTCTTTTGCAGTGCAGGAATCATTTTCTTTTAAAAAATCCAACACGGCAAGATGCTTCTTGGCAAGTTCTGTCTGTTTTTTTCTGCACTCTGCGGCATAAACTTCTCCTGCAGAGGTGATTTGAAAGACACTTGCCATTCGATCCGAAACCATGTTTTTAAACTTTAAAACTTCACGCGCTTTATGCTCGCGAACCCATTTCAATACCTGATAATATTTCTGTTTGGACAGCTGTCGGACTAATTCTTTCTGCAAAACCCAATTCTGATTTCGGTCAAAAAGTTCCTGGATCATCGGATCTGCACACGGAGCACATAAACTGTAATACCGATCCACGCCGCCAATGACGCCGGCAGGCATCATGGTCTTTGCCGCATCAAAAAAAGTACAGAAATATTTATTTTTCATATAACGGCAAAGACGGATCTGATCTTGTGTCAGAAATCCGTTTAAATCATACACATCAAAAATCTGTTTTACCTTGTTTGTACTGGCAGGTCCAAAATCAAATACGATTCCTCGAACTTTTCGATTGCCTCCACCAAACGGACATAAAACCATCGTTCCAACTGAGACTGTCTGTTGCAGTTCAGCCGGCAATGCATATTCGTATAATTTATCTGCCGAATACGGAATATCTTCAATTGCAACGAAGATATGTTCAGTCGACATGTTTGCGGTCTTCTGCAAAAGTTACTTCATGATCGGCAAAAGAACGAACAGCCAAAGAAACAGCCCGATCTTCCAATTTTTCACCCTCTGCTGCCTTCATCTCCGCAATCTGCCGCGCGCGCTTTGCAACGGCGATTACCAACGAATAACGACACTGACAACTTTTATCTGTAACTAATTGTTCAATACATGGATACAACATTTCAAAAACCTCTTTCCCTAAAATCTATATCCTTTTCCTTATATCATTTTATTTATTTTTCCATATATGTACGAATCAAGGAACAAACTTCTTCAATCGCCGTCTCCAGTTCGCCGCTGATTACATGATGTTTGTAATCCCCGCTCAAGGAGATCTCTTCTTCTGCACGCTTCAACCGTTTTTGCACAGCTTCCGGGCTGTCGGTATTTCGGCGAACGATTCTGCGACGGAGTTCTTCCATACTGGGCGGCTCAATAAAAATGGTTACCGCATCCGGATATATCCGAATCACCTTTTCCATGCCCACACGCTCAATCTTTAAAATGACGCCGATCCCGTTTTGAAGCATTTGTTCTACAGGCTCTTTGGGCGTGCCATAATATGTGGTACAATATTCTGCATATTCCAACAATGCATCTTGAGCAATCAACTGCTCAAAATAATCTTTGGAAACAAAATTATAATCTACGCCGGGCAACTCCCCCACGCGAGGCGGACGCGTGGTACACGATACAGACAATTTCACATCCTCTGTTCGAGATAACACCTCTTTAATAATCGTATCCTTGCCTACCCCGGACGGGCCTGAAATAATAAACAACACTCCACGCTTACTCATCGGCGTTTTCCTCCGAAACGTCCCCGATTCGCCCAGCTATGGTTTCTGGCTGAACAGCACTTAAAACAATGTGCCCGCTATCCAAAATCATCACCGAACGCGTACGTCTTCCATAAGTTGCGTCAATCAAAATTCCTTTTTCCCTGCTGTCCGATATCAACCGCTTAATCGGCTGCGAATCCGGACTGACAACCGCAACAACCCGAGTTGCCGCAATCACGTTGCCAAAGCCGATGTTAATCAGTTTCATCCTATCTGCCGTCCTTTCTGCGCCAAACTTATTCTATATTCTGAACCTGTTCCCGAATTTTCTCGATACAAGTTTTAACCTCGATCACACGCCGCGTCACGTCAATATCCCCGATTTTAGAAGAAATCGTATTGATCTCACGATTCATTTCCTGAATAATAAAATCCATCTTTTTTCCATTGGAAGTTCCGCTCTCAAACAAATCGTGCAAGGTTTGACAATGCGAATTTAACCGGACAATTTCTTCATCAACCGCCAAGCGGTCAGCCATAATGGCAACCTCTGTCAGCAACCGCTGCTCGTCCACTTTCGTATCCGAAAGCAAGCCTTCTATTCGGGTTCTCAATTTTGCCGCATACTCATCCAATAACCGAGGTCCCTGCCGCTCAATCTCGTCCACCTGCTCTTTAATAAACTGGCATTTGGCCATAATATCGGTTGCTAACCGGGTCCCTTCTGCCTGCCTTTGCGCAATAAAAGCATCCGTCGCTTCTTCTAAAACAGGCAACACACTTTGCCAAATTTTTTCAACATCCACTTCACTGCGAACGGGAGAAACCACATCGGAAAACCGCAAAGCCAGCAAAGCATTCGGATCATACGGCAATGAAAACGTTTCGGAAACGTCCTGCAATGCCTGTAAATACGCTTGCATCAACGGTTTGTTGACCTTTACCTGCTGCACTTCCTCCGAAGAATCATCAATACTGAGATTTACCTCAATTTTACCCCGAACAACACGAGACTGCAAGTAAGAACGAATTTTATCTTCCAGTTGCATATAAAATCGGGGCACTCGCGCATACATCTCAAAATAACGGTGATTCACCGCCTTGATTTCAACAGAAATATCTAAATGATCGCAGACCGCTCGAGCGCGGCCAAACCCTGTCATACTTTTTATCATAAACCCCACCGTCTTCCGAACCATAAACGAAAACGTTTATCCTCTTGTTTTCCTGAAAAAGATTCCTATTTTTATATACAATAAAATAATATCTCATTTTGTATTTTACTATTTTTTACGC
>CDZQ01060002.1_pt1 | contig 15250 bp, 13 predicted proteins | sample 554831 | NCBI WGS metagenome assembly CDZQ01 (sample SAMEA3182112, study PRJEB8094) | gut metagenome | biome: human; feature: gut; material: Stool; isolation source: human stools | place: Canada | collected 2013-05-06
CCCTCCCGCTTTTGGCGGCGGGTCATGCGGGCGGTCAGAAGGGGATATGCAATTCGGTAGCGTCATCCCCGCGCCTGGGTCTGGCAAGGCACCAACCGCGCCTGTCGGCCTGCGACTGGGGAGACTATGTGGAACGCAGTCCCTGCCGCTGACTGGGTTTGCGGCCATGGTGCGGTGCTTTTTGGTGGCTCCGTATACGGGACTACAGTGCATCACCGCAAGGCTATTTGCCTCCATGTCCGTCATCGGCTTCGCCTCACAGGTCATCATAGGCCATCGGGTGCAGGGCCGAGAGGCGGAGTGATTCGACCGCCAGTTTCCTGGCGCGGCGCTTCGCGGTGCCCCCGCTAAACCTTCTTCCGCTGACCTGACGCACGAGCCACCGGCAAAAGCTGGGGTCCAGCCCAAAGAGGGCTGGCGGCTTTTTGGTTCCTTTTTCTACGAAGAAAAAGGAACCCGCCCTGGGGGCGGAACCCCCAAAAATTAAGAAGCAGAAACATCCCCCGGGACAGTTACCTGTCCCCCCGCCACGTGAAAGACCTTTCCCTCCAGCAGCTGGTGGAGCCTGTCATCCTCGCAGCAGGTAATGAATACCTGTCCCCCTCCGATGCGGTTGAGTACAAATTCCTGCCGCCGGGGGTCCAGTTCGCTGAGCACATCGTCCAGCAGCAGCACTGGATATTCCCCCAAAATCTCCCTGTGGACCTCCCTGGCCGCCAGCTTCAGAGCCAGCGCCGCCGTCCGGGTCTGGCCCTGGGAGGCGAAGCTGCGGGCGCTGAGCCCGTCCAGCAGCACCTCCAGTTCATCCTTGTGAGGGCCGGAGAGACACTGGCGGCTGGCAAGTTCCGCCCCATGGTGGGCACGCTGATGGGCCTCCAGCTGCTCCACCAGCACCTGGTGGGGCCCAAAAGGGTCCTCCACCGTTTTCACCGTCTCATAGCGCAGTTCCAGCTTCTCCCGTCCCCCGGAGCACTCCCCGTGGGCGGCGGCGGCGTAGTCCGCCAGGCGGCGGACGAACCGGGCCCGGTAGTGGATCAGCACCGCCCCTGTCTCCGCCAGGCGCCGGTTGAAGTCCGGCAGGGCGGACAGAAGATCCGGCCTCTGGTCGCTGTCCCGCAGGATACGGGTCTTGTGCTCATAGAGCCGCCCATATTCCCCCAGGGCCTCCGCGTACCGGGGCCGCAGCTGGCAGAGGGAGGCGTCCATAAACCGCCGCCGCTGGGCCGCCCCGTCCCGGATCAGCTGCAGATCCTCGGGACTGAAATACACCGTGCTGAGCACCTGGCTCAATTCCGACGCGGCCTTTGCGGGCACCTTGTTCACGGATATCCTCTTCTTCCTTCCAAAGCCCGCCTCGATGCGGCTGACAAAACTCCGCTCCCGGGAAAAGACAGTCCCCTCCAGCACAAATCCCGGCTGTCCAAAGGAGATCAGCTCCCGGTCGGACCGGGTCCGGGGCGACCGGCCGCAGCTGAGGCAGATCAGCGCCTCCAGCAGGTTGGTCTTTCCCTGGGCGTTCTCCCCGAAAATCACGTTGCACACCGGATCAAACGCCACGGCTTCCTCCCGGTAGCTGCGGAAATTTTCCAGCCGCAGCCGCTCAATCCGCATAGGCCACCGTCAAAACCCTGCCCTGAAAGACCACCTGGTCCCCGGGCCGGATTTTTTTGCCCCGCATGGAGCACACCCCGCCGTTGACCTCCACCGCGCCGTCGGCAATCAGGCTTTTGGCCTCGCCGCCGGTGGACACAAGGCCTGCGAACTTCAAAAGATCCTGCAGCTTGATATATTCAGTTGTAATCGTAATGGTTTCCATTCCAAGTATTTCCAATCAGCTGTTTTTCAGCCGCACCGGCAGTACCATGTAGAGAAAGTTCTCCTCCCCTTCCACGGGGGCGATGATGCAGGGGGAGATGCCGGTGTTCAGTTCCAGGCGCACCTGGTCCGCCGGGGCGTACTTCAGCGCCTCCAGCAGATAGCGGTTATTGAAGCCAATCTCCAGGCCGCCACCGTCCCCGGCCACCCGGCACACGTCCTTGGCTTCCCCATTGCCGGTTTTGGCGGACATATACACCCGGTCCGCGTCAAATACGCAGCGCACCGGGCTCTTCTGCTTGTCGGAGATGACCACGCTCACCCGGTCGATGGACTCCATCATGGTCTTGGTGTCGGCAATAATCGTGATGGGGTTTGCCCGGGGAATGGCGGTCTTGTAGTCCAAAAATTCCCCCTCCAGCCGCCGGCAGATCAGCTGGGTCTGGCCCACCTCAAAGAGGAGGTGCCGGTTGCCCAGGGTGATGGTGGCCAGATCCTCGGTGTCCGCGCAGATTTTTTCCACCTCGCTGAGGGCGGAGCCGGGGGCTACAAAGCTGAAGGCCCCGCCGTCAATCCGCTCCAGAGGCTCCTGGCGCAGAGCCAGGCGGAAGCCGTCCACACTTACCACCGTCAGCCCCCGCTCCCCGATTTCAAAGAGGGAGCCGGTGTGTACGGGCCGGGCCTCGTTGGTGGATACGGCGAAGGCGGTTTCGGCGATCATGGCCCCCAGCACCTTCTGCTGGATGGACACGCTGTACTGGTCCTCCACCTCCGGCAGATCCGGATAGTCGCTTGCGGAGATGGCCAGAATGTCGAAGGACGCGTCGCCGCAGGTCAGCTTGACGTTCAGATTTTTATCGGAGGAAAAGACCACCACATCGTCGGGCATACGGCGGATGATGTCGCCGAAGAGGCGGGCGCTGAGGACAAGGGAGCCATTTTCTGTTACGTCCGCATCCACGGTGGTGCGGATTCCGGTCTGCATGTTGTAGCCGGAGACGGTGAGTACGCCGTCGGCGCTGAGGAGGAGCCCCTCCAGGGCGGGAATGGAGCTCTTGGCGGATACAGCCCGGGAGGCGGTGGAGATGGCGGCCTGCAGGATAGCTTTTTCGCAGGAAAATTTCATAGTGTGCTTCCTTTCTTTTTTCTCTGGCAGGGAATATTCTCAGTAAGAGAAGCATATAATATCTTTTTTCAGTGGTAGAAGCGGTAGGGAAAAATTTTGTGGATACCGGGCGGAAAGGGTTGAAGCGTAAGGAAAAATTCATCCACAGCGGGGTGTGGATAAAGAAAAGGGTTGTCCACGGTTATCCACAGGACAGGGTCCGACAGATTTTGTCCACAGGAATTAAAAAAACTTTTTGTGGAAAGTGTGGAAAACTTAGGGGAAAATGTGAATTACCGCCGAAATTATTTTTTTGAGTTGATGTTGGTAATAATGGACTTCACCGTCTCAGCAAAGGTGGGGTCCTTTTTCATTTTTTTCTCCACCTGCTCAATGGAGTGGAGCACGGTGGTGTGGTCCCGGCCGCTGAACTCCATTCCTGTCTCCGACAGGGACAGGCTGGTCATCCGGCGGATGAGGTACATGGCAATCTGCCGGGCGTTGACGCAGTCCCTGGACCGGGACTGTCCACGGATCTGATCCTCCTCCAGTCGGAAATAGCGGCAGATCTCCTTGATGATGCTGTCGGAGGTGATGATGAACTCGCTGGATTTGCTCATATCCTGAATGGCCCGGTCCACAGTCTGCTGGTTGATCTCGCTGCCCTCCAGATCCCGGAAGGCCTTGATTTTTTTCACCGTGCCCTCCAGCTGGCGGACGTTGGCGGTGATTTTGGAGGCGATATAGGAGGCGATGCCGTCATCCAGCACGAAGCCCAGCTGCACCGCCTTGTTCTGGATGATGGCGATGCGGGTCTCCAGATCCGGGGGCTGCACGTCCACCATCAGGCCCCACTCGAAGCGGGTGCGCAGCCGGTCGTCCAGCTGGGCCATCTCGTGGGGCGGCCGGTCGCTGGTGAGCACAATCTGCTTTTTCGCCTCGTAGAGGGTGTTGAAGGTGTGGAAAAATTCGTTCTGGGTCTCCACCTTGCCCGCCACAAACTGGATATCGTCCACCAGCAGCAGGTCCGCCTCCCGGTACTTGGTGCGGAAGTCGGACGCCTTGCCGGAGCGGACAGCGTCAATAAATTCATTGATGAAGTCATCCCCCTTGATGTAGACGATCCGCACCCCCGGCCCCTTCTGGCGGATCACGTGGGCAATGGCGTACAGCAGGTGGGTCTTGCCCAGGCCCGAGTCGCCGTAGATGAAAAGGGGGTTGTAGTGCTGGCCCGGCGCGTCGGCCACAGCCCGGGCGGCAGCGCAGGCCAACCGGTTGGACGGACCCACCACGAAGGTCTCAAAGGTGAATTCCCCGCTCTCCATCAGGGAGGGGGGGCGCTCTGCCTCCTTGTTCTGGTACCGGCGCAGGCCCTCGTCGTCCAGCAGCTGTACCGCCATGTCGGTGGAAAAGATATCCTTCAGTCCCGCCTCGATGTTGCCGAGAAACCGGTCCTGGATGTTGCTGCGTTTAAAGTCGTTGGGACAGTGGAGCACCAGGGTGTTCCCCTCCAGCGCCACCACGGCCGTCTCGTCGAACCAGGTGCGGATGGTGGTCTCCGACAGGTCCTCTCGCAGCCGGTCGAGGATCATAGCCCAAATATCGGAAACAGATTGCATGTGAAGCTCTCCCTTTCTCTCTGTTCAGTCGTTACCGAAAGAAAATAACCTATATCAGTATACCAAAAAACGTCTCTGATTGCAAATACATATTCTAATATAAGAAGAAAAAAATGCGATTTTTTAACACAATATGTGGGATGAAGCGGACCAATTCATCCACAATATTTTGTGTATCCCAGGATTCAAAGGGAAAAGTGGGGGAAATTGCCGGAAAACTTGCCGATTGGGCAAGTTTTTATTGACAGGGGTACGGTTTTTATGTATAATAACTAATGCTTGCCTGGAGGTAAGCCTATGTTCGTCAACTGCGGGGCTGGCAGCTGCCGCCCGCCGTCGAGTAGCGCCGGTTTTTTCGCCGGCGCAGCAAAATACAGTAGGAGGTGTATGCAAATGATCCGTACCTATCAGCCCAAGAAGCGCCAGCGCTCCAAGGAGCATGGCTTCCGCAAGAGAATGCGGACTGCCAACGGCCAGAAGGTGCTCGCCCGCCGCCGGGCCAAGGGCCGCGCTCGCCTGACCCATTGAGGTCGCGGAGTTTGCATCGCGAATAGATAGAGCAAGGGGACGGCAAGAGGACATTTCCTGCCGTCCCTTGGGCGCTTTCCGGCCCTTGCCGGGGGCGCCTGTCTGTCTGCCCCGGGGGGAGGTTCACCGCTTCGTGAAGAAAACCGTCACTATAAAAGAGAACTATGAGTTTCGGCGGATGTACGCCAAGGCCCCCTCTGCGGTGAGTCCGTTTCTGGTGGTCTACTGCCGGCGCAATAAGCTGGGCCACAACCGGCTGGGCGTCACAGTCAGCACCAAGCTGGGCGGCGCCGTGGTCCGCAACCGGGCCCGCCGCCGTCTGCGGGAGGTGTACCGCCTGGCACAGCCGGAGCTGAAGCAGGGGTATGACCTGCTGCTGGTGGCCCGGGTGAGGGCGGTGGACGGTCCCTATGACCGGCTTACCGCGGCCTTCCGCCGCTGCTGCCGGGAACTGGGGCTGCTCCGGGAGGCGGAGACATGCTGAGACGGTTTCTTCTGGGCGCCATCCGCTTCTATCAGAAGTATATCTCCCCCGGTCTGCCCCCCCGGTGCCGCTTTATCCCCACCTGCTCCCAGTACGCGGTGGAGGCCATTGAAAAGTATGGCCCGGTGAAGGGCGGCTGGCTAGCGCTCCGTCGGTTTTTGCGATGCCACCCCTTTTACAGGGGTAACTTCTACGACCCTGTACCCTGACAAAAGAAAATAACCGGAGGAAACATCCATGTTTGGTGCCCTTGGCAAAATGATCAGCGTGCCCTTTGCCGCTTTGCTCCGCTGGCTGTATGCCTTCACCGGCTCCTACGGCCTGGCCATCATCCTTTTTGCCCTGGTGGTGAAGCTGATCGTGCTGCCCTTCCAGATGAAGAGCAAGCGCAGCATGGTCCGCATGGGCCGGCTCAGCGGAAAGCAGCAGGAGCTGCAAAAGAAGTATGCCAATAACCAGCAGAAGTACAACGAGGAACTGCAGAAGCTGTACATGGAGGAGGGGATCAACCCCATGGGTGGCTGCCTGTGGTCCTTCCTGCCCCTCTTTATTCTGATTCCCCTCTACTCCATCATCCGCCAGCCCATCACCTATTTTATGGGCCTTTCGGACCAGGTGCTCACCTCCCTGCGGGAAACCGCCATGGGCCTGGGCTATGTGCCCCAGATGGTCAATGATACCGCCTACAACGCCTATGAGCAGGTGGGCCTGTCCCACTTTATCTCCCAGCACTGGGACGGCTTTGCCGGCACGGACGGCCTCATCCAGCTGCGCTATAGCTTCCTGGGCATTGACCTGAGCGCCCAGCCCCAGAGCGCCTTCAGCAATTTCGCCTTTACCTGGCCCGCCATCGCCCTGATCCTGGTGCCGGTGGTGGCCGCAGGGCTCCAGTATGTGCAGACCATTATTATGAACAAGTCCAATGGCCAGCCGATGCAGGGCAGCATGAAGATGATGAACATCATGATGCCCCTGATGAGCCTGTGGATCTGCTTCTCCATGCCCGCCGCCTTGGGCCTGTACTGGATTGTGAACAGTCTCTTTGCCATGATCCAGGAGGCGGTTCTGGGTAAGTTCTATACCCAGAAGATCAACGCCGAGGAGGAGGAGCGGGAGGCCAAGCGGGAGGCCGCCAGAAAGCTGCGGATGGAGGAGGCCAAGAAGCGGGCCGCCGAGCAGAAGGAACTGGAGGCCAAAAAGCCCAAGAAGCCCCAGCCTCAAAAGACCGGGGAGAAAAAGCCCTCCACCACGGAGGCCGGCCGGGTGGGCGAGCGCCCCTATGCCCGGGGCCGCAGCTACCAGGAAGACCGCTACGAAAATAAGGAGTAACCCGATATGGCAAAGAAATTTCTTGACATGACGGGCAAGACCGAGGAGGAGGCCCTCAGCAAAGCCCTGGGGCAGCTGGGCCTCGACCGGGACGACGTGTCCGTTGAAATTTTGGAGAGAGCCAAGTCCGGCTTTTTCGGCCTTGGCGCCAGCCCCGCCAAGGTGCGTGTGACCTATGGACTGGATGAGCCGGAGGCTGTTCCCGCTCCTCCCGCCCCGGAGAAGGCGGCTCCCGCCGCCCCCAAGGCGCCGGCGGCTCCCGCCGCTGCCGCCGCCGGTGAGCCGGAGAAGAAGGGGGGCCCCGCCCCCAGGGCGGAGGAGCGCGGTGAGCGCCGGCGGAAGGGACGGGGGGAAAAGGCCCGCTCCGAGCGGCGTCCCGCCCCCCAGGACCAGGAGGAGCCCACCATCCCCGCCCCCGAGGCGCTGGGCCAGGTCTGTGACGACGAAAAGGCCCAGCAGATCCGGGCGTTTCTCACCGGCCTCCTTCAGCATATGGACAGCGCCGCCGAGATCACCATCTATCAGCCTGAGAAGGGCCGGTACAAGGTGTTCCTGGAGGGGGAGAAGCTTGGCTCCCTCATTGGCCGCCGGGGCGAGACCCTGGACGCCATCCAGCAGCTGACCAACTACTCCGTGAACCGGGGCAGCGACAAGCGGGTGCGGGTCCATGTGGACGCGGAGAACTACCGCCTCAAGCGGGAGCAGAGCCTCCAGCATCTGGCGCTGAAGGTGGCCGCCAAGGTGGTCAAGTACAAGCGCAACGTCACCCTGGAGCCCATGAACGCCTATGAGCGCCATGTGATCCACACGGCGCTGCAGGATGTGGAAAACGTCACCACCTATTCCATGGGAACCGAGCCCAACCGCAGGGTCATCGTCTCCTATGACAGAGACAAAAAAGTCCAGTAAAAGAAAAAATGAGCCGTCCCGTTTGGGGCGGGCTTCCAAAACAGATAAACGGCATGACTTCCGCGGTCATGCCGTTTTCTGCTTCCGGTCCGGAGCCGCCGGCCACCCCGGTCCCGGCGGAAATTTCTTTTGGGCGGATTGACAACTGAAGAGGAAACGGAGGGAACATAGTGAAGGTAATAGACCCGGAACAGACCAGGCGGGCCATGGCGTTTAAGCTGTGGATGGATGCCCCGAATCCAATGGTCACGTTTTTTAAGACCCTGGATGTTACACCCCTTGTGAAAATGAGCGGCAGAAAAAACCTGAAGTTCAATATGCTCCTGGACTACTGCATTGGCAAGGCGGCCTCCGGCATAGAGGAGTTTTATACCCTTCCGGTAGGCCGTCAGCTGCTGCAGTATGATTCCATTGCGGTGAATACGATTGTAAAGAACCGGCAGGGGGAGGTCAGTTCCTGCGACATCCTTTTTACAGACGATCTGGCGGCCTTTAACCGGGACTATCTGCAATACACCGCCCAGGTGGCTGAAAGCTGTGAAAACAGGGATCTGACCGACAGCATGGTCATCGGTACGTCAGCGATCATACAGGTGGAACTTGACGGCGCCGTGGGTATGAACAGCGGCATTTACAATAACCCGTTCATCATTTGGGGCCGGTACAAGAGGAAGCTGTTCCGGTACGATCTGACCATTTCTTTTCAATTTCACCATATACAGATGGACGGCGCCCATGGGGGCAGGTTCCTGGCAAACCTGCAGGATGCCATCAACAGCATGAAATAGGCGATAGACAGCTTGCCAAAAAAAGCCGCCGCCGACCCCGAGGGTCGGCGGCGGCTTTTTTTGATTGACTGAACCAGGAATGGGCCGCCCCAAATAGGGGCGGCCCATTCCTGCTTGTTTACTCCCCGTAGTAGGCCCGCAGATACATCTGCCGGATCTCGCTCATAAGGGGATAGCGGGGATTGGCCCCGGTGCACTGGTCGTCAAAGGCCTGCTCCACCATGTCGTCCAGGGTGGCCAAGAAGGTCTCCTCCTCCACGCCGTAGTCCCGGATGGTGGCCTTGATGCCCACGGAGCGCTTCAGTTCCTCGATCTTTTCGATCAGCTGCTTCACCGCCTCCTGATCGCTCCCGGCGCTGATGCCGCAGAACCGGGCGCACTCGGCGTACCGGGCCATGGCGTGGGGGTACTGGTACTGGGGGAAGGTGCCCATTTTGGTGGGGCACTCGGCGCTGTTGAACTCCACCACCAGGGAGATCATCAGCGCGTTGGCCACGCCGTGAGGCAGGTGGTGGAAGGCCCCCAGCTTGTGGGCCATGGAGTGGCACACCCCCAGAAAGGCGTTGGCGAAGGCCATGCCCGCCATGCAGGAGGCGTCGGCCATCTTCTGCCGGGCCGTCAGGTCGGTGCCGTCGGCGTAGGCGGCGGGCAGGTAGTCAAACACATTTTTCATGGCCTTCAGCGCCAGGCCGTCGGTGTAGTCCGTGGCCATGACGGAGGCGTAGGCCTCCAGGGCGTGGGTCAGCACATCCACGCCGCTGGCGCTGGTGAGGCTCTTGGGCTGGCTCATCATGTTGTCCACGTCCACAATGGCCATATCCGGCAGCAGCTCGTAGTCCGCCAGAGGGTACTTCACCCCGGTGTCCTGGTCGGTGATCACCGCGAAGGGCGTCACCTCGCTGCCGGTGCCGGAGGAGGTGGGGATGGCCACAAAGTAGGCCTTCTCCCCCATCCGGGGGAAGGTGTACACGCGCTTGCGGATGTCCACGAAGCGCATGGCCAGATCCTGGAAGTCCACCTCCGGGTGCTCGTAGAGCACCCACATGATCTTCGCCGCGTCCATGGCGGAGCCGCCGCCCAGGGCCACGATCACATCCGGCTGGAAGGCCGCCATGGCCGCGGCGCCCGCCTGGGCGTTGGCCAGGGTGGGGTCCGGCTGCACCTGGGAAAAGACCGTGTAGGTGATGCCCAGCTCCTCCAGCTGGTCGGTGACGGGCTTGGCGTAGCCGTTTTGGTAGAGGAAGCTGTCCGTCACCAGGAAGGCCCGGCGCTTTCCCAGCACGTCCCGCAGTTCGGCCAGGGCTACCGGCAGGCAGCCCCGCTTGAAGTAGACCTTGTCAGGGGCCCGGAACCACAGCATATTCTCTCTCCTCTCCGCCACGGTCTTGATGTTCAAAAGGTGGGTGGGGCCCACATTCTCACTGATGGAGTTGCCGCCCCAGGAGCCGCAGCCCAGGGTCAGGGAGGGCCGCAGCTTGAAATTATACAGGTCGCCGATGCCGCCGTGGCTGGAAGGGGTGTTGACCAGCACCCGGCAGGTTTTCATGGCGGCGACAAATTTGTCCAGGCGCTCCTGCTGGGCGGGGTCAATGAAAAGGGAAGCGGTGTGGCCCAGCCCCCCGTCCTCCACCAGCCGCTCCGCCTTGGCCACGGCCTCCTGGAAGGTCTCCGCCCGGTACATGGCCAGCACCGGGCTCAGCTTCTCGTGGGCGAAGGGCTCGCTGAGCTCCACACTCTCCACCTCGCCGATCAGCACCTTGGTGCCGGGGGGAACGGCCACCCCCGCCATCTCCGCGATCCGCTCCGCACTCTGGCCCACAATCTTCGCGTTCAGGGCGCCTCCCACCAGGATGGTTCGGCGGACCTGGTCCAGTTCCTCCCCGGCCAGGAAGTAGCCGCCCCGGGCGGCAAACTCCGCCTTGACCACGTCATAAATGTCGGCCAGCACCGTTACGGACTGCTCGCTGGCGCAGATCATGCCGTTGTCGAAGGTTTTGGAGTGGAGGATGGAGTTGACCGCCAGGCGGATGTCGGCGGAACTGTCCACCACGGCGGGCACATTGCCGGCCCCCACCCCCACGGCGGGCTTGCCGGAGGAGTAGGCGGCCTTCACCATGCCGGGCCCGCCGGTGGCCAGGATCAGATCCGCGGCCCCCATGACCTGGCCCGTCAGTTCCAGGGAGGGCTTGTCGATCCAGCCGATGATCCCCTCCGGCGCCCCGGCGGCCACGGCGGCGTCCAGCACCACCTTGGCGGCGGCAATGGTGCAGGCCTTGGCCCGGGGATGGGGGGAGAAAATAATGGCGTTGCGGGTTTTCAGGGCGATGAGGGCCTTGAAAATCGCGGTGGAGGTGGGATTGGTGGTGGGAATCACCGCGGCGATAAGTCCCACCGGCTCGGCGATGCGCCGGATGCCGTAGGCCCGGTCCTCCTCAATGACGCCGCAGGTTTTCATGTCCTTGTAGGCGTTGTAGATGTATTCGGCGGCGTAGTGGTTCTTGATGACCTTGTCCTCCACCACGCCCATGCCCGTCTCCTCCACAGCCAGCTTGGCCAGGGGAATGCGCTGCATGTTGGCGGCCCGGGCCGCCTGAAAAAAAATCCGGTCCACCTGCTCCTGGGAGAAGCCGGCGAAGCGGCGCTGGGCCTGGCGCATGGCGTCCAGCTTGGCCGCCAGGGCCTCGGGGCTGTCAACCACAGAGGGGACATTGGATACAGCAGTCATGAACGTGCCTCCTGTTCATAAAATCGTCATATTGTTAATTGTTTAACAACTGGCCTAAGGACAGTATATGCGATTGTTAAACTTTTGTCAATAGAAAGTTTTCCATGTTTGCCGGAACTCTCCCACGCCAGCCCGACATCCGGCAGGCGTCGTCCGGTGAGGGGCTTTGCCGAATGGATGGGGGGTGCGGAGGGATCCCCTGCTCCATAAAAAAGGGCCCGGGGGCCCGCATACCGGGTCCCCGGGCGGTTAATCCGCCTGGGGCGGACACGCCTCCTCTGCACTGCAGCCGCAGGACAGCTTTTCACGCTGCCCTGCGGCTGTGAAGATCAGGCCTCTGCCGGGGGTGTGCCGCCGCCGGACCCCTTGCTCCGGGGCCTGCGGCGGGGCCGGGACCGGCGGGGCTTGCCGCCCTCGCCGCCCTTGGGCGCCTCGTCTCCCTGGAGCCGGGCGGAGCGGTCCGCCGCGGCCTTCTTCTCGGCGGTGGTGTCGCCGCTGTGGAGTACGGGCAGCTTCTCCGGCATCTCCCCCTGGGGGCTCTTCTCCCCGGCCCGGTTCCGGAGGCTCCTTTTGGCGGGCCTGGCGGCCTTCTCCTCCGGCTTTTTCTCCGCCCTGGCCGGCGCCTGGGCCTCTCCGGCGGCCCTGGGCTTGCCGCGGCCGCTTCTCCGGCGGCGGGAGCGGCTTCCCTTCTCCTCCTCCGGCTCCTCCGCCAGCACCGACGGCACGGCGATCACGGTCTTCCCCGCCACCAGACGGCGGGAAACCCGCTCGTCCCGCTCCTCCTCCGTCTCCGGCGGGACATAGCGGGCGGGCCGCTCCTTGGGGATCTCGATTCCCTCCCGGCTTCCCTTGCCGTTGCGCAGCACCCGGATTTCACTGACCTTGTAGCGTTTGGGGGGCTCAGTGGAGCCGTCCAGGCGGACCTGGACCGTCTCCCGCAGCATGTCCACGCCGCTGACGTTCCCAATGCCGTCGGGGGTGTCCACAAAGCTGTCGCTCTTGGGCATCCGCTTGGCGGCGTCCTCGTAGGCGTTCTGCTCGTACTTCAGGCAGCACATCAACCGGCCGCAGGTGCCGGAAATTTTTGTGGGATTCAGGCTCAGGTTCTGGGTCTTGGCCATCTTGATGGACACGGGCACAAAGTCCTCCATGAACTGGTTGCAGCACAGGGGGCGGCCGCAGATGCCCAGGCCCCCCAGCATTTTGGCCTCGTCCCGCACGCCGATCTGCCGCAGTTCGATCCGGGCCCGGAACACGCTGGCCAGATCCTTCACCAGTTCCCGGAAGTCCACCCGCCCCTCGGCGGTAAAGAAAAAGATAATTTTGTTGCCCTCAAAGTTGCACTCCACGCTCACCAGCTTCATCTCCAGCTTGTGGGCGGCAATCTTCTTCTCGCAGATGGAGAAGGCCTCCTGCTCCCGCTTGCGGTTGTAGGCGGCGGTTTTGTGGTCGTTTTCCGTGGCGACGCGCAGCACCGGGCGCAGGGGCTGCACCACGCTCTCATCGCTGACGGCGTGGTTGCCCTCGGCGCACCGGGCGTACTCCACGCCCTGGGCGGTCTCCACGATTACATACTGATCCGGCTCAATCTGAAGGCCTCTGGGGTCGAAATAGTAATTTTTTGTTCCGCTGCGAAAGCGGACGCTGACGACTTCTGTCAAGGGGATTCCTCCTTTTTGCCCGCGGCGGGCGGGGTATGACCGTCAAAAAGAGGCAAAGCCGCTTTTTGACAGGGCTGCGCCGCCCTCTGGCGGCGGTGAAGGGGTGCGAGCGATGTTTGGGTGGGGGGCGTTCCCCGCCGAACCGGCGCTGACCCTATTCGGTAAGCGCCACCGCCAGGGCGCCTGTCAGGTGCCCCACGCCGATGTTGTACCCACACTGCCGGGTGAATGTTTCCACGATTTCAATGACGGCGCTGAGCCTTCGGGGGCCCATGGCCTCCGCCAGCCGGAGGGACAGCTCCTCTCCCGCCCCCGCGCCGTAGCAGGCGGCCAGAGCCCCGGAGAGAAGATCCCGGGTGTCGGAGAGAAGGCCCTGCAGTTCCTCCCGTTTGATTTTCCCATTCTCCAGCTGGGCGCAGAACGCCACCAGATCCGCCCGCTTGCCGGCGCAAAGCAGCCGGCACAGCTGTTCGGCGTCCGCGTCTGCCGGGGCCCGCTCCTCGCCGCCGTCCAGCTTCCACTCCACGGACCGGGAGCGGATGGTGGGCAGCAGGGCGGCGCTGTTTTGGGCGCAGAAGAGGAACGCCGCGTGGGGCGGTCCCTCCTCCAGCACCTTCAGCAGCACGTTCTGAACCTTGGGGTCCAGCAGGGCGCAGTCGGGAAAGAGGTAGATTTTCCGCTTCCCCTCGTTGGGCAGGATATAGGCGTCGGAGCGGACAGAGCGTAGCACATCCATGGAGATGTTTTTGTGCTCCGGGTCCGTGACGGTGATCACGTCCGGGTGGATGTCCCGCAGCACTTTCCGGCAGGGCCCGCAGTATCCGCAGGGGGGGCCCTCCCCCTGGCACTCCATGGCTGCGGCCACGAACCGGGCGGCCTGAAGCAGATCCCCCTGGCCGCTGAGGATCACCGCCTGGCCCAGGGCTCCCCGCTCCGCCGCCCGGCGGATACGCTGGGCCAGCCGGGGGGCCTGGGGAATGGTCAGATTGTCCGCCAAGGGCAGCCGCTCCTTTCTCCCCTGTTTTTCCCCGAAATACGAAAAAACCAGGTGCAAAATCAAAATCATTTTATCACACTCGGCGTTCAAAATGCAATAAGGAGGAGATAATAAATAAAAATTTTAAAAATCACGAAAAAAACAGGAAAAATAAAACAAAAAAATCGCGAAATACCCTTGCAAAGTGGAAAAGTACCTTTTATAATGTAGTCCTCACAACTGACTGAAAGAAGAGAACGATAGATTGACAGGAGGAAATAAACAAGTGAGCAAAAAGTTCGTGTATCTGTTCTCCGAGGGCAACGGCTCTATGCGGGAACTGCTGGGCGGCAAGGGCGCCAACCTGGCGGAGATGACCAACCTGGGCATGCCTGTGCCCCAGGGCTTCACCATCACCACCGAGGCCTGTACCCAGTACTACAAGGACGGCCGCAGCATCAATGAGGAGATCCAGGACGAGATCATGGAGTATCTGGCCAAGCTGGAGGACATGAGCGGCAAGAAGTTCGGGGATCTCAACAACCCCCTGCTGGTGTCCGTCCGCTCCGGCGCCCGGGCCTCCATGCCCGGCATGATGGACACCATTTTGAACCTGGGCCTCAACGACCGGGTGGTGGAGGCTTTTGCCAGAAAGACCAAGAACCCCCGCTTTGCCTATGACTCCTACCGCCGCTTTATCCAGATGTACTCCGACGTGGTCATGGAGGTGGGCAAAAAGCACTTTGAGCAGCTCATCGACGAAATGAAGACCAAGCGGGGCGTCACCCTGGATACGGAATTGACCGCAAAGGATCTGAAGGAACTGGCGGACATGTTCAAGGCCGAGTACAGGGAGAAGATCGGCGAGGACTTTCCCCAGGATCCCCGCGAGCAGCTGATGGGCGCCGTGCGGGCCGTGTTCCGCAGCTGGGACAACCCCCGGGCCATCTACTACCGCCGCATGAACGACATCCCCTCCTCCTGGGGCACCGCCGTCAACGTGCAGATGATGGTTTTCGGCAACATGGGCGATACCTCCGGCACCGGCGTTGCCTTCACCCGCAACCCCGCCACCGGTGAAAAGAAGCTGTTTGGTGAGTTCCTGATGAACGCCCAGGGCGAGGACGTGGTGGCCGGCGTGCGCACCCCCCAGACCATCGACCAGCTGGCCGAGATCATGCCCGAGGCCTATGAGCAGTTTGTGGACATCTCCAGCAAACTGGAGTACCACTACCGCGACATGCAGGACATGGAGTTTACCATTGAGAATAAGAAGCTTTACATGCTCCAGACCCGCAACGGCAAGCGCAC
>CDZQ01017070.1_pt1 | contig 15217 bp, 14 predicted proteins | sample 554831 | NCBI WGS metagenome assembly CDZQ01 (sample SAMEA3182112, study PRJEB8094) | gut metagenome | biome: human; feature: gut; material: Stool; isolation source: human stools | place: Canada | collected 2013-05-06
ATCTGCCGGGTGGCCCAGATGGGCCGTGCCGCCGGGATGCATCTGGTCATTGCCACCCAGCGGCCCTCCGCCGATGTGATCACCGGTCTGATGAAGGCCAATATCCCCAGCCGCATTGCTTTTGCCGTGGCCTCCAGTCTGGAGTCCCGGATTATTCTGGACTCCACCGGCGCGGAGAAGCTGGTGGGCCGGGGTGATATGCTCTACGCTCCTCTGGGCAGCGGCAAGCCGGTCCGGGTGCAGGGCTGCTTCATCACACCGGAGGAAATCGAGCGGGTGGTCAGCTATGTGAAATCCACCGGTGAGGCCCAGTACTCTGATGAGGTGATGCGGAAGATCGAGGAATCCATGCAGGAGAAGGAGAAGAGGGGCGGCTCCGCCGGGGCGGGGGAGTCTGTCGACGACCACGGAGACGAGGACGAACTGCTGCCCGCCGCCGTGGAGGTTGTGCTGGAGACCGGCCAGGCCTCCGTTTCCATGCTTCAGCGCCGGCTGAAGCTGGGCTACTCCCGGGCGGCCCGGCTGGTGGATCAGATGGAGGACCGGGGCATCGTGGGCCCCTTCGAGGGCTCCAAGCCCCGCCAGCTGCTCATCACCCGGGAGAAGTGGCAGGAACTGCAGATGGGTGGCCCCGCCGACGCGGGCCCGCAGCAGGAAGCGCAGCCCCCCTGGGACGACGGTGAGCATGTGATCCCCTGGGAGGATCAGTAAAGGGCGCCTGAGCAGGGAATGCTATATAGGAGGACCCCGGACCGGCTGGCTGGTCCGGGGCCCGCTGTATTCGGAAAGGAGCGGGAAGCAATGGCAGGGGAGAGGCTGGATAAATTAATTGCCGCCATGGGAAAGTGGTCCCGGCGGGAGGTAAAACGGCTGATAAAGGAGGGGCGCGTGCTGGTGGACGGCGTCCCGGCCCGGGGGTGTGAGGAGAAGGTGGACCCGCGGGCCAGCACCATTCTGGTGGACGGGGAGGATCTGGGCTACCAGCCCCATACCTACGTCATGCTCCACAAGCCCGCCGGGGTGCTCTCCGCCACGGAGGACCGGCGGCAGAGGACCGTGCTGGATCTGCTGCCGCCGGAACTGCAGCGGCGGGGCCTGTTTCCAGTGGGCCGGCTGGACCGGGACACAGAGGGACTGCTGCTGCTGACGGACGACGGCGATCTGGCTCACCGGCTGCTCTCTCCCAGGCACCATGTGGATAAGCGGTACTACGTGCGGGTGGACCGGCCTCTGACGGCGGCGGACCGGGCGGCCTTTCAGGAGGGGATGGTGCTTGGGGACGGGCTGCGGTGCATGCCGGCGGGGCTGGAGGTGCTGGGAGATGGCACAGAGGCCCTGGTGACACTGCGGGAGGGAAAATTCCACCAGATCAAACGGATGCTGGCGGCCCGGGGGGTGGCGGTGTGCTATCTCAAGCGCCTGTCCATGGGCCCCCTGGCGCTGGACGGGGCCCTGGCGCCTGGCGCCTGGCGCCTGTTGACGGTGGAGGAGACGGAGATCCTTGGGGGAGACTGGGGATACAGCGGAAATTTCACGAAACAACCAAAAAGTAGTAATATTTTTTGTGGAAAAAAGAAAAAATAACTTGCATTATAAAGAACATGACAGTATAATGAACTAAGAACTTGACATATTGCACAAAAACACGAGACGAATTTCGCCTATGGAGGGAAGATATATGTCGGGAAGGATTTTTCAAAACGTCGTTCTGCAGATTAAGGATGCCACAGACCGGGTGGTCGGTGTGATCGACGCAGAGGGTAATGTGATTTCCTGCAGTGATCTGGGGCTGATTGGCAAGAAGTGGCCGGAGTACGTGGAGACCATCAACCAGGCGGATGGCGGCATGATCGCTGTGGACGGTAAGACCTTCCACTCCCTGGGCGGCTGGGGCGCCCACTTTGACTACGCCGTGTTCACCATGGGGGACGATGAGATCAGCCGGGCGGTGTGCTCCATGGCCAGCGTGTCTCTCAATGGGGCCAAGAGCTACTATGAGGAAAAACATGACCGGGGATCTTTCATTAAGAATATCATTTCCGACAATATCATGCTCAGCGATATCTATGTCCGGGCCAAGGAACTCCATGTGGCGCCGGAGGTGCCCCGGGGCGTGTTCCTGATCCGCCAGCTGGAGCCCTCTGAGACGTCGATGCTGGAGGTGATCCAGGGCCTCTTCCCGGACCGGCAGAACGATTTTGTCATCAGCGTGGGGGACAGCGACGTGGCCCTTGTCCACCAGCTGCCGGAGCCGGGCTATGAGAAGGAACTTCAGCGTGCGGTCGCCATCCTGGAGGAGACGCTGCGGGTAGGCGGAGAGAACCGAGTGGTTATTGGAATCGGCACGGTGGCTATGCACCTGCGGGAACTGGCCAAGTGCTATAAGGAGGCCCAGATCGCCATTGAGGTGGGCAAGGTCTTCGATACGGAGAAGTATGTCATCAGCTATGAGAGCCTGGGGATCGGCCGCCTGATTTATCAGCTGCCGACCACGCTGTGCGAGATGTTCCTGATGGAGGTTTTCAAGAAGAATCCCATCGACTCCCTGGACCAGGAGACACTCTTCACCATCCACAAGTTCTTTGAGAACAATCTGAACGTCTCTGAGACCGCCCGGAAGCTCTTTGTCCACCGCAACACCCTGGTGTACCGGCTGGAGAAGATCAAGAAACTGACCGGCCTGGATCTGCGGGAGTTTGATGACGCCATTACATTTAAGGTGGCGCTGATGGTTAAGCGGTATCTGACCAGCCGCGGGATCGACGCGTGAGGCCCGCCGACCAGAACAGAAACAATAGAGAGCGCCGCAGAGGATTCCCTCTGCGGCGCTCTTCTTCATAGACTGCGTATGGCGCAATGGTCATAAACGGCCATGGGGCGTTTTTCCCCCGTATCGGCGCCCGCTGACAGCGCCAGCGGATGCGCATAAAAACAGCCTTCTGTGCGACTTTCCGTACAGCCGTGCCGGTGTCTCCGGCAACCTGTGGGTTATGCCAGGGCCCGCTGGCGGCGGTCCTTCTCCTGCAGCTTGCGGCAGGTCTTGCGGTAGCGCTCGGCAATGGGGCCGGCATCCTTGTAAATGGCCGCCCGGCCAACCCACTGCTGTCCCTCCCGTTGGGCGGTAATCGCCATGTAGAGCCGGCTGTGCTCCTTGCACCGGCAGCGAAGCACCTGCTCCGTGGGGGTGGTGCGAACCCAGCGTCCCGCGGTCAGGGGCGCGCCGCACAGGGGACAGACGGGCTGGGCGACCTCCTGTCGGTTTTTGCAGGCCCAGCGGGTGTCGTAGGAGCCCAACTCCACTTCCCACAGGGGAGGAAGCCCCTTCTGCTTAGGGGGCTTGTGGAAAAACTCCAGACCGGCAAACCGGTCCAGCATGGTCTGGTACACCAGCACCGTGTAGTAGGTGTCGTTCCAGGCGCTGTGGAAGTCCAGATCGGTGTCCAGTGCCAACTCCGTTACCGCCTTCTCCAAAGAGGGCTGGCAGCCCAGGTCGCTGCTGGTCAGCTTCTGGTACATGTACTGCAGGTCGTAGTATTCGCACGTCCACCCCGGATCAAAGGACAGACGGTGGTAGTCAAAGTTTTTCAGCAGGACCTCCACGTCGTTGTTGCCCCACTCGATGAAGGTGGGATTTTCGCCGCACCACTTGAGAAAAGCGGGCCCCAGATCCAAAAAGGTGGGGGCCTCCGCCAGAAGACGCTGCAGTTCCTCCTTGCTGTAGGGCAGCAGGCGGTAGGTGCGGCTGTCAATCTTGCGGCTTACCTTGGGGTGCACGTAGCTGTGGAAGGAATCCACCATGGCGCCTGTGGCCTTTTCCACCTTCATGGCGGCTACCTCAATGAGTTCATGGAAAGGGACGCGGTCCCCCTCTTTGTTGCGGTAAAAGGCGGTATTCCATTCCAGATCCAGAAAAATCAGGTCGGACATATGTTAGAACTCCAATAATCGTTTCATATCCGCCGGCAGAGGGGCGGTCAGGGTCAGGAGAGTGCCTGTGACCGGATGGGTCAGGGTCAGGGCACAGGCGTGGAGCGCGGGCCGGGGAATCAGGGCCCGATCCTCCATGCCGTACAGCCAGTCCCCAGCCAGGGGGCAGCCAATGGCGGCCATGTGAACGCGCAGCTGGTGGGTTCGCCCAGTGTGGGGGAGCAGCAGCACCAGGGAGAATCGCCCCACCCGGCGCAGCACCCGGTATGCCGTAAGGGCGCTCTGGCCCGCTGGGTCCGTCTGCCGCCGGATGGCGGACCCGGGCGCTCTGGCGATGGGCAGATCGATTTGGCCTGCCGGGGGAAGGGGAGCGCCCACACAGAGGGCGAGATAGCGCCGCTGAAAGCCGCCGCCGTGCATCTGACGGCGCAGCTGGTCGTGTATGTACCCGCTTTTGGCCACCGCCATAAGCCCTGTGGTGCCGCGGTCCAGCCGGTTTACCGGGTGAAAGGTGAAACCGGGGCCCAAATGGGCCGCCAAGCCGCCGGCCAGGGTGGGTTCACCGGGAACAAGGGAGGAGGGGATCACCGCCAGAGGGGCATTCTTATTCAGTACCAACAGGTGCTCGTCCTCATAGCGGATATCCAGGTCCATTGGTATGGGGAGCAGGTCCGTGGGCCGCTCCGCCGCGGCCAGATCCACAGCCAGAAAATCTCCGGCCCGGAGCCTTGCGTTGGTGAATACCCGCTCTCCATTGGCGGTCAGGCCGCTGTCAGCCCGCTTCAGGCACCCGATCCTGGCTGTGGAGAGCCCCAGTTCCCCCCGCAGCAGGGAGAGGACCGTACGGCCCTCCTGGGCCTGCGACACGGTCAGCGTCAGCTTTGCCATGACCTGCCTCCTTTGCGCATAACGTAATAAAGTATACTACACGAACGGGATATTTTCAACAAGAAGAATCGTTCAGAAGAGGAAAATCCCTGCAAAACGCAAAAAGGAGCCATGACGGCCGTCATGGCTCCGATTCAGCGGACAGAGACAGGGGCGGCCCTGCCGCCTGATCCTCCTCCAGCAGGTGCATAATGCTGACCTCGTAGGCGGTACGTTCCTCAGACCGGCCCTCTGTCACCTTGGTGTAGATCCGGCTCTGCACCCGCCCCTCCAGGGCCAGGGGGCAGCCCACCTCCATGCGCCCTGTGACCATTGCCACCTGCCCCCAGGCAATGCAGGGAAGATAGTCCGCTCGTCCGTAACGCCGGTTCACGGCCAGCATCATGTCGGCGATGCACCGGCCCAGGGGGGTGCGCCGCAGCACTGGTGGCTTGCACAGCACGCCCCGAAGCTGGATGTAATTGAGATCCTCGTCCTCTGTACAGGCCAGACTTCTGGCGAATACAGAGATGACCAGCCGGCTGCCGCAGCCGCTCTTATTGTTAAAGGAGCGCAGCTGACCGCCCACTGCCAGGTGCCGTCCACGCAGGGGGAGCAGGCAGCGCAGCTGCTCCTCGGCGGCGATGATGGGAAGACAATCCTCCTGGCCGGAAAGCCGCCGGACGGCGAGGGGAAAGCGGAAAAACCTTTGGCCATGATTTTCGTGGGACAGTGTGGGCTCCCCGGCTGCAGTTCCCCGAAGCTGAACTAAGTTGCGTGTCTCATCCATATGTACGTTCCCCTCATTGGTAGTTCAGCGCGCCGCCCAGCAGCGCACCGACGCTATCACCATATGAAAAAAACACGCCCAATATGCCCGTCTGCCCATAAAACAGGAGAGCGCCTCGGATGAGACGCTCTCCTGTTCAAGCCGGTTAAGCCGGTTAATGCTGGTACTCGAATTCCAGGTCGTACATGCTGACCAGATCTCCGTCCTGAATGCCCATGGCGTCCAGCCGGTCAAAAAGTCCGCTCTCCCGCAGCATCCGGTCAAACCACATGCGGCTTTCATAGTCGCCAAAGTTGGTGTTGGCGATAAGACGCTGGAGCCAGGGACCCTCCACCAGGTAGACGCCGTCCTCCACAGTAATCTCCAGGGGCTGGGAGACATCCACTGCGGGGGGACGCTTGACATACTCCGGCGCGTACACCGCCACCGGCGGCAATTCCCGCAGCCGGTTTGCCACGGCGAACACCAACTCACGGGTACCCTGGTGAGCGGCGGCGGAGATGGAAAACAGGGGGAAGCCCAGGGCCTCCACATGGGCACGCAGCGCCTCCAGCAGGCTTTCATCCGCCATGATATCCACCTTGTTGGCCACCACGATTTGGGGCCGCTGAGCCAGTTCCGGGCTGTACTGCCGCAGTTCCAGATTGATGGCGTCAAAGTCCGCCACAGGGTCCCGGCCCTCGCTGCCGGATACATCCACCACATGGACCAGCAGCCGGCAGCGGTCGATGTGCCGCAGGAAGTCGTGGCCCAGGCCGGCGCCCTCGCTGGCGCCCTCAATGATACCGGGAATGTCCGCCATCACAAAGCTGACGCCATCCTCCACGTATACGACGCCCAGGTTGGGGAAGAGGGTGGTGAAGTGGTAGTTGGCAATTTTGGGTTGGGCCCGGCTCACCACGCTGAGGAGGGTTGATTTGCCTACATTGGGGAAACCCACCAGCCCCACATCCGCCAGCAGCTTCAGTTCCAATACCACGTCGTGGCTTTCGCCGGGCAGGCCGCTCTTGGCGAAGCGGGGGGCCTGGCGGGTGGGGGTGGCAAAGTGGGAGTTGCCCCACCCGCCCTTGCCGCCCCGGCAGAGGATATAGGGCTCGTCACCGGACATGTCCTGCATGATCTCGCCGGTTTCCGCATCCCGGACCAGCGTGCCCCGGGGGACGCGGATGGTGAGGGACTGGCCGTCCTTGCCGCTTTTCCGCTGGCCCTGGCCATCCACGCCGCTGTCCGCCACGTACTTGCGCTTGTAGCGGAAGTCCATCAGGGTGGACAGGTTGTCGTCCACCTGCAGGATAATATGGCCGCCATTGCCGCCGTCGCCGCCGTCGGGGCCGCCGGCGGCGATGTATTTCTCCCTGTGAAAGGATACACACCCGTTGCCGCCGCTGCCGGCCTTGACAGTGATGCGGGCTTTGTCAATAAAGGATGTTGCCATGGGACACCTCCTTGTTGTAATTCCCGCGCCCCTGGCGGCGGGAAAAATGTGAGAACTGGTTCCCTGCCGGGGCAGAAAACTGCCGGAGTGGCGGGCCCTTACAGGCGGGCTCTCCCGCTTACTGTGCCCATCCGCCCTCCGCCCCATACACCAGGAGAGAAAAAGACCCCGAGCCGTAACCGGCCCGGGATCCGTATGCGGCAGATTACTGAGCCTCGTAGACGGAGACCTGCTTACGGTCCTTGCCCAGACGCTCGAAACGGACAACGCCGTCGGCCTTGGCGAACAGGGTATCGTCGCTGCCACGACCCACGTTGACGCCGGGATGGATGTGGGTGCCGCGCTGGCGGACTAAGATGTTGCCGGCCAGCACATGCTGCCCGTCGGCCCGCTTGGGCCCGAGGCGCTTGGACTCGCTGTCACGGCCGTTCTTGGTGGAACCAACGCCCTTCTTGTGGGCGAAGAACTGAAGACCAATGTTCATCATCGTTGTGTGCCATCCTTTCTGTAAGATGCTTGGCGGGGGTGAGGGGGCCTATTCGGCCTCCATAACGTCAATATAGTCGGGATACTCGCAGTGGAGCTGACTGAGATAGACCATCGTACCTGTCAGAAGAGTCTGACAGGTGCTCTCAGCGGTGGGGCCAAGAGACCCGGGGAGCCGCAGGGAGATACTGGCGGTTTTCTCATGGACCTTTACGGAGGCGCAGAGCCCCATTACGTCGTTGAGGACGCATTCAATGAGGCGGACCGTGCTGGTGACGGCGGCGCAGACAATGTCCGCGCCCGATTCGGCGTACCCGCTGTGGCCCACAGCGTCAAACCCTGTAATCCGGCTGCCCTCCACGTGGAACGTGACGCTGGTCATCCCTTAGGCGTTGATCTTGGTGATCTCAACCTTGGTATAGGGCTGACGATGGCCTTGCCGCTTGCGGTAGCCCTTCTTGGGATTGTACTTGAAGATGCGGACCTTCTTGCCCTTGCCGTTTTTCACGGTGTTGGCCTCCACGGTGGCGCCGGCCACGGTGGGGGTGCCGATGGTGGCGTTATCGCCGTCCAGCACCGCCAGGACCTGATCGAAGACCACCTGGTCGCCGGCCTCCACGGGCAGCTTCTCGATGAAGAGGGTGTCGCCCTCGGCCACCTTGTACTGCTTACCGCCGGTAACAATGATTGCGTGCATTCCTTTTGCACCTCGCTTTCCTTTATTATGAAGCACTTAACCGCGCTCCTTTACGGGCGCGCTATCGTAGGCGGCATCAAAGGACGCACTTGTGCCTATTCAAAGCGGCTTACCTAGTATAACAGCGAAAAGCCAAATTGTCAACGGATTTTTTGAGAAAAATGTTGTTTTTTCCAGGTGGTCCAAAGTTTTCAGACGAAAAAGCAGAAATTAGCACTCGCGAATATAGAGTGCTAAAATTCACAGTTCCGTAAAATGATCCACTAAATTTGTTCATAATTTTGGGGCATGATATAGACAAATAAAAGGAACAAGGAAGCGAGGCACATGCAGCAGAGAACCGTCGGCCGCCGCGGCCCACAGCGGCTGGCGCAGAATGCCGGGCCCCGGCTGCCGCGCCCGGGATGGGATTGCCGCGGCAAGTAAAATAAATGGGATAGGATATCAGTATAGAATATATGAGGAGGAATTGATATGTTTGATATGATGCCTTTTGGCCGTAACCGTATGATGGACGTCTATCGCCCCTTCCGGGATTTTGACGAGTTGACCCACAACTTCTTTGGAGGCAATGAGTTGGGGGGCTTTAAGACGGATATTAAGGACACCGGCGACGCCTATGTGCTGGAGGCGGATCTGCCCGGTGTGAAGAAGGAGGACATCCACATCGATATCGATGGCGACTGCCTCTCCATCAGCGCCCAGCGCAGTTCCAGCAGGGAGGAGAAGGATCAGGAGGGCAATTACATCCGCTGCGAGCGGTCCTATGGCTCCTTCTCCCGCAGCTTTGACATCTCCGCTGTAAAGGCGGAGGGGATCACCGCCGGCTACGACAACGGCGTCCTGACCCTGACCATGCCCAAGCGGGAGCAGACGGTACCGACCTCCCGGCGGCTGGAGATCCAGTAAGAGAAGCGGCAAGCGGCCCCGTGCCTTTTGACACGGGGCCGCTTTTGCCGCTGTGGGGACAATTCGGAAAAGAATTAGCACTCAGTTTAACTGAGTGCTAATATTTACAAATTGGTCATATTCTGTTCACAATTACCATGCATGATAGAGCCAGTCAAAAATCCGGGTGTTTCCGGCAGATTCTGCCGCCGGGCAGCCCGACAGGAGGCAAGCATATGGCAAAAAAAGAATTTCAGGCGGAGAGCAAGCGGCTTTTGGACCTGATGATCCACTCGATTTATACCCACAAGGAAATTTTTCTAAGGGAGATCATATCCAACGCCAGCGATGCGATTGACAAGCTGAGTTACCGGTCCCTGACGGACGAGCACGTGGATATGAAGCGGGAGGACTTCCGCATCCAAATCCAGGCGGACCCCCAGGGACGGACGTTAACAGTCAGCGACAACGGCATCGGTATGGATGAGAGCGACCTGGAGAACAATCTGGGGGTCATCGCCTCCAGCGGCACCTACCAGTTCCGCCAGGAACTGGAAAAGGAGGACGCCGACATAGAGAGCATTGGACAGTTCGGGGTGGGGTTCTACTCCGCCTTCATGGTGGCGGACCATATCGCGGTGGTGACAAAAAAGTTCGGTGCGGAGCAGGCCTACCGCTGGGAGAGCGATGGGACTGACGGCTACACCATCACCCCCTGCGAAAAGGACACGGTGGGTACCGATATCATCATGCACATCAAGCCGGACAGCGAGGAGGGGGACTATGGGCAGTACCTCCAGGAGTACACACTGCGCGGCCTGGTGAAGAAGTATTCCGACTATATCCGCTGGCCCATCCGCATGGAAGTAACGAAGTCCCGGAAGAAGGCCGACTCCCCCGAGGATAAGCCCGAGTATGAGGACTACAGGGAGGAGGAGACTCTCAACAGCATGGTCCCCCTCTGGCAGCGGAAGAAGAGCGAGGTCACAAAGGAGGAGTACGACAAGTTTTACCAGGATAAGTTTGGCGACTTCACCCCACCCCAGTCTGTCGTTACCGTCTCCGCCGAGGGGCAGGTCAGCTATAAGGCACTGCTGTTCATTCCCTCCCGGACGCCCTTTGACTACTACACCAGCGAGTATGAGCGGGGACTCCAGCTCTATTCCGCCGGCGTGATGATTATGGACAAGTGCCCGGACCTGATTGGGGAGCACTTTGGCTTTGTGAGAGGTGTGGTGGATTCCCCGGATCTGAGTTTGAATATCTCCCGGGAACTGCTCCAGCACGACCGGCAGCTGAAGCTGATCGCCAACAATATCGAGAAAAAGGTGAAGGGCGAGTTGGAGCGGCTTCTGAAGGAAGATCGGGCGGGCTATGAGGCCTTCTTCCAGAATTTTGGCCGCCAGCTGAAGGTGGGCTGCCTGAATAACTACGGGGCCAAGCGGGAATTGCTGGAGGACCTGCTGCTGTTTTACTCCTCCACGGAGAAAAAGATGGTGACACTCTCTGAGTATGTGAGCCGCATGCCGGAGAGCCAGAAGTATATCTACTACGCATCCGGAGAGAACGTGGCCGCCATGGACAACCTGCCTCAGACGGAACTGCTGCGGGAGCGGAATCTGGAGATTCTCTATCTCACCGATCAGCCCGACCAGCTGCTGGTGGAGATTTTGCGCCAGTACAAGGAGAAGGAATTCCGCTCTGCCGTGGACGGTGACTTGGACCTGGAGGACATGCCGGAGGAGAAGCCGGAGGAGGCCTATCAGGCGGCCTTTGACTTCCTTAAGGAGAAGCTGGGGGATCAGGTGGATCAGGTTCGGGCCTCCCGGAAGCTAAAGACCCACCCTGTATGCCTTACTGCCGGTGAGGGCGTCAGTTTTGAGATGGAGCGCTACTTCACCGCGGCCCAGCCGGAAATGGGGCTGAAGGCAAAGCGGATTCTGGAGGTCAATGTGGACCATCCCGCCTTCGCGGCCCTGGAGGCCGCCCGGGAGAGCGATCCGGAGCGGGCGGGGAAATACGCCCAGGTGTTGCTCAATCAGGCCAAGCTGATTGCCGGGCTGCCCATTGACGATCCCTCTGGATATACGGACCTGCTGTGCAGCCTGTGGGCATAGGCTGCCGGGGAGCAAGAAAAAACCGGGCCGGTATCGCCAAGTAGCGGTACCGGCCCGGTTTTTGTGTAACAAAGATACAAACGCTATCGTTCCTCCCGGAAATAGGGCAGGCCCAGGTGGGCAGGCGGCTGGTTCTCCCGCTTTTTGCGCATGCTGATGAGAATCAGCACCGCGATGGTCACAAGATAGGGCAGCATCTTAAACAGTTCCTGGGAACTGCGGGTCAGATTGGGCACATAGAAGTACAGCCAGGTCAGCCCGCCGAAGAGGTAGGCACCCCAGATGGCGTTCATGGGTCTCCAGGTGGCAAAGATGACCAGGGCCACCGCCAGCCAGCCCAGGGCTTCAATGGTGCTGTCATTGGCCCAGGTGCCCTTGATATAGTCCATGGTGTAGTATAGCCCGCCCATGCCAGAGATGCCCGCGCCGATACAGGTGGCCAGGTACTGATAGCGGGTGACGTTGATGCCGGCGGCGTCGGCGGTGGCGGGGTTTTCACCCACAGCCCGCAGATTCAGCCCCTTCCGGGTGCGGTTTAAGAACCAACTCATGGCGATTGCCAGGGCGATGGCCAGATAGACCATGAAGCCGTAGCTGAAAAACAGGCTGCCAATAGGCAGGGAGGTGCCGCCCAGGCCTGCCAGGGCGGGAATGTTGGCCCGGTACACGGCGCTGGTGGCAGCCACGGAAATTTGACCCACGCCGCCGGCCATGGTGTTCAGGCCGCCGCCGAAGAAGTTGGCCACGCCGCCGCCGAAGATGGTCAGGGTCAGGCCGGTGACGTTCTGATTGGCCCGGAGGGTAATGGTCAGGAAGCTGAAAAGCAGTCCGCCCAGGGCGGCGGCCAGGAAGGCGGCGGCAAAGGACAGCACAAGGCATACTGCCGGATTGGGGGCGGGGTTGTTCAGTTCATAGAAAAAGGAGGCGGCCAGGCCCGCGATGCCCCCCAGATACATAATGCCGGGGACACCCAGGTTCAGGTTGCCGGACTTCTGCGTCAGGATCTCGCCCATGGCGCCAAAGAGAATCACAGTGCCATAGGCAATAGCAGCCTGGAAGAGTGCGATGTAGTTGCTCATTTGCGCTCAGCCCCCTTTCTGCCGCGGAAAATCAGCTTATAGTTGATAAAGAACTCGCTGCCGATGATGCAGAAGAGAATGATGCCGGTGATGATATTGGAGGCGTAGTCGTTGAGATTAAACTTGGAGGCGATGGTGATAGCCCCCTTCTGCAGGAATACCAGCAGGAAGGAGATCAGCACCATGACGAAGGTGTTGAACTTGGCCAGCCATGCCACAATAATGGCGGTGAAGCCCCGGCCGCCGGCGGTGGAGGTGGAGATGGTATGGCTGGCCCCGGCCACGGCGATAAAGCCCGCCAGGCCGCAGATCGCGCCGGAGATAGCCATGGTGCGGATGTAGACACGGCTGAGTTTGATACCGGCGTAACGGGCGGTGTTGGCGCTTTCACCCACCACGGAGATCTCATAGCCCTGCTTGGAGGAGCGCAGATACACGTACATGCCCACCGTCAGGGCCAGCACCAGCAGCACGTTGAGCAGGTAGGCCTGGCCAAAGACTTCCGGGAACCAGCCGCCCTTGGTCTGCCCGTTGATGATGCCCACGGTGTTGGAGCCGGGAGGGTTTTCCCACAGAGCCACGCAGTAGCTGGTCAGCTGGATGGCCACGTAGTTCATCATCAGGGTAAAGAGCGTTTCATTGGTGTCCCACCGGGATTTGCACACGGCGGGAATCACACCCCACACGGCGCCGCCAAGCAGGCTGGCGGCAGCCATAATGATCAGCAGCAGGGGGGTGGGCAGGGAGTTGCCGTAGTAGATCATCAGTCCCGCTGTAAAGCAGCCGCCCACCAGGATCTGCCCCTCGGCGCCGATGTTCCAAAATTTCATCTTAAAGGCGGGGGCCAAGCCGATGCCAATGCACAGCAGCATCATGGCGTCCCGGATTGTTACCCAGGAGCGGCGGCTGGTGCCGAAGGCCCCGTCAAACATGGCCTCATACACCGCTACAGGGTTCAGCTTGGTGACGGCGAAGATGAACAGGCCGCTGATGACCAGCGCCAGCAGCACTGCCAGGCCCCGGATGCCCCAGGCCTTCCAGGTGGGGATGCTGTCCCGCTTTACAATGCGCACAGCGGGCTCGCCCTTAACAGGATTCGTCATGCCTGGCGCTCCTCCTTCTGCAGATTGGTCATCATCAGGCCAACCTCCTCCTTGGTGGCGGTTCGCCCGTCTACCACGCCGTTGACCTTACCGGCGCAGAGGACCAGAATCCGGTCGCACAGTTCCAGCAGCACGTCCAGATCCTCGCCCACATAGACCACCGCCACTCCACGCTCCTTCTGCTCGTTGAGCAGGTGGTAGATGGTGTAGGAGGTGTTGATGTCCAGCCCCCGCACGGCGTAGGCGGTCATAAGCACCTTGGGGGAGGCGGCAATCTCCCGGCCTACCAGCACTTTCTGCACATTGCCGCCGGAGAGACGGCGCACCGGGGTGGCTACACCGGGCGTCACCACCTCCAGCTGCTCAATGATCTGCTCCGCCAGATCCTTGGGCCGCTTCTGGTTGGTAAAGAGGGAGCGGCCCTCCCGGTAGCTGCGCAGCATCATGTTGCCGGTCATGCCCATGGCACCCACCAGGCCCATGCCCAGCCGGTCCTCGGGAACAAAGCTGAGGCCTATGCCGGCCTTTTTAATATCCAGAGGGCTCATGCCCACCAGTTGAACCTGTGAGTCCTCGCCCTCCGGATAGTAGGAGATGGAGGAGCCGGACTGGGTGGGCTGCAGCCCCGCGATGGCCTCCAGCAACTCCTTCTGGCCGCAGCCGGAGATGCCGGCGATACCAAGTATCTCTCCGCCGTACACATCAAAGCTGACGTCGTCCAGGGCCTTGACCCCATCGGGGCTGAGAACCGTGAGATTCCGGATCTCCAGACGCTTTTTCGGGTTTTTCGGCTCCGGCCGGTCGATATTCAGCGCCACCGCCCGGCCCACCATCATGTCCGTCAGTTTCTGGGGGTCCGTATCGCAGGTGGCCACGTCGCCGATATACTCCCCCTTGCGCAGCACGGCCACCCGGTCGGAGATGGCCATAACCTCGTGGAGTTTGTGGGTGATGATGATGATGCTCTTTCCGTCGGCGCGCATATTGCGCATCACATCAAAAAGCCTGTTGGTTTCCTGGGGGGTCAGCACGGCGGTGGGCTCGTCCAGAATCAAAATGTCGGCGCCCCGGTAGAGAACCTTTACGATTTCCACCGTCTGCTTCTGGGACACGGACATGTCGTAGATCTTCTGGTAGGGGTCCACCATAAAGCCGTATTTGCGGCAGATGGTGTTGACCTTTTCCGCCACCGCCTTTACATTCAGCGGCCCCGGCTCTTTCAATCCCAGGACAATATTCTCCGCGGCGGTGAGCACATCCACCAGCTTAAAGTGCTGGTGAATCATGCCAATGCCCAGGTCGAAGGCATCCTTGGGGGAGCGGATGGTAACGGGCGTCCCCTTGACCAGAATTTCCCCCTCATCGGGGAAATAGATGCCGGAGAGCATGTTCATCAGCGTGGTTTTTCCGCTGCCATTCTCCCCCAGCAGAGAGAGAATTTCCCCCTCGTGGATGTCCAGATTGACTTTGTTATTGGCGATTACCGACCCGAAGGTCTTGGTAACGCCCCGCATTTGGACGGCGTTTTGCAACTCATTCACCCTTTCTCCCCGGGCGGGACGTGGCGGGCCCGGCGGCTTGGATTGTAGCGGGAAACGGGTTCCAGGTTCAACAATGGGGGGCTAAAAAAGCCCCCCATTGGCTATGGGTACAATTTGCGCGATCAGCTGTTGAGTTCAGTGATGCCGTCGATCCGCAGGCCGAAGTAGGGAGCGGAGCGGACCACGGACTCCATAAAGGCGCCATCCACGATGGCCTCGCCGGAATCCTTGACGAAGTCGCCGTTGGTATCCAGGGCGGGGGTGGAGGTGACGGTCTCGCCGCCCAC